>Ga0255340_1004465_pt1 | contig 13603 bp, 8 predicted proteins | sample wastewater_treat_7_FD_192417 | JGI IMG/M metagenome (GOLD analysis project Ga0255340, IMG submission 192417) | Wastewater microbial communities from Lulu Island WWTP, Vancouver, Canada - plant10 | ecosystem: Engineered > WWTP > Wastewater > Unclassified | place: Canada: Vancouver, British... | reverse complement strand
AGATTCATGGACTCCAAAGGCAGTAAAAGAAAGGGCAATTATGACACAGAAAAAGACTCATCAAAGTAAGAAAGCAAATGGCGTGACGAAAGCCGCTACGGTAAGATTAGCAAATGGCTTGACAGGGAGCCCGAATCAGACCATCTTAGATCGTACCAGGATAATTGACCGCATGCGCAGAACGGACGGAGGAGATATGTCGCAGGAGGTATTTCCGCTGACAGTCTGAGCGACTGTTTCCGTCATCCCTGCACACGCCGCCCGTTACGTCCACCCCCCCGGCGTCATCCCTGCACACGCCGCCCGTTACGTCCACCCCGGCGTCATTCCTGCGAAGGCAGGAATCTTAACGCGAATTTCTTTTTATAAGGGTCCTGCCGTTGTTGTCAACTGCGCGGGAATACCGTCAAGGCATCTCTCATATGCGAAGTGTGACGAGTTATATATCCTAAAGTCTTTGGTGTGGATCAGGGCGATATGTAAGCCAAAACGTCCATAACCTGATTAAGATTCCTGCCTTCGCAGGAATGACGGGAGGAGAAGCAGGAATGACGGGAGGAGAAGCAGGAATGACGGGGGGAGAAGCAGGAATGACGGGGGGAGAAGCAGGAATGACGGGGAGTGCAGGGACGGTGGAGAGCGTGGTGACGGCGGTGCGTACAGGCGTGGCGCCGGAGACATGCAATTCTTCCCTGGGAACGCCAATCTCCGCATTGGCAGGGACTTTTCAGGTCTGTGATGTTGTGTGAATGCCGCAGGACATCGCCCGGCTGCGTATGTGAATACAGGGGGCCGCCACCCTGCGCACTCTCCGATCCGAAGCCCCCTACAGAAGCGGCGAGATCAGATGGCTGAGATTTTCCGCCCAGGCACGGCGCCGGCTCACTTCCCGGGGGCGGATCATGTGGCAGGTCAGCTGAATCTGGCGCAGCCAGGCTTCGAGAATATCGATATCGGCAGGCGAGTAATGGAACAATGCAATTTCGAAATTCAGATAGATGCTGCGCATGTCCAGATTCGGTGATCCGGTAATGGCGATCTTGTGGTCAAAGAGCATGACTTTGCCATGGATCATCGGTGCAGGGCAAACATAAATAGCAGCCCCTGCCGCACTGAGTTCGCGCAGGGCAGGCCCTCTCGCCAGATCGGCAATGCCATGATTGGAACGAAGAGGCACAATAATCCGGATATCGCAACCGGAACGTGCCTTCAATGCAAGCGGTTTCAGCAAAGATGCATCCGGCACAAAATAAGGGGTCATGAGCCAGATACGCTTTTCCGCCTCCATGATCGCCGTAAGCAGCGCATCGTGAAAGGTATCTTCAGGCACATCCGGCCCGCTGGGCACCACCTGAATCATACAATCATCCACCGCATGAAAAGGCGTCACGCCTTCTATCATGGCATTGAGAAACGGCTCAGGCGTGCGTGGAAAAAGGCAGCCCTCAGGAAGATGCAGCTGTTCATCGGCGGCAAATTCCCAGTCGTGCCGGAACACCTCTTCTATATCGTAAACAGCGGGACCATACAGAAACACAGAGTCGTCCACATAGCGGTAGCAGTCCGGCTCGGCACCCATAAAAAGCATTGCCAGATTCATCCCTCCGACAACAGCCGCCACATGATCCACCACCACAATCTTCCGGTGGTTGCGCAGGTTGGCAGACCATTTCCGCTGCAGCGGCAGTACCGGAAGAAAGCGTTTGGCACGGCCACCGGCATCACGAATCGGCTGCACAAAACCGCGGCTGGTTGTGAGACAGCCGAGGCTGTCCAGAAGCAGGCGCACCTCCACCCCTTCCCGCGCCTTTTTCGCAAGCGCCTTCACAACGGCACGTCCCGTGTCGTCATCGCCCAGAATAAATGTGGAAACGTGTATGGAAACGCGCGCCGCTTCAAACAGCTGCATCATGGCGGCATAAGCCGTTTCGCCGCTGCTGTGAAATACCACAAGGTTACCCGGCCGGGGTGATGGGAAACCTGCCTGATTCACAATGCGCCCTGCCGCCGGAACCAGCATCTCCTGCTTTTGCCCGGTTCCGGGCACATAGAGCCGCTCAATCATGTGAATGCTGCGATTGAATTTCCTGCCGCCGATGACCAGGTACAGGGGAACGCCGATATAGGGGGCAAGGACGATTGCCATGAGCCAGGCGAGGGTGCTGCCCGGGGGACGCTTTTCCTGCAGGATCCTTACTGCCAGCAGCAGTGCCAGCAGAAACCCGACGACCGTCAGAAGGTGGTCGATAATCAGTTGCAGGACATTGATGATAATAGGCTTATTCCTTTGGCTCTAAAAGAACGAACGTGGGCAACCCCAGCACCTTATAATATTCAACCACATCGCGGGTCGGAACACTCTGAAGCGACTCAGCCTGATATTTTATTTTAACATAACCGTCAAGAGCCGTCAGCACATCCGGATCACTCAGTACCGTATGGCTCATGACTGTACAATTTTTGCACCAGGTCGCCCAGAAGTCAAGCAAAACGGGCTGATTCTTTTCCAGTGCCTGCGCCAGCCCTTCCTCCAGCTGATGTACCCAGATACCATTCTCATCGCTTTTTATCGCAGGCGGCGTCATGAGACTGTATGCCAGATACCCGTAATACAGCGCAAATGCGATAATAAAAACGCCGAAGGCCTGCTTCACCCGAACCATCCACATGCCCGGCTTCGGAAGAAGCGACAACCCTGCTCCCAGAAAAGGCCAGGGAAGTGCCATGCCGACCCCAAGCCCGAAAGGAAGTGCCAGCGCAAACACATTGCCCTGACTGTACAGATCCTGCGCCTGCAGAATGGTATAGATCACGACAGGCGCCACGCAGGCACCCGCCAGAAGCGCCGACACTGCGCCCATCCCCAAAGCTGCAAAGAAATGACCGCCTTCTTTCGGAGTCATTCCGAGTCTGGTCTGAAAGCGGGAAAAATCTATCTGAATCACGTCAAACATCGCCAGCCCGAGCACAACAAAAAGAACAGCGATAGCGGCGTTAAACCAGACCGTGGAATTGATCGTGCCGAAAGCGCTTGACAGCCCCAGCACCACCAGAAGTCCGAGAGAGCCATAGACCAGCGCAATGCCCAGCCCGTAGGCACCGCCCAGAGCAAAGCCTCTGCTGCGGGATCCTGCCCTGGTACCGGCACCGATAATGGCAATATTGATCGGAATCAGCGGAAGCACGCAGGGCGTGAAATTCAGCAGAAGCCCGCCGCCAATCACAATCCACAAAAGCCAGAGGCCGCCCAGCCCTCCGGCATTGCTTCCTTCCGCATCGGAACGGTCACCGGCAATAAAAGAAAGAAAGCCTTCTTTGTCCGTATAACCCGCCAGCGTATTCACAACCCGGAATTTTTCCGCAAGCGCATGCCAGTCCGCAGAGAGAGCGGGCGGTTCCTGCTCCGGTATCGCCGCACTTTCTTCCGGCGTTTCGGCCGGAGGCACGGCGTTCACATCCGTCACCGCCTGCATGGCGGACAGAGGCGCACGGTCGAACCAGTCAGGCAGTGCTTCCTCTGCGGCTCCGGCACTTTCCCCTATCTTCACAGAAAAGGGGATGGATTCGCTACGGGGCGCGGCGCACATGGCATTGTTGCACGCCTGAAACAGCAGGGACAGATTCAGCGTATACTCACCCGCTGCCAGCGTCGCATCGGTTTCCATTTCAAAAGCGAGAAAAAAAACTTCTTCATAGACCGCCAGCGGCTCAGGTGAAAAATCCAGATTGACCGTTTTCGCCTCAGGATATGCCACACCGCGAAGCGTAAAGCCTGTCTGCTTCTCAAACTGCAGTTCGGTAGCAATCAGAAAAGGATCCAGAGGCTCGTGGGCGTTCACATGCCATCCGTCATTCAGCATGACCTTGACCGCACCCGTAAAGACGCTGCCCGGAGCAATCACGGCGGGGCGTGACGCTATATCAAAAGAGACTTCCGGGCCGATCGTCCCTGCTATCATCTGTCCTCGTGCAGCAGCACAGAGGGTCATGCATGCGGCAAAAATGAGAGAGAATCGTTTCATAATCTGTTCCTTGAAAATCGCGCACTTCCTTTTGCGAAACACTCTTCATATAAGTGGTAACAACACTTACACGGCGATTAGTCCCGATCAGAAAGGCGGGCTTTCAGCAACAGACGGATGCGATTGCTCTCCTAAATCCGAAATTCCAGCGTCACAATTTTCTTGGCGCCCACCTCCAGCATAAGCCGGTTCTTTTCAGGCTGAAGCGCCTCCTGCCGCTCTTCATTCAGATTGGTCAGCCAGGCTTCCTGAACATCCTTGAAGAGGATCACACGGCCTTGCACCGGTGCATCGTCGGGATTGAAAAGGCGCAGAATATAGCTGCCCGGCCGGTCTTCCGCCTGCTTCAATGCGGTGATCTGGAGATTGTCGCCTTCCAGCGTCAGGAAGCTCATCGCCTTCGGCAGCGTACCTTCATGCGGTCCTGCCTGCGCCGGCTCCAGAGGCAGATTCATATCTTCCGCTTCACGGTAACAGCCGTTCTTCCAGTCGCCCGCATGCGGATAAAGGGCGTATCGCCACTCGAATTTGCCGATGCACTGCGCCAACTCCATGTCGGGGTAGGTTTCCCAGCGCCCGAAGACAGGAGAGTTGCGATAGGTAAAGGCACGGAGCAGCGTGATTGCCAGCGGCCGGTCTGTCTGATCCATTGCCTCGTATTCACGCAGCCCCGAGTTATTGATAACGGCAAATCCCGCCTCGCCGTCCGTCATATCCACAAAGCGCTGCATGGGATACTGCGGGTTCGGATGGCCGTAATAGGGACTGCTTTCTTTAATGTGAATATCCCGCCCGATCACATCATAGGCAATTTCCGCATCGGTGCGATCGCAGTTGAGCCGGGTCGGAAAAACGACCCGGAGCCGGTGATGCTTGCATGTGTTTTCAAATTCGGTGATGACATCCAGCCGCCTGGCACCGGAACGAAGTATGAAGCGGCTTGTAATAATCATTTCCCGGCGTTCTTTCGTCCTGCCGGTATTGTTGAGATCGCCCTGCCGGAAATCGACATAAGGTTCATCTTCCACACTCACGGGAATCTGCATATGATAATCCACACGCATGCGTGCGTAGAGCGGTCCCGATTCTTCCAGTGTGATGTAACAGGGAGCCCCGTGGGACGTAATGATTTCATCGCGCTCCGGTGCCATGTGCACCCAGGAATGCCCCGTTTCTCCGCCGTCTTCCAGATAATGCAGTCCTGAATACACCCGCCCCGTTTCCTTGTGTGTCATATCCAGCGTGCCGTTGGAATTGAAGACCACACGCAGGTGCTCATTTTCCAGCACATTGGTTTCCGGCACGAGAGAGCCCGGCAGGTATTCAAAACCGGGGCGTCGGGTCACATGATAGGTGCTGTAACCGAAAGCGGGAATGTCTTCAGTTTCAAGATGGCAGCGGACACGCTCCGTCCGCAGCTCACTGGAGATATCCTGAAGGTTGCGCACGAGCACCCCCATGGGATACTGCTCTTCACGCTGCACACGAAGGGACTTTCCTTCGGGCGTCTGCACACCGAACGCCGTATAGCCCATATTCTGCGGCATATCCACAAGACAGGAAATCACAGCGCGCCGCGGGAAGGGGCAGGGATTGAAAACCGTAATCACGCTGTCCCGGGGCGACAGGTCGCTGTTGTCCACCTGAATCTGCACATGCTGCAGCCCGCGCCGGGCGACACCTTCGGAAATCAGGTTAATCTGGTTGAAGCGGTAAATGGAATCCTCTTCCATACGATCCACTCCGGCACCGGTGATGGTATCGTGGGGATGATTTTTAAGCAGCAGCTTCCAGCAGCGTGCCAGGGCTGTTTTATAGTACTCGCCCTCCAGCATGGAAGCGATGGCGGACCAGGGCTCCGCCCGCCGCTGCAGATTCACTTCCGCCTTGTGATTGTTCTGCTTGAGCCGGGGCCGGGCACTGATAATATCACCGAAAAGATGCGTCCAGCTGCCCGTCGCACCGGGATCACGGAATTCGCCGCGCAGGACAATCGGATCTTTCACCTCTTTTGCCATGGCGGTCATGTATTCTTTCAGCGTGGAAAAACGGATGTCGTGCTCGGGAAGCAACTCCTGACAGAGCTTCATGATCCGGCTCTCCTCCGGATCGGGGTTGGAGGTATCAAAGCCCTGCATACATACAATCTGGCTGGTAGTGAAATGCTCTGATTCGTCCCGGACCAGTTTCAGCAGCTGTTCGCGGATGGGCGCATCATTCCACTGTTTTCTCCCATCATCGAGAATATAGTAGTGATCCCGGAGCCGCTCGCTGGCGATCATACGGAAAGGAGCGGCGCCGCGGTCCCAGTCATAGCGCTGATACACATCATCCGAGCCGTAACGCAGCACACGATAAATGTAAATGTAATAACTGAAGCGGCTCATGCAGCCGAAGCGGGAACCCAGCAGCCGGGAACCGTCGGGGCCTTCCAGAATGTATTCACATTTCGGCGTATTAATCCCCCGGTAAAAAATGATGTCGTCAATACCAAAACCCCGGTAAATCTGCGGAATCTGGGAGGTTTGACCGTAACTGAAGGGCGTGTATCCGCTTTTCGTCACACCGCCCAGCGCCTCGGCGCTCCGGTGCCCCACAACAAGATTGCGCACCAGCGATTCGCCGTTGCAGACATATTCCTCGGGCAGAGAATACCAGGGTCCGATAAGGAGACGCCCGCTTTTCACATGCTTCTCAATGGTCGCACGCTTTTCAGGGCGAAGCTCCAGATAATCCTCCACGCAAAGGGTCTGCGAGTCCATGGTAAAGGACGTGAAATCCGGATCCGTGTCCAGAAGGCTCAGCAGCTCATCCATGAACTTGAGCAGAAGTAATCGGGTCTCTTCAAAGGGATAGCCCCATTCGCGATCCCAATGGGAATTGGAGACAACATGGATGGTTTTTCTTTCCTGAGCCATAAGCTGAAATTCCTGTAGGTTGAAAGGGAAAGGGGGGAGTGCATTGCTGCGCTGCTAGTATGCATAAACAGGTGGATCAGTTACAAATTATGTACAAGCAAAGCAGGCAGCGATGAGAGATTAAGACGGAAACGGGCTTCCGGGAGGGAGAGGATATCGCATAGGGCTTAGACAGAGCACGGTGCGTTTTGCAGCCGTGTCCGTTGATCAGGTTGGTTCCAAGGACAGCGACTGAATATTACCGAGAGAACCGCACGAATGTACGCGTGTCCGTTGATCAGGTTGGTTCCAAGGACAGCGACTCGAAAGCAAGATTGACATTGCTGATCTGTCGGTGTGTCCGTTGATCAGGTTGGTTCCAAGGACAGCGACCAAGAGCAGGTTCGTCTTCTCTCCTATACTCTCGCGAGTGTCCGTTGATCAGGTTGGTTCCAAGGACAGCGACCTGAGGTCGTCAAGCAAACAAAAGAAAGGAAAAACGTGTCCGTTGATCAGGTTGGTTCCAAGGACAGCGACATACCGTCTGCCCAAATCTGAGTCCAGAGGAATGGGTGTCCGTTGATCAGGTTGGTTCCAAGGACAGCGACATAGGCGCATGACCTACCTCAGCGGACTCTTCTTGTGTCCGTTGATCAGGTTGGTTCCAAGGACAGCGACTCACGGTTTCTGCGCACGCGCTCCAGCGCGTCCTCCGTGTCCGTTGATCAGGTTGGTTCCAAGGACAGCGACTCCACCAGCCACCAGTGCCGATGTTCAAAGTCATGTGTCCGTTGATCAGGTTGGTTCCAAGGACAGCGACTTTTTTTCCTTTCTTTTTTGGGCATCATGCCCGGTGTGTCCGTTGATCAGGTTGGTTCCAAGGACAGCGACCTGTGCCGTGTCTTCTGCTTGTTGCACAATGGCAATGTGTCCGTTGATCAGGTTGGTTCCAAGGACAGCGACATATATGGGAGTGGGGAATATATCCACGAAGGAAGGGTGTCCGTTGATCAGGTTGGTTCCAAGGACAGCGACGAAGACTTCGTTGGCCGCTTGCGCAATTTCCCTTTTGTGTCCGTTGATCAGGTTGGTTCCAAGGACAGCGACTCGCGTCGCCCCTCTCTCGCGCGCGCGCGATATAGTGTCCGTTGATCAGGTTGGTTCCAAGGACAGCGACTACCCTAAAAATGGGAATATACCACAATATGTAGGTGTCCGTTGATCAGGTTGGTTCCAAGGACAGCGACGCGCCGGCAGATTCGCGGCTACCGCGACCTCGCGTGTCCGTTGATCAGGTTGGTTCCAAGGACAGCGACGTCCGGTCCGTGGGTATCCGATTGGAACGAGATGGCGTGTCCGTTGATCAGGTTGGTTCCAAGGACAGCGACAGCAACAGCAACAACAACAACAACAGCAACACAAGGTGTCCGTTGATCAGGTTGGTTCCAAGGACAGCGACACAGCGAAGGGATCAAAATCAACAAGATTGGACCGTGTCCGTTGATCAGGTTGGTTCCAAGGACAGCGACAACGGACGAGATCGAGACAGAAAATCAAACGAAAAAGTGTCCGTTGATCAGGTTGGTTCCAAGGACAGCGACGCGGAAAGTGCGAGAGGAAAGTAAGGAAAGTGCGGTGTCCGTTGATCAGGTTGGTTCCAAGGACAGCGACCAAGCGCTGGTATTATATATATATTATATCGTAGGTGTCCGTTGATCAGGTTGGTTCCAAGGACAGCGACTTGAAGTATTTTGGTGAACTTACTGGCATGAGTGGGTGTCCGTTGATCAGGTTGGTTCCAAGGACAGCGACGAATACTCCCCCCTCCCAGACCAACCGACGCCGATGTGTCCGTTGATCAGGTTGGTTCCAAGGACAGCGACCGCTGTGCAGCTGACGGAGTACGACAGGCGTGAGTGTCCGTTGATCAGGTTGGTTCCAAGGACAGCGACCACCGCCTTCGGATCGTACTTTACAGCGCGCCAAGTGTCCGTTGATCAGGTTGGTTCCAAGGACAGCGACCTGTCTAACGCACTAGCTATATTAAAGTATAGCATGTGTCCGTTGATCAGGTTGGTTCCAAGGACAGCGACCTGGCGCGGGCTCCCGGCGATCCCCCCGAGACCGCTGTGTCCGTTGATCAGGTTGGTTCCAAGGACAGCGACCTGTCTAGAGGATAAAATAGCTCGGGATGTTTATGTGTCCGTTGATCAGGTTGGTTCCAAGGACAGCGACCCGCTACCGGCGACACGCACAACATCTCATTTAAAGTGTCCGTTGATCAGGTTGGTTCCAAGGACAGCGACGCCTGACGAGCTGCTGAGCGTGTCCGATCTGATTCAGGTGTCCGTTGATCAGGTTGGTTCCAAGGACAGCGACATCGTCACTCGCACAGGGAGAGTAGTCGTTGGGAAAGTGTCCGTTGATCAGGTTGGTTCCAAGGACAGCGACTTCCAGTCGCTCAAGCAACTCCGCCCTGTATTTCTGTGTCCGTTGATCAGGTTGGTTCCAAGGACAGCGACATGACCACCCGGGGCTGATGAGGCAGGTTGACAGTTGTGTCCGTTGATCAGGTTGGTTCCAAGGACAGCGACCACAATGAAAAAGACTCCCCCGACCAACGGACGGTTGTGTCCGTTGATCAGGTTGGTTCCAAGGACAGCGACCCAGCTGACCGACGGAGGATAGCTCACAGAGATAGGTGTCCGTTGATCAGGTTGGTTCCAAGGACAGCGACATGTATTTTTTTCGCTTTAGGAAGCGTCAGCACATGTGTCCGTTGATCAGGTTGGTTCCAAGGACAGCGACACCGACCGCAGCATGGTTCATCATGAACTACGACGGGGTGTCCGTTGATCAGGTTGGTTCCAAGGACAGCGACGAATATCCCCGAGACCGTCGAAGTCTACTACTATTTCGTGTCCGTTGATCAGGTTGGTTCCAAGGACAGCGACCACGGACGTCACGCTGGATCACTTAATCCCCGACAGGTGTCCGTTGATCAGGTTGGTTCCAAGGACAGCGACGAGAGGTAGAGAGAGAGGAGAGAGAGAGAGAGGAGGGTGTCCGTTGATCAGGTTGGTTCCAAGGACAGCGACCTACGTGTCCCGCCTGCGGATCGGAGCGGCGGGTGAGTGTCCGTTGATCAGGTTGGTTCCAAGGACAGCGACTTCGCATTTTTCGCACATTCTTTAATCTCTACCAGTGTCCGTTGATCAGGTTGGTTCCAAGGACAGCGACTAATAGAAGAGTACGGGATCAGTAAAGCGGCATTTGTGTCCGTTGATCAGGTTGGTTCCAAGGACAGCGACCGACAGGCACAACAGGCAGAATTTCGTCCGCTGCAGTGTCCGTTGATCAGGTTGGTTCCAAGGACAGCGACTTCCATGCGGAAGTGCTCAGAGCACATAGATCACTGAAGTGTCCGTTGATCAGGTTGGTTCCAAGGACAGCGACATTAGCGAATCTGTTCATGTTGTTTTTCCTTTAAATGTGTCCGTTGATCAGGTTGGTTCCAAGGACAGCGACCTTTGGTGGAGTAGCGGGCCCACTTCGCTGGCTTGGTGTCCGTTGATCAGGTTGGTTCCAAGGACAGCGACTTTTTGAACGCGCCCATCGCGGACACGATCCCTTCGTGTCCGTTGATCAGGTTGGTTCCAAGGACAGCGACCTCATCAGTCGTAGACACTTTCTAGTTTGAGTTTTAGTGTCCGTTGATCAGGTTGGTTCCAAGGACAGCGACTTACAGCCCGGGCAGCCCATACAACAACCTGTACAAGTGTCCGTTGATCAGGTTGGTTCCAAGGACAGCGACGTTCCCCGTCTTCCCAGAAGGCGCCACTCATCTCGTGTCCGTTGATCAGGTTGGTTCCAAGGACAGCGACGCACTCACCTCTTCCAGCGACGTTGCGACCGGGGTGGTGTCCGTTGATCAGGTTGGTTCCAAGGACAGCGACATCTTGTCAGAAGCGCATCCAATCCCGCAGTCGAGTGTCCGTTGATCAGGTTGGTTCCAAGGACAGCGACCCGGAGAAAAAGGCGACGTCATGCTCCAGAAGGTGGTGTCCGTTGATCAGGTTGGTTCCAAGGACAGCGACCGACGACGACGACGACGACGAAGACGACGAAGAAGTGTCCGTTGATCAGGTTGGTTCCAAGGACAGCGACATGTATTTTTTTCGCTTTAGGAAGCGTCAGCACATGTGTCCGTTGATCAGGTTGGTTCCAAGGACAGCGACACCGACCGCAGCATGGTTCATCATGAACTACGACGGGGTGTCCGTTGATCAGGTTGGTTCCAAGGACAGCGACGAATATCCCCGAGACCGTCGAAGTCTACTACTATTTCGTGTCCGTTGATCAGGTTGGTTCCAAGGACAGCGACCACGGACGTCACGCTGGATCACTTAATCCCCGACAGGTGTCCGTTGATCAGGTTGGTTCCAAGGACAGCGACGAGAGGTAGAGAGAGAGGAGAGAGAGAGAGAGGAGGGTGTCCGTTGATCAGGTTGGTTCCAAGGACAGCGACCTACGTGTCCCGCCTGCGGATCGGAGCGGCGGGTGAGTGTCCGTTGATCAGGTTGGTTCCAAGGACAGCGACTTCGCATTTTTCGCACATTCTTTAATCTCTACCAGTGTCCGTTGATCAGGTTGGTTCCAAGGACAGCGACTAATAGAAGAGTACGGGATCAGTAAAGCGGCATTTGTGTCCGTTGATCAGGTTGGTTCCAAGGACAGCGACCGACAGGCACAACAGGCAGAATTTCGTCCGCTGCAGTGTCCGTTGATCAGGTTGGTTCCAAGGACAGCGACTTCCATGCGGAAGTGCTCAGAGCACATAGATCACTGAAGTGTCCGTTGATCAGGTTGGTTCCAAGGACAGCGACATTAGCGAATCTGTTCATGTTGTTTTTCCTTTAAATGTGTCCGTTGATCAGGTTGGTTCCAAGGACAGCGACCTTTGGTGGAGTAGCGGGCCCACTTCGCTGGCTTGGTGTCCGTTGATCAGGTTGGTTCCAAGGACAGCGACTTTTTGAACGCGCCCATCGCGGACACGATCCCTTCGTGTCCGTTGATCAGGTTGGTTCCAAGGACAGCGACCTCATCAGTCGTAGACACTTTCTAGTTTGAGTTTTAGTGTCCGTTGATCAGGTTGGTTCCAAGGACAGCGACTTACAGCCCGGGCAGCCCATACAACAACCTGTACAAGTGTCCGTTGATCAGGTTGGTTCCAAGGACAGCGACGTTCCCCGTCTTCCCAGAAGGCGCCACTCATCTCGTGTCCGTTGATCAGGTTGGTTCCAAGGACAGCGACGCACTCACCTCTTCCAGCGACGTTGCGACCGGGGTGGTGTCCGTTGATCAGGTTGGTTCCAAGGACAGCGACATCTTGTCAGAAGCGCATCCAATCCCGCAGTCGAGTGTCCGTTGATCAGGTTGGTTCCAAGGACAGCGACCCGGAGAAAAAGGCGACGTCATGCTCCAGAAGGTGGTGTCCGTTGATCAGGTTGGTTCCAAGGACAGCGACCGACGACGACGACGACGACGAAGACGACGAAGAAGTGTCCGTTGATCAGGTTGGTTCCAAGGACAGCGACTACGACATTGTCTGCGCCACCCTCGCAATCGAGGAGTGTCCGTTGATCAGGTTGGTTCCAAGGACAGCGACATCATCTGCTATGTTGCGACTTCGATCATGACGCAAGTGTCCGTTGATCAGGTTGGTTCCAAGGACAGCGACCTACTGGACACGCTCGGGATTGCGGTTCAGCTCGACGTGTCCGTTGATCAGGTTGGTTCCAAGGACAGCGACGTGGGGAGGAGGGGCTGAGAGCCCCTCCTCTATTAGTGTCCGTTGATCAGGTTGGTTCCAAGGACAGCGACGCGGTCGCGTCGTTCAACAATTCGAAACCATCCACGTGTCCGTTGATCAGGTTGGTTCCAAGGACAGCGACAGCAGTTCGGAGCGGAAGCATGCGGAGGAGAAAGGTGTCCGTTGATCAGGTTGGTTCCAAGGACAGCGACGGAAGCTCTACGACAGCATGCAACTCGCACCCGCGTGTCCGTTGATCAGGTTGGTTCCAAGGACAGCGACTCCAGATTCCCAAAAATCGGGAAGGAAAATAAAACGTGTCCGTTGATCAGGTTGGTTCCAAGGACAGCGACCTGATACGGTATCAACAGGATTGTCAATGGCGTCATGTGTCCGTTGATCAGGTTGGTTCCAAGGACAGCGACAAAACCGCCAGAAAGCGCCTACCTGTCATTCACCAGTGTCCGTTGATCAGGTTGGTTCCAAGGACAGCGACCAGCATAGTGCAGCGTTAGATCACAGCCGTCTTCGTGTCCGTTGATCAGGTTGGTTCCAAGGACAGCGACCCTGCACAGGTGCGGCGGCAGCACGAACACGAAACGTGTCCGTTGATCAGGTTGGTTCCAAGGACAGCGACGCGTGGATGATTCTTGCCTCTCCGCTTGTGTGGGGCGAGTGTCCGTTGATCAGGTTGGTTCCAAGGACAGCGACGTGACGACGATATTCCGAAATAGCGCTAAGTGATAAGTGTCCGTTGATCAGGTTGGTTCCAAGGACAGCGACATCACACTACCAGCCCAAAGAAAACCGCGCACAGGGGTGTCCGTTGATCAGGTTGGTTCCAAGGACAGCGACCGTCGGGTACGTGATGG
>Ga0255340_1004464_pt1 | contig 13605 bp, 10 predicted proteins | sample wastewater_treat_7_FD_192417 | JGI IMG/M metagenome (GOLD analysis project Ga0255340, IMG submission 192417) | Wastewater microbial communities from Lulu Island WWTP, Vancouver, Canada - plant10 | ecosystem: Engineered > WWTP > Wastewater > Unclassified | place: Canada: Vancouver, British... | reverse complement strand
AAATCCTTGGTTTAAGTCTTGCAACAAAGAGCTTGTGGACGAGAACACCCTCATAAACCTTGCCCGAAAAGGCGAGCTTGACGCATTCAATCAGCTCATCCTGATGTACCAGGATATGGCATTCAATGTTGCATATCGCATTATGAACGATGATGCCGCGGCTGCCGATGCTACACAGGACGCGGTAATCTCGATGTATCGTCGCATCGACACCTACCGGGGTGGCTCGTTCAAAGCCTGGTTTATGCGCATCGTCACCAACCAATGCTACGACGCGTTGCGCTGGCAGAAACGCCGGCCAGCGGTCGCCCTCGAACCGGAAACGGATGACGGTGAACAGATGGAATCGCCCGCCTGGCTTGAAGATGACAAGCTCAAACCCGAAGAAAGCTTAGAGAAAAACGAGCTTGAAAATGCCATCCAGCATTGCATCAATCACCTCCCAAAAGACTTCAAAACCGTGTTTTTACTCGTTGATGTGAATGGCGAAGACTACGAAACCGTTGCCGAAAGCATCCAAAGCCCGGTTGGCACCGTAAAAAGCCGCCTTTCCCGCGCGCGCCAAAGAATGCAACGTTGTTTGCAAAACTTCAGGGAACTTTTACCCGCGATATTTCGTCTAAACACCGAGGATAATGATGTTTAGAAAAGAGAAAGTATCCCCACGGGCGTTTGAAGAACTCTGCGCTTATATTGATGGGCAAGTGAGCCAGGAAGAAGCCCAGGCCATTGAGGCGAAATTGGCGCGTTCTATCCACTTGCAACAAGCCCATGACCAAATCAAAGCCTTACGCGCTGTTACGCGCGCTTTGCCCCAGCGCAAGGCGCCGCGCAACTTCATCCTCACCCGCGCTGAAGCTGCCACAGTCAAACGCGGACGCAACTGGAGCCGCGCTTTTGGCTTGGCTTTTAGCCTGTGCGCGGTCTTTTTGGTCGTTCTGCTTGGTTACGATGGCATATCAAATGGCTTGTTTGCGATGAAAGCCGAAGCGCCACAGATGTCTATGGCAGAGGAAATGACGCAAGACTATTCTATGCGCGATGCCTCTGAATCCGCCGATGAATCCGCCCCTGAATCTGCCCCGGAATCGCCAGCAGAAATGGTTGAAGAGCCAGTCGAAGAAAAAGCCCTTGAAGAGGAAGCTGTTTTGCTGACATGGGGCGCGCCGAGCGCGATGACTGCTGAAGGTGGCGGCGCGATGGACTCCACCGCCGCTAGCGCTCCCACGGTGAGTCCTTATCAGCTTGATTCCGCTATGGCGCTTAGCACAACCCAGGTGCGAACAACAAGAAATGAGCCCATCAAGATTCATCTCGACCCTATTACCGGCAAGGTCACCATTTGTGACCCGGAGCACGGTTGCGGTTACGGTGGCAACATCCAGAGCGGATCCCATCCAGAGACAAAAAATGAGTTCCTTGTAGACCCCGCGCTCATTTATTACGACCAAAAAGCGGGCATGCTTAAACTTTGCCCTGAACTTGGCGCCTGCCCTACCGCGGATGAAACGCTAATCGTCGTTCAAGCTGTCAGGCCCGGAGAAGAACCTGAAGACTACAGCACTGCTTTCCCGCTTATTTTGGGGATGGACCACGAAAATGAGGGAGAACTTCTTTCAGCCTCACCGCAAATTGATGAAGGCACGCTTGAAGCCGCGACTGTTCTTGAAGAAACAAACTTGAAAGAAATCCCCGCTGGACCCTATGACGATGACAGCGACCATCAAAACTATCTCCGCGACCAGCGCGTCTTGTGGCTCAAAATTGGTTTGGTCGGGCTGACCATCTTCTTTGGCATCATCTGGCTGATTATCAGAAGGCGATAAAACGCCTTCTATCCCCGCTGACATTTCAGTTTTTTTAAATTGCGTGTTTCATTCTAATAGGCTCTTTTCGGTCAAGAATAACATGTGCGAATAACGCTAAAGTCCTACAGGATGGCTAAGCCTGGCACACCCCAATAAATCAACATCCCATCGCCAGAGACCACCATGGAAATCCTGTTTTCCCATGATGTCATCAAGAGGATGACCTGTCTCAAAATCGGACTTTTTCAAGAAAGACCTAAGCCCTTCAACTTTACAGACCATGAAGGGCTTTTTCGTTATGAAAATCTGCGATTGACTTGACTTATGCAACCAGTTGCATATAATAAAGGCAACCAGTTGCATTAAATAGAGGTGCTGAGATGAACAGGACGGAAAAAAAAGAATATATCATTGGTTTTATTTCTTTGATTTCAAACAAGACCGCGCAATTTGGCGATTTGATGTTGACGGATATCACCTTTCCCCAGTGGTTTTTGCTGATGATGATTTCCAAAATGGAGCAGCAGGAAAAAACCATCAACAGCATCGCCGAGTTTGTTGGGTCAAGCAGGCAGAATGTCAAAAAGATGCTGAACCTCTTGGCGGGCAAGGGTTACGTGATGATTGAAAAATCAAGCAGCGACAAGAGAGCTTTGAACGTAAATCTGACCCAAAAAACCTGGCAATACTTTTCTGACCATGATGCCTTGGCAACCAGCGAGATAAACAAGCTGTTTTCCGCTTTTTCTATGGATGAAATTGACCATTTAGCCAGCGCCCTAAAAAAACTGCTTAACGCCTTTGAAACTTATGAAATGGAGAATAAAAACAATGATTAAAGAAAAACGCCTGTTCATCATTTTGAGCGCCTTGATCATCGCCCTGTCCCTGGTCGTCACGATTTGTGGCGTGTGTTCGTTTGATATGACGCGGTCCTACTATGTCACCAATCAATATGGCGAGCAGATTCAGATTTGGGGCTCAGGCATCTACCGCCACGATACCTATTTCAAGGTGCCGATATTTGTAGGCTCTGACCTTACCGTGTTGGTCTTTGTCATTCCATTTGCGATTTTCGCCTTTTGGAAAACCATTCAAGAAGACAGTTTTGAAAATCTTCTCCGCAGTTTCAGCGTCGTCAGTTTGCTGCTTTATTATTCCGCGAGCATAAGTTTTGGCGTCACATATAACGTTTTGCATTTGGTGTACATCGTCTTGTTTGGTGCCTGTTTCTTTGGCGCGGGATTGTTGCTGGCAAAACTCCATTCAATCGCCGTGCAGGAAGGCGAAACTTACTCCTACCACATTACAAAGGGGATGAAAGCCTTTTTGCTGATAGCGGGCCTGGCGCTGTGTGTGGCATGGCTTCCCGATATCATTAGCTCGCTAATAAAGGGGACTTCGCTGGAGCTCATCGAAGTTTACACAACCGAAATTACCTATGTGCTGGATATGGGCATCATCAGCCCACTGATGTTTCTTACCTATGGCTTAATTAAGCGCAAGGACTTTATGGGATACATTCTCCTGCGCATGAGCTTTTTGGTGTGCATCGGGGTTGGCATTATGCTACCTGTGCAGTCGGTTTTTCAATTGCTGTCCGGTTACGAGATTACCATACCTGTCATCGTTACCAAAGTGGCGATCTTCGTCCTGCTGGCGGGTTTCGCCTCGGTCTTCAATCACCGATTGAAGAAAAGCACGACAAAGCGGGAGCTTGAGGCAGTCTGAAAAAGACCGATGTTTTTCTATCCATTAATATCAGACTCTGATGAGGACACTTACAGCTTTGATTGTTACTTGGGTCTAAAAAACATCCTCCAATAACACCCATGCGTCATTACTCATGTCTTCACTGTAAACTGTGTTATTGATATATAGTCGGCTGTCTTTATCACGCACGAAACCAAATTTATAGTTATGTTTTTTGGCGAAAACCTTCAAGGCTTTAAATTTATTTTCTGCCTGAATATCTATATTCGCGCTTTCGCCTTGTCTTTCTCCGCCTTTGGTTTCAATAAGCCAGATTGAACCATCTGTCATCTTTAGAACATAGTCAGGATAAAAGAGTCGTTGCTTGAAAAAGGCATCCGTATAGACTATCGATAAGTACTGTTGACCGCTGTCACCATTCTTATAAATGTATTTAACATTCTCGTTTCTCTCACAGTACCACTCAAAAAGCCGCTCACTGCTTGACCGCAAGAAATCCGTTATCATCGAGCTGTTGTAACCTTTGTAAACATTTGTTTCGAGTTCATCGATGCGCTTTTCATAAGGCGAATAGCGATAATGTTCTTCAAGCGGGATTTTTAAGTCGACAGTTTTGCTAAACGGAGCGGAATAATTTCTCGCGTCACTCGAAATTTTAGCAAAATCATCTTTCAGTTGGTCTATGTTGTTGATGACAAAAGCGTAATATTCCCGCAGACTCAGATTGAGAAGCTTGTAGTTTCTATTCCCGAAATCTCTAAGGAAAAGTGTTTTAAGAACCTGGTTTGTCTTACTATAACTTAGTCCGATGTATTTTTTGAGCGCGTCAATATTATGTTGAAGTTCAATACCATGACTGTGCGTATTGACTACGATGTCTAACTGTCCATACGAGCCAGCTGTTCCTTCATTTATTGAACGTAAAGTAGAAAATTTGCCTTTCAGATAACTTTGTTTAAGCGTCGTCCCAAAAACGAACCCTCTTATTTCCATACGAACTTTGTTATCATCTTTCTTGCCTGTCAGGTTGTAAGCACCCCTGAAATGCTCAAAAACTCTTGTTCTGATGGCTTTTTCGTCAACAAAATCGGCATCCTGATCGCGTAACTCTTTAACTAAAGTAATAGACCTTGGTTCATCCTTCAAAAAGACCCGTTGGGTTTCAAAAGCATTTCCCGCATTGATAACCTCTAACTTATACTTCTCATCAAAGGTATACAGAAAAGAGCAATCTAAAATATCTCTGCCATAATGTCTGGCGTTTGGCATTCGCCGTAGTCTTCCCAAAGTCTGAATTTCAAAGACTTCAGACATATTTTCACGGAGTTTAACCAAAATCTTTGCCCGAGGGCAATCCCAACCTGTTGAAATGGCTTGCTTAAACAACATAAAAGCAGGCAACGCATCAGCCTTGGTGATGGCGTCTGCTTCAGTGGTGCCGATGTTGATCTTGCCTAACTTTTTGGAATTTACTTTTTTATCAGCAGTCGTTTCAGCGCTGAACCAACTGGCAAGAAGTTTGTTTTCGTAGGTGTAGCCCATATCATTGAGCTTGTTTTCAACATGCTCAATTAAGGCATCGCTCAAACTTGGAAATTGAACCAAAACGAGCGGGCGAATGTTTTCTCCTTCTTCTTTATATGCCTGCGCGATTTGTTTACGCACTTCATCAGCCTTTTCAAGGAGCAAATCTGTTTCATGGCTCAAATCATCAATCTCTACATGGTCAAGCCCGTCATTAATGTACATAAAACGGGTAATGAGACCCTCATCAATGACATCCAATTCATCAATCTCGTAGAACTCCCCGCTCACTCTTCTGTTAGGCGTGGCTGAAACCCTGATTTCATAAAGCGCGTTCATGCTGCTTATGACATCATCAGCTTTTGAGGTGTTGTTTTGGTGTTCTTCATCGATGATGATTAGAAAATTGAGTTTTTTGCGGTGGGCTTCGCTAATTCTTTCAAACAAGTTTTTTCTTTCGCTCTCGTTGAGAGCTCTGTTGCCTTTTTTGGTTATCATTTCCCAGTTGATGAAATAGGTCGTACCGGCTTCAAAGCCACTGTTGATAATATCAAGCACATCGGCTGTTTTTAGACTGGGCGCGAATCGCTGCATCTTTTCCCGGGATTGTTCTTCAAGATTGCCTCTACCTGGGCAAAGCCAGCAAACAACTGTGTCGTCATGATACGTTAAATACTTCTCAATATAAGCAATCAGGATAACCGTTTTGCCACTGCCCGTTGGACTTTTTAAAACAATTTTGGGCTTGGAATTGATGTTGGTGGTCGTTTCGAAAAGAAAATCAACTGCCCGTTCCTGGAAGTTTTTTAAAGTTATACCAATCATAGTTCACCAACTTCTCTAAGCTCATTGCGAAAATAGTATTCCGGAATTTCAATCACGGTAATATCTTTTTTGTCTAAAAAGGCCTGGTCAATTTGCGAAAGAAAGAAACCTGAGGGAATAAACAACTTGCCACCATCCTGAATGCTCTCAAGCACTTTTGTCAATTGCTCTTCACGTTCAAGCATGATTACTTTCTTGCCGTCAATCTCAATATGGTTTTCCAGCTCGATAAGTTCCTTGATGTGCTCCATCATCCGGCTTGAAATGCTTTCATCCTGATTGAACTTTTTAATGAAATCCGTTTTGAAGTATTTAATATTGTGGGGCAAATCTGTTTGAATGTTTTTCAGGCGTTGATAAGTGACTTCTTCGCAGATATTGTTTTCGTTGTTGGTACAGAGGATATAGCGACGATTTCCACCATCTTCTGCATTAAGTTGCGCAACCGCATGACCGGTCGTTCCACTGCCGGCGAAATAGTCTAGAATTATTGAATTTCGGGTGCTGGTAAGTTTAATCATATCTTTTACTAGGTGGAGGGATTTCGGAAATTCAAATTTCTTTTCGCCTAGGAGATCATTAAGTATTTTAGTCCCATAATGGTATGAATGATATTCCTTTTTAATCCAATGTGTTCTTACGACTTCTGCAGGTCTGAGTTTTTCAAATATTTGAATACCACTTTCACTATCTTCTATTAACTCTATATTGCCCTTTCTATAATAGTTCAAAAAAGTGTTTGGTAGTGTTTTCCAAGTTCTCTCTACACCTGAACGAGTGACAGGATAGATTTCTCGATATCCATCCTTAGGTGACAAAGATACATCTTTCTTTTCAATATTTACATAGATAGGATAGTAAAAGTTAGGTTTAGCCTCTCGTGTCGCATATTTGCCATCAGTCATTCTGATAAAGTTCTTTAGCTTATAAATTCCTTCCTCATCTATCTCTTTATATTCATCAATATCTGAGAAAATAAGTTCATTGGAGAAGCTTGCCAATGCTTTTTGTTTTGCGTAGAATAATGCAAATTCATTACTAGTTCCAAAAAATTTTTCTTGGTTTCTTCCCTCTGGCTTATGAACTACTGTCACGATTCCGATTCGATTATCTTCACCAAAAACTGAATCTAATAACATAATCAATTGAGCAAGCTCATAGTGATCAATTGCAACAACTAGAATGCCTTCATCTTTCAAGAGGAGCTTTGCTGTTTGAATCCTTTCATTCATAAAAGACAGCCACTTGGAATGTCTAAACGCGTCTGTAGCGTCAACAAAATTGTTATTATATTTCCAGTCCTTTGCTCCAGTATTATATGGAGGATCGATATAGATAACGTCTATTTTGCCTTTGTGCGTTTTCTCAAGCAGTTTAAGGGAATGAAGGTTATCGCCCTCCAGTAAGAAGTTATAGGGCTCTTCTTCGTCAGCGACAATTTTACGGGTTTCATCTTCAATAAAAACGGGAATGTTATGCGCTAACATTTCATCCACTTGTTCAGAGTGCTCTTCCCAGACCAGCCCATATTTTTTCTCGGTCAGCGCGTTTTCGATCTCGGTTATCGTGCGGATATGCTCTTCATCATCATTGAGCGCCTTCAACTGCTCCAGATAAGCGAGCATTCTCTCTCGTTTGATTTTAGATAAATTGGTCAACGCATACTCCTGTTTTGTGGTCTCTAAAAACGATTACTATTTGTAAACTCTATTGCAGTTATCACAGCTTTATCTTAGCTTATTTATTAAGCTTGCAATCAATTCTTTATCTTCAATTTTTGTGATCCCAAAGCTCTTTTTTCCAGCGTCTTTTATGGAAGCTCCTATATGATAAACCTCTTTATCATCAATGATTAAAAAGCGGTCATGAAAATCGTCTCTCGTTTTTAACGTTAATCCTTTGTATTGGGCGTTAAACGTGGAGATGTCCTGACTGGTTAAACTTCCTTTTCCTGAACCCGCAATAAGAACAGAAACGCCTTTGTTTTTCTTGCAAAAGAGGTTCAAAGTGCTTGTATCCACATAGTTATCTATCAGGATGAGCTTGTTTCTGGCTTTTTTAATAATATTCACAATGAAGCTAAAGGCATCGTAGATTTGCCCATCAAAGAATATATTCTGCTTCACTTCAGTTTGAGTGGCAATGTAGTTGAAGACTTCGTCGAGTTTTTGATCTGTTTCAAGTTGTTTTAATTCAACACGATCCAGCCTTGAGAAAAGTTCTTGATTTGATATGAGAAACTTACGCATTGCCACAAAGCTATCCATGATTCTGATACTTACTTCCACAGCAATATCACTTCTAAGCACAGACGAAAGCATTGCAATGCCTTGCTCCGTAAAGACATATGGCATATACCTTCTGCCACCATAATTACGATTCGAACTTGAGGTTCCATTTTGGAACCTCAAGTGGTCATATTCTTCCTTTGTTAGTTGAAAACAATATCTCTCAGGGAACCGATCAGCATTACGCTTCATTGCCTTATTCAAGTTCCCGGTAGTTACTTGATATAGTTCTGCCAGGCCACTATCCAGCATGACTTGCTTTCCTCTAAAGGTATAAATCATGCTCTGGATTTCAATATTATCTATCACCTTAGTTACTTGTTCTTTACTTCCCATTGACCGTCTTTAGAACTTCCTGAATATTTGATATAACCTGCTTGTGTAAGTTTTGCTAAATCTCTTTTAATGGTACTTCTTGAAACAGAAAATAATTCAGCTAAATCTAAGGCAGTTGTTTTCGCATTTTGTTTAATGACTTCAAGAATTTTATTCCGTCTCTCGGCGGGCTTTAATTTTTGACCCTCATTTTGACCCTCATTTTGACCGTCACTTTGACCGACATTTTGGGTGTCACTTTGGGTGTCACTTTGGGTGTCATTTTGGGTGTCATTTTGGGTGTCATTTTGGGTGTCATAATTCAAATTCTTCAAGACGGTGAAAAAGGAGGTCTCTGTTGATCTAAACTCAGGTTTTAATTCTTCTTTGTAATTTTCTTCTGATTCATAGGTCTCAATAATGTTTTTCAAACCTGAGCCACGTCTTTCCATCAAATTCATGCGAGCAAAAAGATCAGCTATAACAGGATTTCTTCTTGTAGATGCAATGTCAAATGGATCAAGGTCTTGTATAAAAGTCCCATCGTACATACCACCCGGTGAATAAACTTCCAACCGATCGTCGTAGATATCTATATGGACTTCGCTCCCGATAACAGTATAGTCTCGGTGAATAAGCGCGTTAACAATTGCTTCCTGTACTGCTCGCTCAGGGTATTCTGGATACTCTATTCTATATACCGGGCCTTTTTTCCACATCTTTTTACTGTTTCTTTTCACAAAATCTAAAGATGCGTTTAATAGATATAGAAGATTTCCTTCAAACTCTTTATCATCCAAAGCTTCCATAAGCCCATGCGTTTTATCAAGACCGTTCCACCTTGTACAAAATACCCTTGATTGATAAACTTGATGTCCATCTGCAAAAAGAGCACCTGCTATCGTCAAAACACCTTCCTCATCTACCAAGCCGAAAGATTTGAAATCACTTTCTTCAAAAGGCTTCCCGACTCTATCACGATACTCCAACCTTAATTCTCTGAAAGATACATCTTCTAAACATTTTTCTAATGGCAAAGAATCAAAAGAACGTTTTTGACCTTTCAAAGAAAGATTAACAAGGTCTATTCGTGAAGCTGTGACACTTTGATTTCCAATTCGTTTATAGGCAATTCTCGATCCGCTGTCTACAAGAAAGTAGGGAGTGTTTCTTCCCGCGAAAACAGTTAATACTAAAATGAATTTTTCTTCAATCGTTATTATTTCCACATCAAATTCAGGAATCGGATCGATTTTTGTCTTGATTACTTCACTTATAAACTCAGTATCCCCTTGGTAGTCATTTATGCCAACAATTGTATTATTTTCTTTTACGCCAAATATCAACTTTCCGCCACGACTATTTGCAAAGGCAGATATGGTCTTTAACCATGACTTTGGCTTGGACCTTTCCAGCGCTTCTTTTTTGTCATAGAGATTAGTTTCTCCTAAGTATTCTTCTAAATTCATAAGTCAGTTATCCTGTAAATATGATATAAAAAATTACTCACATTCCCGTTTTGATGAAACCATTAATTTTAAAGAGTGTTTTCCTACTCCCACTCAATCGTTGCCGGGGGTTTGGAGGTGATATCGTACACAACTCTGGTGACGCCAGGGACTTCGTTGACGATTCTGGACGAACAACGCGCCAAAAGCTCATAGGGCAGGCGCGACCAGTTGCCGCTCATAAAGTCCACGCTGGTTATGGCGCGCAGGGCGATGGTTTCGCCATAGGTGCGCTGGTCGCCCATCACGCCCACGGAGCGCACGGGCAGGAGCACGGCAAAAGCCTGTGAAGTGCCGCTGTGAGTGGGATCGCTTTCGTCCCAGGTGAGCAGATTCGCCTTGCCGAGTTCTTCCAGGAAGATGGCGTCGGCAAGTTGCAGGGTGGCAACGCGACTGGGAGTCACTTCGCCCAGACAGCGCACTGCCAAGCCAGGGCCGGGGAAGGGCTGGCGCCAGACGAGTTCGGGCGCGATGCCAAGCTCCAAGCCGATTTGGCGCACTTCGTCTTTGAAAAGCTGGCGCAAGGGTTCAACCAGCTTGAACTGCATATCATCGGGCAATCCGCCCACGTTGTGGTGGCTTTTGATGCGCTGGGAACTGTCGCCCACGCCCTGGGACTCGATGACGTCGGGGTAGATGGTGCCCTGGGCTAAAAATTCGAACTCGCCCAGATCGCGCACGGCGGCTTCAAACTCGCGGATGAACTGCTCGCCAATCGCTTTGCGCTTTGCTTCGGGGTCGGTAACGCCTTTGAGTCGCTCAAAAAAGCGCGTGGAGGCATCCACAATGACCAAATGCTCACCAAGCATGGGGCGAAAGATTTTTTCAACCTGGGTAGCTTCGCCAAGGCGCATGAGGCCGGTATCGATAAAAACGGCGGTGACGTGCCCGCCAAGCGCTTTTTGCACCAGGGCGGTGGTGATGGTGGAATCCACCCCGCCGCTCAGACCTGAAAGCACCCGTCCATCGCCAACAGTTTCGCGGATTTTGGCTACGGCTTCATCAATGATACATTTTGAAGTCCAGTTCGCTTCACAGCCACAAACATCAAAAATGAAGCGTTCGATAATCTGCTTGCCATGCTCGGTGTGGTGCACTTCGGGGTGAAACTGAAGGGCGTAGAGTTTTCGGTAAGGATGCGCCATAGCCGCGATGGGGCTGCCGGGCGAACTGGCGCTGATTTCCCAGCCGGTGGGGGCTTGTTCAACGCGGTCGCCATGCGACATGTAAACGCTGAGGTGATCCTCAGGCAAAAGCGCGTTGTGTTTCACGATCTGGAGCGCGGTGAGTCCGTATTCGTGATGTTCGGCGCGTTCCACACGTCCGCCCAGTTTGGCTGCCAGGGCTTGCATGCCATAGCAGATGCCCAAAACCGGCACGCCAATTTCCAGCAGGTAATCTTGCACATAGGGCGCGTTTTCGGCGTAGATGGATTGGGGCCCGCCAGAGAGGATGATGCCTTTTAGCTCGCCATCGCCAACCTCGGGTTTATCACAGGCGCGCAAAACCTGGCGCACGTTAGCGTTCCAGGGAAAAATTTCTGTGAAGACGCCTAAATCGCGGATACGACGGGCAATGAGTTGGGTGAATTGTGATCCAAAATCTAAGATGGCGATGCGGTCGGTCATTTTCGGGCTCCTATAGTCACGGATATTTAATTAAAGATGGACAGAACAAAGTGAAGGTCTGTGGTTTTATTTTACCATCATCCCCGCTCCAATTGGCAGCTTGATGATGATCAGCAATTCTCAGTATCGCGGATTGTTTTATTTTTTCCTTCATCGAAAAGGAAGCACAAGCTATTTCGCCTATACTTCCTTTAATTTGACTTGCGGCTTAATTATTGCTGTTGGGCAGATTGGAATCAAGCTAAAAAAACGCTGTGTAGATTCCGGTAAAGATATTGGCAAGAGCATGGATGATTAAACCTGGCAAAATGGAGCCATCGGCTATCTTCTCATTCACGTAGCCCATAAGCCATCCAACCACGCCTGTAAACACTATAATGATGATCGCTTTTAAGATCCCTACTGATGAAAAGAACATTACGCCATGTAAAAGTCCAAACAGAAGGGCTTGAATGATGTTTCCGGCGATAATTCCAAATCTGTTGGCCACACGCTTTAAGAGAAAACCCCGAAAGAGAATTTCTTCAGGGATGGCGGTACGCAGGATGGCATAAATCAGTATCGCGGGAATGGCCCTTATGCCCAATCCTGCAAATTCGGACGATGCAGTATTGATATCGCGCAGGAAGTAAAGAATGAATACGGACAGCAGAAGAAAGGCTATAGTAATGACGATAATCCACACAACTGTTTTACGCCATTTTTCCTTGGGAATGCCTTTAAACCCAAGCCAAACTAAGAAATCGCATTCATTACGCGCGGTGTTCGCCCACCAAATGAAAGGGATCACTGAAAAGGCAACGATTTGAATGAGGCTGTTAACTATCTGTTTGACCACTTCGCCCATTATTTTTTATCTCCTGCATTTTTTGATATCCACTCACATTTTATCATCGTGTGGTTTGTTTTTTAGTCTTTTCGCACCCTGTTTTTGTAAATTTTCTTTAACTTATCTTTTCATTTAGCCTGCGGCGAGACACCGAGGCAAAAGTGTTATTGCGGCGAGTGTTTTTTGCGTCAGCGAGAAGCAGACTCAAGGTCTGCACTTCGGCATCCGCGAACGGAAAAACTCTGCTTGCGAAAATCGATTTAGCGCGTGGCGGTTTTATTGGTAGATTAGCGTTTTGACCCATGGAACACCACACGCCAGTTGGATATCTATTCCTGCGAGCGTTCTGCTAAATCGTGTTTATGTATGAGGTTTTATGGCATTGGCAAAAAGCCTTAATTTTGTTCAAACTGAGGCTTTTGATTATCTAACAAGGCTTAAACAGCGTATTCATCGGTGAATTCGATTTTTCCGTCATCCATATTGCAGATGGAGACGAGCGAGTGGATAGGAACACCAAATTGGCTGAGCAGCTCACGACCGCCCTCGAAAGTTTTTTCCACGAGAGTGCCGATGCCCAGTACCTCCGCGCCGGCGACCTGAGCCAGGCGCACCAGTCCGACGATGGTCTGGCCAGAGGCGAGGAAGTCGTCGATGATGAGGATGGGCTCTTTGCCGAGGTATTCCGGCGAGACAATGAGTTCAACATTGATGCCTTTGGTGTGGCTGGGAGCGACGGTGATGTAGACCTCAGAGGGCATGGTGACGGGTTTTTTCTTGCGGGCGTAAACCACGGGCAGGTTGAGGTATTTGCCGGCCATGAGAGCGGGCGCGATGCCGGAGATTTCAGCGGTGAGAATTTTTTCAGCACGGGTGCCATGGAAGATGCGGGCAAATTCTTTGCCACAGGCGTCCATGAGTGTGGGATCAACCTGATGATTGATAAAGCGATCAACTTTGAGAATGCCATTGCCGAGGTTTTTGCCATCTTTGAGAATGCGTTGTTTTAAGAGCTCCATTTTTGTCTCCTGCTCTGCTAATAAAGCTGATGTAAAAGTCAATTGTCTAAAGGCAATTATATCAGAGCCTGGAGCTAATCATTGCGTTTCTTGGTTTGGATCCCAAGGCAAACGCATATAAAAAGGCAATAATGTCTGTTATATTGAT
>Ga0255340_1004440_pt1 | contig 13646 bp, 7 predicted proteins | sample wastewater_treat_7_FD_192417 | JGI IMG/M metagenome (GOLD analysis project Ga0255340, IMG submission 192417) | Wastewater microbial communities from Lulu Island WWTP, Vancouver, Canada - plant10 | ecosystem: Engineered > WWTP > Wastewater > Unclassified | place: Canada: Vancouver, British... | reverse complement strand
AATGAAGAACCAAAATTTACTAAATTAAATACAAAACCTCAATATCAAGGACCTACTGCAGCTGATACTAAATTATATACTCCAAGAACGCATGTTTATAATAAACCAGAAATGTGGATGGGTGCGAATGCTGATATTTTTATTGATGAAGAAACATGGTTATATGATACTGAAACACAAAAAATATACAAAAAGAATATTCGTTATGTACCTGGAGTAGAAAGAATATTTATAGAAATATTAGCTAATGGAGCAGATAATGGTAGTATGTCTAGAAGAATGGGATCAAGTGTAGGTGAAATCGAAGTGACAATGAATAATACTCTTATTAGTATTAAAAGTTTTGGAGCTCTTCCGATGGCTGTTGAACCTCATCCAGATGAACCAGATAAATATCTTCCTGAGGTAAGTTTTGGTAGATTATTAACTAGTAGACATTATGAAACTGAACGTAATGAATCAGGAACAAATGGTGTTGGATCAAAAGCTACAAATATATTTAGTAAAGAGTTTGCATGTATTGTATTAGATAATATAAGACACAAAAAATATAGTCAAGTTTGGAATAATAATATGAGAATATGTAATCCACCTATTATTGAAGATTATAATGGTAAAGTTGCATCAGTAGAAATCATTTATAAAATGGATTTTACTAGATTTGGATATCCTGAACCTAACGGCACAGAAGGAGGTTATCCATTAGAATTAATTCATTTATTTGCTCGTCATGCATCAGATGTTTCATTTACAAATAAAATGCCAGTTACTTTTAATGGAATTAAATTCAATAATTCTAATTTAAGGGATTATGGAAGATTATATTTTGGTGATTTAGTTGATACAGCAGTAATACATTATCAATGGCCTGCAGGAACAGAAGTAATTAAAAAGAAAAAAGGATATCAAGTAGCTAAAGATCCAGCAATTTTACCAGAAGTAGAATTATTAGCGTTGGATACTCCTGATTCTAAAAATCATTTATCATTTGCAAATTCTTTGATGACTAAAAATGGTGGTATACATGTAACTGCAGCAATTAAAGCAGTAGCAGATAGTACTGTTAAAATGATAAATCAAGAAATGAATGATTCGAAAAAAGGTAAAAAGAAAGATGATGAAAAGAAAAAGAATCATACAATTAATATTAATGATGTAAAACCTCATATATCAATTTTATTATCAGTCAGAGTTACTAATCCAAAATTTGATGGACAAGAAAAAACAAAGTTATTAGAATCTAAACCAGCACCAAAAATAAATATACCAGAAGAAGGATTGAAAATAGTTAGTAAATGGGGATTAGCAGATCGTTTATATAGAGCTTTAGAAGCTAAACAATGGAAAGATTTAAACAAAGGAAATAAACAAAAAACTCATGTTAGTACTAAAAAAGCAACAAAAGCCAATAAGGCAGGTACAAAAGAAAGTCATAAATGTACATTATATATAACAGAGGGTGATTCAGGTGCTACATATGTTGAAATTTTAACAACATTAATGCCAGGTGGATTAGATTATATAGGAATTTTACCCATGAAAGGTAAAAATCTGAATGTTGATGGTATGAGTATTTTAGATATAGCAAAAAATTCCGAGTTTCAGCAATTAAACAAAATGCTTGGATTAGCATTTGGTGTAGATTATATGGATGATAATAATTATAACAAATTACGTTATGGATCATTAATGATAACTGCTGATTCTGATGTTGACGGTAAACATATCACAGGATTAGTACTAAATTATTTTCATTGTTGTTTTCCTGCATTATTAGCTAGAGGATTTGTCTTAAATTACCTTACTCCGATTATAGGAGTAAGATACAAAGGTAATTTTTACAAATTTTATAGTGAAGTTGCTTATAAAAATTGGATGGAGGCTACACCTGATAGTGATAAAATAAGTTCTGATGATCATAAATATTATAAAGGTTTAGCTAGTTCAGGAGATGAAGATATTGAAGCTGATTTTAAAGATCTTCATATCATTCATTGTTTTTATGATATGGATGCTCCTAATGCTTTATCTTTGGCTTTTTCTAAGGGAAGAGAAGATGAACGTAAAGAATGGTTGCAAAACTGGAAACCATTAACAGAAGAACCAAGATTTATTAATCAACAACAACCTATTTCATGGTTTATAAATAATGAATTAATTCTTCATTCATGGGATAATGTTCATAGAACAATACCTAGTTTAATGGATGGATTAAAAGAAGGTCATCGAAAAATCATTTATGCTATGCATTTAAAATGGGCAATAGGTTCTAAGAAGAAAAATTATAAAGAAGAAAAAGTGGCTCAATTTGCAGGATTTGTAGCTGGTGAAACCGGATATCGTCATGGTGAAATGATTTTAGCTAAAACTCTTGTTGGTATGGCTCAAGATTTTATAGGTTCAAATAATATTGCTTATCTTGCAAAGAAAGGTCAATTTGGGTGTTTTGATCCTGAAACCCCAATTCTTCTTTGGAATGGATCCACAAAATTAGCAAAAGATATTAATATTAACGATATTTTAGTTGGAGATGATGGAAACCCTAGAAATATTTCTAAATTAGTAAGTGGATATGATGATATGTATGATATAGTTCAAAATACTGATGCTACATATAGAGTAAATAGTGAACATATATTAACTTTACATTTTCCAGAGCACAAAAAAATAATTTGGAAAAAAGCATCAAATCGTTGGTCTGTGGAATATTTTGATATCAAAACTCAAAAAATTTCTTCTAAATCTATTACTTGTAATAAAATTACAAAAGAAGAAGGAGAGAGAAAAATTAAAGAATTTACAAATACTATTCCAGATAATAACATATTCGATATTAATCTTCAAACTTTTTTATCATATCCAAAAAGTAGAAAAGAATTATTTAGATCAGTAAGAAACACTAAATCGATTAATTGGGATAAAAGAGATGTACCAATTGATCCATATATTTTTGGGATGTGGTTAGGAGACGGACAGAAAAATGGCAGAGGATTTGCAAGTTCCGATGAAGAATTGGTTAAAGAATGGGTTAAATATACCGATAAAATTGGTGTTGAAGTTGTTCATACTAAAAATTCAAAAGGTTATGAAGGTTATCAATATGGATTTAGAAGACGAGGAGCATCAACTGGATTAGGTGATATAATTCCTATTGGACATAAAAACCATTCAAGTATGACTTGTGGAGGATGTTTAACAAGTGAAAAGAAACATCCTGCTTGTGATTGGGTTTATGAAGAAAAAAATAACGAAAGTTTTAGAGAATATGATGGGATTGCCAAAAACGGTATGGTAAGAAATGATATGAATCCTTTTGTTAACATTTTGAAAAAATATGGTCTTCATGAAAATAAATTTATACCAGAAATTTATATGGTAAATGATGAAGAAACAAGATTACAGTTATTAGCAGGTTTAATTGATACAGATGGATGTTTAAAAATGCAAAATAAAGAATCATCCCAATTATTTGAAATAACTCAAGATATTAAAACTCATGAGCAAATCATAGATGCCGCAGAATTTATTGCTAAAAGTTTAGGGTATAAAACTTATATTTATATGAACGGAGATCAAAAATGTTTAACTATAAATGGAGATTTATCAAAAATACCTACAAAATTACCTAGAAAGCAGGCAACTAAACTAAAATGTAGATTAAATATAGGTGAAATTTTTGAAGTAAGAAAAGTAGAAAGTGGTAAATATGTTGGTTGGTATATAGATGGAAATGAAAGATTTTTACATGCAGATTTTACAGTTTTACATAATACTAGAACAAAAGGTGGTAAAAATGCTGGACAAACTAGATATATTCATACTCATCCTACTCCTATTGTAGCTTCATTATTTAGTAAAAAAGATAAGAAAATATTAGAACATTTAACAGATGAAGGTAAAAAAATAGAACCAAAACGGTTTTTACCTATAATTCCCCCAATTTTATTTAATGGTGCTACGGGTATTGGTACCGGATATTCAAGTTATGTTCCTCCTTATAATCCTTTAGATATTATAAAAGGATTAAGAATATTAACTAATGGAGGATCTCCAGATGATGTTCCTAAATTAATTCCATGGTATAGAGGATTTCTTGGTACAATTGAAGTTATTAATAGAAAAAATAAAACAAAAATCACAGTAAAAGCTGATGATGATAATATTACAATTAATAATATAGATGGAAATATTGATACTGATCAAGATGACGATGATGTACCAATTGAATTTGCTAAAGAAAGTAAAAAAGATAGACTTGAAGACAAAGAACCTAAGAAACAATTATATTCTATGAGAATAACGGGTAATTTCGAAGTACTTAAAAATGGAGATATCATTATAAGTGAGCTTCCAATTGGAAGAACTACTTTTGCTTATATGAAATGGTTAGAACGTTTAGTTGATGAAAAGAAAATTAGAGATTTCCGTAATTTATCTGGAAAGGATAAAATTCATTTCGAAATTTATGGATATACAGGAACTCCTACTCATAAATCTTTATTTTTAGAAAAGAATAAAGGATTAAGTAATATGTATTTGTTAGACGAAAATGATAATCCTGTTAAATATGATGATGGTACACATATACTTATTAAATGGTGGGAACAAAGATTACCTTATTATCAAAAACGTAAAAATTATGAATTACAAAAAATAGATGATGATATTATTACAATGAATTATAAAATATTATTTTATACAGAAGTTGCTATTAACAAAACAATAGAAGTAGTTGGTATTAGAAGAGCAATTGTTCATGAAGCTATGGATAAATTAGGCATCCCTCGTGAAATATATACAGGAGGAAAATTACCTAATGTCAGTATCGAAGGTATTCAAGAATTACATGACGAAATCGCTGCTAAACGAAAACAAAGAGATGAAATAGAAAAGATTACTATAAATCAAATGATGTTAACTGATTTAGATGAATTTGAAAAAGTTTATCGAAGAGAATATAATATAAAAGATAAAGTTATTAAACTAAAAGTTGGTAATACTAAAAATACACAATCTGAAACTCAAAAATCAGCTGCTAAATTAGTAGTATTACCTAATAAAAATCCAGTAACTAAATTTCCTACAAATAATGGTACATCTGGTAAATCTGGTAAACAATTAAACCAAAAAACTCTTAAATTAAAGGTGGCTGGTTAAATATTAGTAACATTATAATAAACAAACAAATAAATATATTAAAATGATATATTTATATTAAAAATAACAAATAACAAATAATGGAGACTGATTTCAAACTTAAACGTATTCTTAGAGAAATAGATTTATTAAAAGAAGCATTTCCTGAAAAAACTATATCATATAATAAATTAAAAATAGTTGTTACTGATGATAATTTTAAATGTATTATTAAATTACCTTCAAATTGGCCATTCCATCCTCCTGTCGTATTGATAAATTATCAAGATTATTCATATTATCAACCTCAAATAAAAGATTGGACACCAGTAATGGATTTAAGAACGGTTTTTTATGATATACTTAATACTATTGTAAATGGTAAATATATAAACATTTCAAAAATTGAAAATATAAAAAATAAATCTAAAAATGATTTGATGATAACATCAGAACATCAAGCTCTTTTAAAATCAAAATATATTGATATTGAAATAATACATTCTGAAATAACAAATTATCCTACAATAAAATTAAATGGTTTAGAAATTACAATTTCATATGATGAAATTACTGTTATTGAAGATGAAAAAGACTGGCCAAAATATATGATACCAGATCACACTGACAATATTTTTGATATTATCAATCAAATTGTTTATAATAAATTACAATCTAACATTGATCAAGATTATATATCAAAATGTAAAATATCATTAATTAAATATTTTGATGATATTGCTTATCATGATAAGCATCAAACTTTTATTGTTAACACATCAAAATATTTAATTATTATTGGTGTAAATATTAATGCTCAATATTTATCACCTATGATTATTACATATAGCAAAGGATCTATAATTGATACATCTTTTGATGTATCAAATTGGGAACCTGATAATTTAGGCATAAATATTATTAATGGAATTAATAATTATGAAAATTCCCGAATTTAATTAATATTTATGCTAATAACTTAATAATATCAATATGCTTGTTTTTAATAGCATTTTTCAAAGCGCCTTCATTGAAGTCTTTAGGATTTACCCTTTTATCAAATAATAATAATTCAACACATCTTATGTGTCCATGTAATGAAGCAAGTCGAATAGCAAGATTTGATGAATCAGCTGGATCTATTCTATCATCTTTTAATAATAATTGAATAATATTGAAATGTCCATGTTCACAAGCATTATGAAATGCTTTATTATTAGGAGTAATTCTTTTATCTTTTAATAATATTTTCACAATATCAAGATGCCCCTCTTTACAGGCATTACAGAATCCTTGATTATCTACATTAGATATATTAATTTTTGGATGTTTTAATAATAAATCAACAATTTCAATATTTCCATTTTCACATACAGATTGGAATGGATAATTATTTAATATAGATGGATCAACTCTCTCGTCTTGCAATAATATTTTAATAATATTTGTATAATTATTATCACAAGCACACCTAATTATATAATTATTATGGTAAGCAGGATCAGCTCTTCCATCTTCTAATAGTAATTTAACTATTTCTACGTGATTTTTTTCTACAGCAAATTGTAGAGTCCACCCTCTATTTGGGTTAACTCTACTATCAAGCAATAATAATTTAACTATTTCAGTTTTTCCTAATTCAGCAGCATAAGCGATTGCTCGATCTTCATCTTTAGATAGATCTAATCTTTCATCTTGCAATAATAATTTTATTGCTTCAATTGATTTATCATATTTTAGTATTTTAATAAAAATATCATATAATAAATAATTTATATTATTATTTTTACTTTTTATTAAAATGTTAATAATATCTATTAATTCTTGTTCATTTATATAATTTACGAATGACATTTTTATCTGATAAATTATAATTAATTTATCATTTTTTTAATCTTTTTATAATTTTTATTATTATTATAAATAATAATAATATTATATATTTTTTTGTTTAGAATAAAAAATGGCTTTATCAGGGTTAGCAATAGCAGGTATAATCATAATTATAATTGGTGTGATTATGGCAATTATAGGAATAATTTTGCTTATTGTAGAAAATACAGCAACCATCTCATGGTATGTATGGTTTTTAGTAATAGGAGGTATATTAATGGGAATAATCGGAGGAATATTATTAGCTATAGCATTATCTGAATCTACTGTTCCTATAATACCAGCACAACCAGTTTATAAACCTTTATGTCCTCAACAAATGTGTCCTCAACAACAACCTACTTGCCCACAAATTAAACCAATACCTCAACCTCAACCTAGTTGTTATATTCCACCGACTGTAACACCATTTGTAAAACCTCAAGTTCCATTAGTTCCTTCTCCTATTTATAATCAAAGAGTAGAAAAATTAGGTGAAGAAACTTTTGATCCTGATCCAGTAACATCAGTCATTGATACACCACCGACTACTGTAAGAAGAACAGTTAATGGTCCTTATGGTCCGTCAGGAGAAAATATAGATGTAACTGGTGTTCATAAAATACCAGGACAACGTACATATGTAACTCGTGATATTCCTGAACATCCAGTAGTTTCTAATATTAGTGAATTTTAAAAAAATATTATATCCTAAGATATAATATTTTTATTATTTATAGCTATATTTTGGTGATAATTAAATACAATTAACATATAATTGATCCATTGTTAATTGTATTATATAAAAATAGTTCCATATCAATTTCTGAAGCTTTATAAGTAAAAATTTCAGTCCTATGTCCGATTTTTAAATTAAAAGATATAAAAAATCCATATAATCCTTTATAATTAAAATATATGTTATCAACTACTGTATCTAAATATTTAGATAGATTAGTTATATCTTTGTATTTGTAAAATAATTCAGAATCATAACATTTAGTAACATTTATTTTTGCCTCTTTCATCATTTCAATATAAAACCCAAAATGATATCGATCATTTGGTTTAATTTTTTTGTTACTAGTTTTTATATCTGAAATTAATTTATCATATTTTAAATATTTTTCAAAAACATATAACATTTCTTTTTAAAAAATTTTGTTGATTTAAATTTAATTTTTGTAATTTCATATTTTATTTTTTTAAAAAATTTATTTTATTTAAAAATCATGGAAGTTTCACATAAATGCAAGTGTGGTAAAAATAAACGATGTAAGCCATATACAGCACATACAGGTAGAATCCTTTATTTTATAGATGATCCAACAAAATATCCTTTTCCAGGTCAAGAAGATAAATTTTTGAAATATTATGAAGAAGGAGCTTTAATTGTTCGTGACGGAAAAATTGTTGATGTTGGTGAGAAAAAAATTATTGAATGTTATGATAAATTAGTAAAAGTTATAGATCATGGTGATAATTTAATAATGCCTGGATTTGTAGATACACACATTCATATGCCTCAAACTGAAATGGTTGGATCTTATGGTGTAGGCTTGTTGGAATGGCTTAATAAATATACATTTCCAACTGAAGAAAAATTTAGTAATAAAGAATATGCTGATTATATTGCAAAATTTTTTATTGAGGAATTAATAAGCAATGGAACAACTACCGCTTTAGTTTTTACTACTATATTTAAAGATTCAGTTAATGCATTTTTTGAAGCAGCAGAAAAAAGAAATGTTAGAATGATAGCAGGAAAAGTTGGTATGGATAGAGGTAATGTTTTTCTAACAGGCCCTCCTTTTACTGATTACACTGTAGAATTTCCTATAACACCTACAGAATTAAGAGATACAGCTCAATCATTTTATGATGATAGTAAAGAACTTATTGAAAAATGGCACGGAAAAGGTAGATTACTTTATGCAGTTACACCACGTTTTGCTCCTACTTCAACTGAAGACCAACTCTCAAAAGCTAAACAATTACTTAATGAATATCCTACTGTTTATATGCATACTCATTTAAATGAAACTAAATCTGAACAATATTTAATGAAAGATGTATATGTTGTTGATGAACCTCTTTATGATCCACCAGCAGATCCTAATGCAGATCAAAGACGTCAAAAGAATGGTATCACACAAAATTATTTAGATTATACTGATGTGTATGATAAATTCGGATTATTGACTGATAGATCTATTTTAGCACACAGTATTTTTATGAATGATCTTGATTGGACTCGATTACATGATCATGATTGTGGAGTAGCATATTGTCCTACCAGTAATCTCTTTTTAGGTAGTGGAGTATTTAAACTCGATGAAGCTGATAAATTTAAAGTTAAAACAGGATTAGGAACTGATATCGGAGCAGGAACTAGTTTTTCAATGTTAGATACTATTAATGAAGCATATAAAGTGCAACAAGTAAGAATTAATGATGTTGAATTTATGCCTCCACCAAATCCTGTCATTCGTCCAGAACCTCAACCACCTACTCCTTCTCAAATTGCTCCTACATCATATAAACTTTTATATCTTGCAACTTTAGGTGGTGCCCGTGTTCTTAATCTCGAAGATAAAATTGGTACATTTAAAGCTGGTAATGAAGCAGATTTTGTAGTTATAGACCAAACTGTTACCTCATTACAAAAATTACGAGATGTTTCTGGTGGTAAGACTCTTATGGATTCTTTATTTGGAACTTGTATCTTAGGTAATAAATTAAATATTATGAAAACTTATGTATATGGAAAATTAGAATACGACAAAAGATGTAAATCTGATCATATTTAAATACCATAATATATAGTTATATTATTAATAATATAACTATTATAATTTATTTGATATTCATCAAATCAAAAAATTGTGTTTGTAAATTAATACGATCATCCCAATACCAATCTAATCTTTCATCATCATCAATTATTTTATTGTAAATATCATCTGATACATTATTTAGACGTTCATCATATATAATTAATATATCAACGACTTTTTTAGTAAATATATCAATATTTTTGTTTATATCAATTATTAAATCATCAATATATGAAATTATTTTATCATCTTCATATATATTTGCAACATATATTGCAATATCAATATAATTATTAATTTTATCATCAAGACTAAATATTGTTCCTATATCAATATAAATTTGTTTAATGTCAGACATACTATCGAATCTAAATAATATATCGTCTGTAATTTTAGAGATATCTGGATAATCATTATTATCGAATAATGTTATTTTATTTATTAAATCATTAACTTCATTTTTTAAATCATATGAAAACTTATAAATACTTTGTTCATAATCAAAATTATCAATCAAATATTTTAAATCATCAGTTTTATTTTGATCATTAAGTACGATTAGCAAATCATAAAATTGGGGAATATTATTTGGGATTTGGATATCTCCTGTTAATCCAATATCAGATAATATTTTTTCTTCACTTTCACATAGAGATTCACAATTTAATATAGGATCCTTTGTTGGATTTAAACTAATGAAATTACAATTACAAACTTTTCTAATGTGTTTAATTAGATCATCTAATTGTAAATTTTCTGTTTTATCAATTAAAGGTAACATGCCTGGAATTTTATCTAATAAATATTTAATTGGATCATCAACTGGATTAAAAAATTTAAATATCTTTTTAATTTCTCTTATAACATTTTTATTTCCGTCATTATATGCATCTCTTAAACAATCAATTAATAATCTATATGCATCATAAATAATCCAACTACGATTAGGGAATATTGAAGCTTGAGTTCTACCATGTACCCCAAAATGTTGTCCTTTAAATATTATATTATTTTCTTTGTCTATTATATCTTTAGTTTTTATATGACTATATCCATAATCTATAAAAGTTGATATTACATTAGTTCTCAAATATTCTATACCATTTTCTGTTTCATATGGAATTTGAAATATTTTACCTTTATCTAATTTAGATTCTCTTATTAATAAGTTTTCTGCATGCAAATCATAATGAGTATAATCTATTAATTTATTTGCTAATCTAAGTGAATATAATGCTTGTAGATAAACATTTAAAAACTGAGTAGCAGTACAATTTGATACATAAGTACTTATATTGATTGCTGGGGCAACATTCTCATATAAAACATAATTTACTAAATTGTCATTATCTAAACATGAATATATTACTTTTTTAGTAACTGGATCTATTAAAGGAGGTGAACATTTTAATCCTCCATAAATATATGAAAAATTAGGTATATGTTCTCTTAATTTATTTGTTCCATATAATCCAACTACTAATTCATGAATTAAAGTATCATTATTGGGATTTCTAGATACTTTGTCTATAAAAAAATCTTTGATACCATCAAAATTACCTAACATAGCATATCCATTTTTTGATTCTGTACCAATTTGTCTTAAATTTGTAATATATTCATTGATTAAACCATTATGATAATCAGATCCTATTTTATCAGGGGGAGCATATATTACAGATTCTATAGTACACATTGCAGCTTTCATGACTTCTGCATTATAAAATTTATTAGTTACATCTTTTTTAAGAATTTCAGGTTTTAATTTTGATATTCTTTCTCTTAATGTAATTAAAGTATCTTTATCACATATTTGATTATTAGAGATTAAAATTTCTTCATTTTCTAGTTGTGCTTTTTCATATGCTAAAAATTTTTCTCTTATAACAGGATCTTTTAATTTTTCAGTTATTAATTTGATATGATCAACAATATCATTAGCTGTTATATATGAGTTGTTCATTTTTATATGAATAAAATTATTTTATTTTTAATATTAATGTGTTAAAATTTTCATCATCATTGTTATATATATAAATTTTGAATGATCGTTAGTGTTTATAAAAATTTTAGATGTTGATGTTGGTAATAAAAAATTAGACATACATTGATGTTTATAAAAATTAAGATGTACATTGATGTTTATAAAATTTTAGACATACATCTACTATTATAAAATTTTGAACATACATTGATGTTTATAAAAATTTAGAAATAACATTGATGTTTATAAAAATTAGAAATAACATTGATGTTTATAAAAATTAGAATAACATTGATGTTTATAAAATTTTAGACATACATTGATGTTTATAAAAATTAGAAATTACATTGATGTTTATAAAAATTAGAAATAACATTGATGTTTATAAAAATTAGAATGACGTTGATGTTTATAAAAATTAGAATGACATTGATGTTTATAAAAATTAGAATGACATTGATGTTTATAAAATTCATAATAATTAATTTTAAAATAATAATGATCTATTTGATTGTCATATATGATTTAATTATATTTATTGTCATATATGATTTAATTATATTTATTGTAAATATAATTATTATACATAATATTCATAATACATGGACATTCTTGCTATATGACATATACCACATTCATATCCTGTTTTGTGATTACATCGACATTTGCCTTCTTCTCTTCTTTCTTCTTTACATTGTTTACATTCATCATGCATACTTATTAATTCAGAATAAGTATATGATTTTATATTTTCTTTCATATAAGAAAAAAATCCACATTTTTTATGTTCATTTATAAAATTTTCTTTTTGTTGTTGCTTTAACAATTCATCATTTAATTTTCTAATATCATTTTCTGATTGTTCAACAAATTTCATTAATTCACTAGTAATCATGTTCTCTGGATTTTCGATATTCAATTTCTTAGCTCTATTTAAATAATAACATCTATTATTTCCAATTCTTATATTATTATTTACAAATAATTCTATTTGGTCATAAAGTTCTTTATAATCAAATTTTTCATTATCGTTTAACCCAATTCGAATTGCAAATTGTCTATTTCTGTCTATATTAACTTGTTGACGAAAATCTATTATTTTATTATAAATTTTGGTCATAATTTGCTGATCTGTATCTTCAGATTTAAATTCTAATCCATGTTTAATTGCTTCACACCTCAATAAATTAAGATTGTTAATATGTTGGTCAAATCTAGTAAGAAGTGTCGCTGCTTTACAAAAAGATCTAATATCTGTAAAATCATCATCTATACTTTGTTTGAAAGAATATATAGATAAAAGATATTTTATTCGATCTTGCATTTTTATAAGATTTTCTTTTTTAATAGCAAAATTTCTCTTAATAATAAATCCTTCTGGAAAATTCATATCTAGATATATTTGTCGTGCTTCAATATCATCTTTGACTTTTTTGTATGTTATTTCACGAATATCTTTTAGTTTATTCCATTCATTTTTAAATGGGCAATCATAATAATAATCACCTTTATCATTAATATCAATATAATTATTAAGAGATATTTCAAGAGGTTTTTTTATCGACTGATAAATTTGACAATTATCATTTTCGTATTTATATTTAAAACAATAATGATTATCATCATATACATAATAATTATCTTGATAAACTATATCGTTATGATAATTATTAAAAATTGCATTATGGATATCTTTATATATAGATTTATGTGTCATGTTAATATCATGAGAAAATTTACAGTTGATTCCATAATTGCATGATCCATTAATTCCATTAAAGAATTTGCATTTTCGAGAGTTGTTTTTTTCCATCTAA
>Ga0255340_1004436_pt1 | contig 13657 bp, 13 predicted proteins | sample wastewater_treat_7_FD_192417 | JGI IMG/M metagenome (GOLD analysis project Ga0255340, IMG submission 192417) | Wastewater microbial communities from Lulu Island WWTP, Vancouver, Canada - plant10 | ecosystem: Engineered > WWTP > Wastewater > Unclassified | place: Canada: Vancouver, British... | reverse complement strand
AAAAATGTGAGGGGGCACAGATAGGAAATACGAGAATACACCTGTGAAAAACGAAAACGTCGTATACTTCCCTCGAGATTTAAAATTCTTCAAAAAACATACAAAGGGGGAAGAAAGATGCTCAAACCAGAACAACTGAGAATTATACGAGAGATGAAAGCAGAAGGGAACACGAACGTCGCGATTGCCCTGGCCCTGAACTGTCATCCGAACACGGTGGCTAAACAACTAAAAGAAAAGGAGGAGAAAGAGATGCCAATGAAAGCTTCAAAGCTTGACCCGTACCGCGAATACCTCAAAGAACGGCTGGAAGAGTACCCGAAGCTCACCGCTGTCGTTCTAAACGAAGAGATCGTGCAGCAAGGGTACACGGGGAAGCTCAGCATTCTGCGCGAATATGTGAAAGGCCTTCGGAATGGGGAGAAAAAGCCGGACGTGGTACGCTATGAGACCGAACCAGGAGAGTATTTCCAGGTTGATTTCGGACAGGGCCGCACGACTATTGCCGGAGAATGCGTCGTCATTCGATTCTTCTGTATGATCTTATCCTACTCCCGTATGATCTATGTTTGCCCTGTACCCGATGAACGGCTAGCGACGCTACTGGAATGCCACAACAAGGCGTTCGAATACTTCGGAGGGTACCCGAGAAAAGGTCTCTACGACAACATGCGAACGGTCGTCACCCTGTTGAAGAGAGAGAAAGAATACAACAGGAAATTCATGGATTTCGCGAACTTCTACGGGTTTGAAGTCCGTACCCATAAACCGCACCGCCCACAAACCAAAGGAAAGGTCGAGCGCGTGGTGCCCTTTTACCGGAACAACTGTCTATACGGAAAAGAATATTCCCACTTGGGTCATCTGGAAGAAGCCACGGCTCTGTGGTTGGAAAGCGCGAACAGACGATTGCACTCAGAGCTCAAAGAAATTCCCCTTCATCTGTTTGAAGGGGAAGAGAAAGATCATATCACTCGCTTAGAGAGATTATACCCGATTCGTCGATTGGAAACAAGAAAAGTGACCGAAGAGGGAAAAGTCACCTTCCAAAACATGCTCTATGAAGTCGGTTCATCTTACAAGGGACAGAGCGTATGCCTGGTCAAGGAAGGGCAAACGCTCACGGTCTACCTCGAAGATGAACGCATCGCGGCCTATCCGAAGACGGTAGACGTACAAAAAGCCCAGTTAGCCGATTACCAGGAGGTGCTAAAGTGAGCTATCTTATCGTCCACGAACTCCTTAACGAACTGAAGCTGAACGGGATCGAACAAACCTTGGACACGAAGGTAGAGGAATGGTCTCGCAAGAACGAAGACGTTCTCTCACTCCTGAAAACCTTACTTCTGGAAGAAAAGTACTCGCGGATGGCCTCGAAAGTCAAAAACCGAACGAAGTATGCGGGGTTTCCCTTCCATAAGACGTTGAATGATTTCGATTTCTCTTTCCAGCCCAGTATAGATAAAGCGCAGATACAGACGCTCAGCTCGCTCAAATTCCTGTACAACCACGAGAACATCCTGTTCTTAGGCGCTCCCGGTGTCGGGAAGAGCCATCTGGCGATAGGGTTGGGTATGCGCGTGGCCGAAGAAGGAAAACAACCGTATTTTATTCACGCCATAGCGCTGGTAGACAAACTCAAAACCGCCTACAAAGAGTATCGTTTTGACAGTGTGATGCGCTTTTTCCGAAGCGTCGACCTGCTCATCATCGATGAACTCGGATACCTTCCACTGGACCTGGAAGGGTCCAAGCTCCTGTTCGAACTGATATCCAGTCGGTATGAGAAAGGCTCGATCATCGTGACATCAAACCGCCCGTTTTCCGAATGGGACAAGGTCTTTTCCGATGACGTCATTGCGACGGCCATACTCGACCGAATACTTCATCACAGCCATATCGTGAATATCCGGGGAAAGAGCTATCGTCTAAAAGAAAAAATGAAGTCGGGTTTATGGGAAAACTCACAACATAATAATATCGGAGAGGTTCCGAAATTATGACAAAACAAACATCACTTTTTGATCGGTGTTTTCTCACATTTCCGATCGGTGTTGACACCCGTTCGGGCGAGGAGGGCCTCTCCAGTTGCCTGAAATGTCCTTGTAACCGTGCTGCCGCTTACACCCCGCCGGAAGAAAGTCCCGTCTCAGTCAGTTTTCAGGACTTCCTGCTGTCTTCGCCGACTTTCAAACAGCTCGACTTCCGGATCCACGCCTTTCGAGGCTACTCTGCGTTCACTGTTGTTACGGCCCGGTTACTCGCTCACCACCCTTACAGTGGCTTTGTCAACAGACTCCAGAACAGTTCGTTTCCTCCCTGCCTGCTGTCCAAGCTACGGGGTTCTGACTTTTTCCCCGGCAGGCTTGCTTTCTTCCTGCTGAACATTTCCGCCTTACCTGGACGTACTGAAAGTTGGCGTTCCCAAGCGTTCCCAGCCCACAATGTATCGCGCCATCGCGAAAAGAAGGGGCGCTTACGCCGCGGTGCTGCGCTTAGGAAGGCTACCAGTGATAAAGATTAAACCATGCCAAACTAAAGTTTGGCGTTCCCACAGCGTTCACGGCCCACGAAATCTCGTAATCCGTCTTTGTACTTCGCGCTTACGCCGCGAGACTAACTAAAAATCCTGTGAGCGAATCTGGCCTTGCTTCTTGATTACCCCCATAACTTGGCCCACACCTCTCCACTCCCTTTTCAAAAAATTATGGTAGAATAGGATTCGAAGGAGGGATGATAGTATGAAAAGAATCGTGGTTATCTTTATCTTTGCCGTGCTTTTTGTCGGGATCATCTACGCGCAAGATGTCGGTCGAATGAGCATCAATATGCTATCCGAAGCGCTCTCTTACCTGACTGCGGATGTGGCTGTCGGAAAACCGTTAGTTGTCGGCGATAAGACCTTGATCCCCCTGTTTAAAGCCACCACGGGATTCGGTGGAGGAGGAGGCGGGCCGAACGGCGTCGTTTTCGGGTCAGGAGTCGGAGGTTCTTTGGAATTCTTGCCTTTTGCGATCGTGGTTGTTTCGGGAGACAAGGTGAATATCATACCTGTTCTCAACGAAAAACCGTTCTTCGAACAGTTGGTCAACGGCTTGCCCCAGATTATGCCGATCGTGATGCAGCTGATCTCTATGTTCGGCGGCTCCCCCGGGGGTAATTGAACGGTAAATAAAAAAAAGGGCGAAAGCCCTTTTTTATTTCGAGACGCTGCCCGGGTAGTCGATTTTCTCGAGTATATGTAAAACTTCCCGAAGCTGTGTCGTGTTCACGCGGACCTCTTTCTTTTCTAAGTCTATATGAAACGTTTCGATTCCCCCCTCTTTTAATGCATTCGATATCCGCTTCACACAGTGGTTGCAAGACATATCCGGAACCTTCACTTCGCTTTGATCGGCCATAGACTCCCCTCCTTTCTCGCCGCTCTTTCTGTATCAAGACGCTTTTAGTCGAAGGTGTATTCTAGATAAGCGTCAAAAACTTGGCGGGCTACTGGCGCGGCCGTCGCGCTGCCGAATCCGCCCTTTTCGACGAAAACCAAAACGGTGACTTCGGGATCTTCTTTCGGGTAAAAACACGCGAACCAAGAATGGTAGACGCCTTCCAACCCGGTCTCCGCTGTTCCGGTCTTCCCGGCCAGATGGAGCGCGTACGGAGCCCCGAGAAAAACGCTGTAGGCGGTCCCGCCCGGTCTCGATATGACGGCTCCCAAGGCCTCTTTCAAAAAAGTCCAGTAGGCTTTGGGATAGTCCAGCACACGGGTTGTCGGCGCTTGACCGTTTTTTATAAGGGTCGTTCGCGCCACGACTCCTTCGTTCGCGATCAATTCGAACAACTTGCACATCTCGAGCGGAGTGAGCTGCACATAGCTTTGACCGATTGCGGTTAGCAAGGTGTCTCCATAATACCAGCGTTCGTGTAACGTGTTCTTTTTCCAGTCCGCGGAGGGAAAGGTTCCTGCCACTTCGTTAGGAAGCTCTATCCCCGATTTTGACGTTAGCCGGCTCACGCTAGAAAAGTCATACATCCTTTCTATTCCCAATAGAGAGCCTAAGTTGTAAAAAAAGGTGTTGCAGGATTTCTGTAGGGCGAAAAAGAGGTTGACTTCTCCGTGTCCCGTGGCCACCCAATCACGATAGTGGACGGTATCACCGAAGGTGGTTAAAACCGGGAAATTGCCCTTGCAGATCTCTCGATTCACGATCGTCGTCTGAAAGAACGCGCTCGACTGCTCCATAGAGCAGAGGGCGACCCAAGGCTTGATCAGACTGCCTGGGTTATAACGCGTTTGTATAGCGCGGTTTATGAAGATACGGTTGGGATCGTTTTGCAGTCTGTCCCATTCGACTTGGGTGAACGGTTGAACCATCCTGGCGCTTTCATAATAGGGAGAGGAGACCATAGAAAGTATCTCTCCCGTTTTGGGGTTCGACACAATGATGGTATACGGGTTTTCCAATGGCTTTGCAATCTCTTCTATAGCTTTTTGAAAGCCATAATGGATTGATAACGTGAGATTTTTTCCGGGTTTCGGTTTCTGAATCCATCGCTGGGTCAGCGTTCTGGTTCGCGAATCCACTTCGATTCGATATTGCCCGGGTTCCCCTGACAACCAATGGTTGAGGGTGTATTCGATCCCTGCGATCCCTACCGACGCTTTGTTCACATAACCGACGATGTGGCTCAGTGACCCTTGAAAGGAGTAGTTACGCGTTAGTAGGTATTTCACGCTGAGGTTGACGTTAGCGGAAGGCAAATCCGCCCGGAGAGGGAGGTCCATCGCTTTGTTCATCGCGTCTCGGACTTCTATCTCTGTCACACCGCATTGCGCGGCGACGCTTCGGATCAAATCCGTACGTTCTCGACCGTAAACCCCGCGAAAGGTCGCTTCGAGGTCCACCACTCGCCGGAAGGTGGTGTTGGCCAGCAACGTTCCCTGCCGGTCATAGATGTTGCCGCGTAGCGCCGGAACAAGATCCCGACGTAAGCGCATACGATCCAAACGCTCCGCGTTCTCCTCGTAGTGGACGACTTGTAGTTGGTAGGCCCGTCCGAGTAGCACTATTACCGATAATAGGAGAAAGTAGAAAAGGAAACGTATCCTCTTTTCTCTCCTATCCGGCAGCTTTTTAAGGGTTATTCTCCGATTTTTAGAACGACCTTTCCACAGTTTCCTTGTTCCATTAATAGAAAGCCTTTTTCCCATTCTTCTAACGGGAGAAGATGTGTGACGATCTTGTTCAGATCGACTCTCTTGTTGAGCAATAGGCTCGAGGCGATGTACCAGGTCTCAAACATCTTTCTGCCCGTGATCCCATAGAGTGTGATATTTTTAAAGATCACCTTGTTGATATCAATAGGAAAGGGTTTGTCAAATACGCCCAGAGCGGAGATGTGGCCGGACGGCAAGAGCGCGTCTATGCACAGCGCTAACGCTTTCTCGTTCCCAGACATTTCGAGGGCGACCTCTACCCCCTCTTCGTTCGTTATATCCTTTACTTTTCGGAAGACATCCTCTTTGGTCGGATTAAAAACGTAATCCGCGCCGTTTTTAGCAGCCATATCGAGTCTATAGTCTTTGACTTCTGAAACGATAATCGGCCCTGCGCCCAGAGCTTTTGCCACTTGAATCGCCATAAGACCGATCGGCCCCGCGCCCGTGATGAGGACGCTTCTTCCCGCGACGCCTCCCGTGGTTACGGTGAATACGGCATTGCCGAGCGGCTCTTGCACGGAAGCGAAGTGCTGCGAGAGCGCAGGTGAGTTTTTCCATAATACCACTTCCGGGACCTTCGCGTATTCGGCGAAGACACCGTCGGTATCTACTCCGAGTATCTTCATATTTCTACATATGTGCATATTGCCGGTGCGGCATAAGCGGCAGTAGCCGCAAGGGATATGCGTCTCCGCCGAGACGAAATCTCCGATTTGCACCCCTTTCACGGCTTTCCCGACCCCAATAACTTCACCGGAGAACTCGTGTCCGGAGATTTGCGGGGTGTTTATTCGGTTTTTTGCCCATTCGTTCCATTGATAAATGTGCAGATCGGTCCCGCATATCGAAGCGTACTTCACCTTGACCAACACCTCGTGATCCTCGGTGATGGTGGGGATTTCCACTCTGCGTAAAGATAAACCTCTGGCCTGTTCACTCTTCACAAGCGCCTTCATAGTCGCCATGTTTTGCTTTTCCCTCCCGGATAGTTAGGATGCGTTTTTTCATACGATTGCGGTTCGTCAGGCTTTTTTCAGAGAAAACGGGTTCTTTCGTCCACGGGTCAAACCCCGTGTGGTAGACGGTGGTGGCGAGCGTCGAGGGCGTAGGCGTAAATATCTGGATTTGTTCTGGATGGAATCCCAGTTCGGTCTGAACGAAGGACCGTAGCTCCTCGTTTTCCTCCACGCCTTCTCCCGGATGCGCGACGAGCAGGTAGGGAACAAGGTAGATGTCTTTCCTCTGAGCTTTGGCCTCAAGTGCATACCGGCGCGTAAACTCTTTGAAAACCGTGTGCGGGTATTTCCGCATCTCGCGCAGGACCCCCGCGCTCACGTGTTCCGGTGCGATCTTGAGCTGACCGGAAACGTTGCTCTCAACGAGGGCGTTAAGAAATCGATCACCGTTGCGGGAATCGGCCAACACCAAATCGGGGCGTATCCCCGAAGAGATGAAGACCCTCTTGACCCCGGGTATCGTTTTCAAACGGTTTAGAAGCCGAAGGTACGTCTCATGGTTCGGGTTCAAGGAAGGGCAGGGTTCGGGGTGAAGGCACAAGCGGTCTTTACACGCCCCTTCTGCGATTTTTTTCTCGCACTCATACCCGTACATATTTGCTGTCGGCCCGCCCACATCGGAGATGTACCCCTTAAACTCCTTGTGAGAAGCGATGATCTTCGTTTCGTTCATAATCGAGGTCTCGCTTCGCCAGGTCACGGTTCTTCCTTGGTGGACTCCTATCGCACAAAAAGCGCAACTGCCGTAGCACCCGCGATGGCCGGTGATAGAAAAACGGACCGTTTCTACCCCCTTGACACGGAGTCCTTGGGTTCGATAAAACTCGGGGAGCTCTCGTGTGTAGGGGTATCCGTAGATTCTATCCAGTTCCGCTGTCTCCAGGGGGAAAGACGGAAGGTTTTGAACGACCGCGCGCGTTCCGTCCGTTTGGTAGATAACTTTTCCGCGGATGGGGTCGGTCTCCTGATAGAATAGGCGGAAAGCTTCGGAATACGCTTCTTTTGAAGAGGAGACCTCTTCGAAAGAAGGGATCCGAATCCCCTCCGAGGGAAGCTCCTGTCGATTGGTCAACGTATACGCGACTCCTCTGAGGCGAGAGACCCTCTCTCTCCAATCTGGAAAGGCGAACAGCCCGGCGGCCTCCGTCAAGGTTCGCTCGGCCATTCCGTAAAAAATGAAGTCCGCTTTACTGTCGAGAAGTATGGAATGCCGCACCTTATCTTGCCACCAGTCGTAGTGGCCAAACCGCCGAAGACTGGCCTCGATGCCGCCTAAAACGATAGGAACGTCTTTCCAAACCCGTTTGACGAGGTTGGCGTATACGATGACGGCCCGATCCGGGCGCTTCTCCCCTGAATCGCTAAAAGAGAGGTCGTCCGTTCTGCGCTTCTTTTGAGAGGCGGTGTAGTTGGACACCATTGAATCGAGATTTCCCGAGGTGATTCCGACGAACAACCGCGGCTTTCCGAATGCGTGAAGGGAGGGCGCGCTGATATGGGTGTGACTGAGAATCCCCACTCGAAACCCCATCGCCTGAAGATGTCTCGCCACGATCGCGACACCGTAGGCCGGATGATCCACAAAAGCGTCTCCGGTCAACAACAATACGTCCACCGCTTTCGAAGAGTTTCCTTCGTATACGAATTCCGTTTTATCCACGGTTTCTAGCCTTCTTCGATTTCTTTGTTCTCTTTTTCGATGATCTCTTTCAGTCGCTCTCTGCACCTCAACAGCTTCGTCCCCACGGTGCCGATCGGCAGGTCCATCAGGTTGGCGATCTCTTTGTACTTCATCCCCTCCGCCGAGTACATCAAGAGTTTTTGGCACTCTTCCGGCAATTGGGAGAGAACCCGACGATACTCGTCCACTTTGATTTCGTTTAGTGCGATCTCTTCTGGATTGTCCGAATCCACGTTTTCGGTTATCTCCAGAAAGGAGTCTTCTCCATCCTCGTTTCCAAGTTCAGCGTCTAACGGGACGAGGTTGGTATCCGCGCGTTTTTTTGCGCTCCGGAGTCGGTGTTTGTCGATGCAAATGTGCGCGGCCGTCGTGGCTAACAGCGCTTTCAAGTTCTGCACCTTGTCCAAATCTTCGAAAACGAGGCGTAGAAAGGTCTCCTGTGTGATGTCTTCCGCGACGTCTCGAAAGTCGGGATATTTAAAGGTGATAATAGAAATGAGATACGAAGCGTAGCGCCGATAGATCTCTTCCCAAAAGACCTTATCGCCGATTTGCCTCCGATTTTCGAGCAGCTCTTTATCCGTCCATTTTTTCGTTCGATTCCGCGTGAAAACAGGCATCTTTTCGATTCCTTTCTGTGACAACGATTTATTCTACCATATTTCCTAATCGTCCGGCATCCGGGGTCATTCCCCTCTTAAGCATTCGTATTTCACCGACCACGGGTGGTCCATTTTCGGAAAAGTAAGAAATTACGAAAAAAACAAAGAAAAACGAAGCTCTTCCGACACAAACCGCTCTAGGGCGCTCGATTTTCTGGCGAGAAGGCGAAAACGCTCTTGTGAATCAAATAGTTTATTGATACAATCAATTAAACCGAATCAGCCAATCGAAGGGGAGGTGGTTTTTGGTGATCGAATCGAGAAACATCGGTGGCCAATCGAGATTGACCTACGGGCAGATCGGCGGGGGTCCTGGCTCTTTCATCGGGCCGGTCCATCGAGCCGCCATTGCGATGAACAATCAGGCAAGGATCGTCTCGGGGTGCTTTTCACAGAACTTGGAAAAATCGAAAGAGACGGCACGAGAATTAGACATCGATCTTAACCGAGTCTACTCTAGTTATGAAGAAATGGCCCAAAAAGAAGCGCTACGGAAAGACAGAATGGATTTTGTGGTGGTGTCGGGTCCAAATCATATGCATTACGAGACTGCGAAATCCTTTCTTGAAAAGGACTTCCACGTAGTATGTGAAAAACCTCTGTCCTTAGACCTGACTCAAGCAAAAACGCTTTTAAAGTTGAGCAAAGAGCGAAAACGGCTTTTTATGGTGACCTACACCTACACCGGTTACCCGATGGTACGAGAAGCCAGACATTTGGTTCGTAGTGGTAAATTGGGAGAGATCCGCCTGGTCGTCGCCGAATACGCGCAAGATTGGCTAGCTGAAAAAGCCGAAGAGTCCGGAAATCGGCAAGCTCAGTGGAGGACTGATCCTCGATATGCCGGTATTTCTTGTTGTGTGGGAGACATCGGCACGCATATCGAAAATATGGTTCATTACATCACAGGGTTGGAGATTAAACGGTTATCCGCTCGCTTGGACACCTTTGTGAAGGGACGCTCTTTGGATGACAACGCCTTCATCCTGTTGACTTACGAAAACGGCGCGTCCGGCAGTTACTGGGCTTCCCAAGTAGCCGTCGGCAAAGAAAACGGGTTAGTCGTCAGGATCTATGGCACGAAAGGCGCGATCGAGTGGGAGCAGGAGAATCCGAACGAACTTCGCCTCTCGTTGTTGGGAGCGCCGCAAGCGATCCTCCGCAGAGGTAACGGTTATCTGTCCGCGCCAGCGAAGAGTTTGACGCGCTTGCCTTCAGGCCATCCGGAGGGTTACTTTGAAGCCTTCTCCAATCTTTATCGGAACTTCTGCGTCGCGTTGACGCGCTTCGAGGAAACGGGAACCCTGGAGCCGCGCGGAGAAGCGGAGGACTTCACGGACGTCTTGGACGGAGCCCGCGGAATCGGTTTCGTAGAGGACTGCGTCAAGAGTAGTCGCCTTGAAGGCGCTTGGGTTGACGCCACGAAAATCTCGGAGGGATAAGGTATGAGGAAAGTGACACTTTTCACGGGCCAATGGGCTGATCTTACTTTTGAAAAACTGTGCGAGAAAGTCTCCGAATGGGGTTATGACGGCTTGGAAGTCGCGTGTTGGGGGGATCATTTGAACGTAAAAAAGGCCGCGAGCGATCCCTCTTACGTAGAAAACCGTCGGTCTATCCTTGAGCGATTCAACTTAGGGTGTTGGGCTATCGGTGCCCACCTTCCAGGGCAATGCGTGGGAGACGATTGGGACGAAAGGCTGGACAACTTCGCGCCGGATGCTGTGAAAGGTAAGCCGGAAGCGATTCGAAACTGGGCTATCGAGGAGATGAAAGCGGCCGCCCTAGCGGCGAAAAACTTGGGTGTCAAAGTAGTGACCGGGTTTCTCGGCTCTCCAATCTGGAAATATTTCTATTCCTTCCCCCAAACGACCGAAGAAATGATAAAGAAGGGATTTCGAAAGATTTACGATCTCTGGAGCCCGATCTTCGACGAATTCGATCGGTGTGGGGTTTTATTCGCCCTTGAAGTGCATCCCACCGAAATCGCCTACGATTTTTATACAACCCAACGTCTTTTCGACGTTTTCTCCGACCGAAAAACCCTCGGGCTAAACTTCGATCCTTCGCATCTGTTATGGCAAGGGGTGACCCCTCATCTGTTTCTCCGTGAGTTTCAGTCGAAAATCTACCACGTACATATGAAGGACGTGGCTTTGAACGCGGACGGCAAGGCCGGCATTCTTGGGTCGCATTTGCCCTTTGGCGACGCGAGGAGAGGGTGGAATTTCCGATCTTTGGGTCACGGTCATGTCAATTTTGAGGAGATCATACGCGCGCTGAACGATATGCAATACACGGGCCCGCTTTCTGTCGAATGGGAAGACAGTGGTATGGATCGCGAATATGGGGCAAGGCAGGCGCTTGGTTTTGTCCGATCCTTAGACTTCGAACCTTCGACCATCGCTTTCGACGACGCCCTAAAAAAATAGTTTTGGAGCGCCCTATGGATCCTGTGGCTGAAAAAGAAATCCCCCTATTAGAAGTGAAAGGTATTTCGAAAGAATTCTCCGGGGTACGCGTGCTCGATCGCGTCTCCTTTTCTCTATCTAGAGGAGAGATATTCGGGATCATAGGGGAAAACGGAGCCGGCAAGTCTACATTGATTAAGATCATCAGTGGAATCTATCACCCGACGGAAGGTAGCCTACTCTTCGAAGGAAAGAGCGTGACGGTGCGCGATGCCGAAACCGCCCACAAGATGGGGATCAACCTTATACCGCAGGAATTCAACCTCATCCCCGAAATGACCGTTTCGGAGAATATTTTTTTGGGCAAAGAGCTGCGCAACCGATGGTTTTTAGACAAACGTGCGATGATCGAAAAGACTCGGTCCCTCTTGGAACACCTACGCTCGGATATCGCGGCGGACGCGAGGATCGAATCGCTGAGCGTAGCGCAGAAACAGATGGTAGAGTTTGCGAAAGCATTAGCCTCGGAGTCCAAGCTCCTGATATTGGATGAGCCGACCACCGTTCTTACGCGTAAAGAGATCGACATCTTGTTTGAAATTATGAGACAAGCGAAACAATCCGGCGTCGCGATGATCTATATCTCCCACAAACTGAAAGAGGTTAAAGAGATTTGCGATAAGGTGATGGTCTTGCGCGACGGAAAGCTCATCTCTATAGAGTCCTCCGAGCATCTCGGCGTCCACGATATGGCTACCAAGATGGTGGGTAGAGAGCTTTCTCAGATTTTTCCGCCTAAAGCCAAGCCGCAGGAAGACACCGTGTTACAAGTCCGGAACCTATCGGTCCCGAACTGTTTGGAGGGCGTCTCTTTCGACTTGAAAAGAGGAGAAATCCTGGGGTTCGCGGGCCTCGTGGGCGCAGGTAGAACCGAACTGGCGGAAACGCTGATCGGTATCAGGAAAAAGAGCGCCGGTACGATTTTACTCAACGGGAAAGAGGTATATGTTAAGAATCCGACGCGCGCGTTCGCCAGCGGACTCGCCTATCTCTCGGAGGACCGACAGGGGAGCGGAATCCTAACCGCCTTCGGGATCACCGAGAATATCACTCTCACCTCCTTAAAACGGTACAGCCGTTTCCTTCTCAAAAAGAAGGAGGAGGCGCTCAAAGCGCAAGAGTATGTCCGCAAGTTCGACATCAAGGCTGCTTCGCTTAAAACGCGGCTCGAATTCTTCAGCGGAGGTAACCAGCAAAAGGTCTCTTTCGCCAAAAGCCTCGATTCGGACCCCCAGATCATCCTGATTGACGAACCGACCCGCGGGATCGATGTGCAAGCTAAACACGAGATGTACAGGTTCATCCATTCGCTGGTGGAGGGCGGTTTATCCTGCGTTCTCATCTCGTCTGAAATGGAAGAGGTCATCGGAATGTCCAATCGCGTGGTGGTGATGAAAGAAGGGCGGATCACCGGGATTTTAACCGGAGATCAAATTAACGAAGAAGAAATTATGTTCTATGCCACCGGATTAAAGGGGGTTGCTTGAGAATGACGATCAAACTATTGTTGTCCAAGATACGGAGGATAGACTTCGAGAAATACGGTCCGCTCTTTGCCCTCGCCATTCTGTTTATCATCTCCGCGATTGCCAGCCCGTATTTTATCAAAACGCGAAACCTTCTAAACATCTTGCGTCAGGTTTCTTACACCGGAATCATCGGTTTAGGAATGACCTTCGTCATCATTTCCGGTGGGATAGACCTCTCCGTTGGTTCGATGACGGCGTTGGTCGGTGGCATTATGATCCTGACATTGAATCATTTTGGTGGAGGCGTCTCGGCCATCCTGATGGTCCTTCTGGTCGGAATCCTACTTGGGGCGGGCGCTGGGGCTTTGAACGGGATCATCATCACCAAAGGTCGGGTGGCTCCTTTTATCGTTACGCTGGGCACGATGGCTGTATATCGATCGCTAACGCTGTATATCAGCAATGCTGGAGAGTTTCGCTCGAACAGTAACCTCTATCCCGAGTTGGGTATGGGAGCGTTTTTAGAAATACCGAATCCCGTCTGGATATTTTTCCTTCTCGCTATACTGTGCTCTATCATCCTGAACTATACGAAGTTTGGGCGTTACGTCCGGGCGGTAGGCTCTAACGATAAAGTCGCCACCTATTCTGGTATACGGGTGGATCGCGTCCGGTTCCTAACCTATGTTCTCGTCGGCGTGATGGTCGCCGTGTCAGCTCTGCTGCTCTCTTCCCGACTTAACTCGATCTCGTCTTCAAATGCGGCTGTCAACTACGAACTCGACGCGATCGCGGCCGTGATCATTGGCGGGACCGCGATGAGCGGCGGTAGCGGAACAGTGTTCGGGACGGTGATCGGCGCGATTATCCTCGGAATTGTGAACAATATGTTGAACATGCTCGGTATCTCACCGTATTTACAAGGAACGGTAAAAGGGCTCGTCATTATCGGAGCCGTTCTCATACAAAAGAAAAAGAAAAGGTCGTAAACCCTATTAGGGTATCTTATAAGGAGGTGCACGAATCTATCCCGACTTTCGACCGGTTTTGGAGAAAAAGGGAAAAAATAAGAAAAAACAACGCTGAAACCCGCATGAAATCGTTGAAAATTTTGGATTTTTAGAAAGTAGTGGCCTAATAGTG
>Ga0255340_1004434_pt1 | contig 13661 bp, 12 predicted proteins | sample wastewater_treat_7_FD_192417 | JGI IMG/M metagenome (GOLD analysis project Ga0255340, IMG submission 192417) | Wastewater microbial communities from Lulu Island WWTP, Vancouver, Canada - plant10 | ecosystem: Engineered > WWTP > Wastewater > Unclassified | place: Canada: Vancouver, British... | reverse complement strand
CTTCAGTTGCCTCTGTCTCTGTCACAAATCTAATGAAATTTTTTGCACCTGGTCCATACAACCATGAGGTTCTAAATATGTAGTATATACCACCTACATTCTCAATATTCTCTTCTCCTCTTCTTTTGCTTTTTGCATATTCATTAAGAGGATTGTACTCTTTACTTTCTTCATCATACTCTCCATCACCAAACACTTCGTTTGTAGAGATATGTATAAATGGGATACTCAAATCTTTAGCAACCTCTGCCATATATTTAGGAGCATCAGCATTTACTGCATTAGCTACTTCTGGTTCTGATTCTGCTTGATTAACATTGGTATATGCTGCACAGTTAATGATATAGTTTGGGTTTTGTTCTTTCACATAATCTTTTAAATCTTTCTCATTTGTAATATCTATTCCTACTCTCTCTTCATCACCAACCCTATCTGTCTTTGCAACTTCATACCCTTTCTTTTCAAAGTAGTTTGATAGATATGAACCTAACATTCCATTTGCACCAAATACTAGTATCTTTTTATTCATTTAGCATCTCACTAAGTTTAAATATATCTTCATCACTTAACTGTTTAAGTAATGGAGCATCAGCATCCTTATCTGAAAGAATTGGTGTATCTGTACCCCATGGTATATTTACATCTGGGTCATCCCATCTGAATGATCTTTCACTCTCTTTGTCATATTTACCACTTACTTTGTATTCAAAATCTACATTATCAGTTAATGCTAAAAATCCATGAGCAAAACCTCTAGGTATGAAGAATCCTGTATGATTATCTTCTGTTAATTCAACCATATGATACTGTCCAAATGTAGGAGATCCTTTTCGAATATCTACAGCTACATCAATTGCTTTACCTCTAATTACTCTTACAAATTTATCTTGTGCATGTGGTTCTATCTGCCAATGCATTCCTCTTAGCACATCCTTACAAGATTGTGAGTGATTATCTTTCACCCAATTAGTAGGAAGACCTGCTTCTCTAAACTTGTCTTCATCATATGTTTCTTCAAAGTATCCTCTATCATCGTGAAAAGCTTTGAGGGTTACTACTACTAAGTCTGGTAGATGTTCTACTTTTTCAAATTCCATATGTATGATTAGTTTGAATTTATTTTACATTATATCAAAGAAACAATATCTGTGTGATATTAAAAATTAATGAAGTGGGGTTTGACTAAACCCTTAATTTAAAGTACTATTCCAATATGAAAGAGACACTCCCAACTATATACAAAAGTATAAAAAGACAACTTCTGAGTAAGAGCCAAATAGAACCGATTAAAGTTGCAAATGGATATAGCTTAGACACTCTTTTTAAAGTTATGGTAGAAATATACACTCACGATAAGCAAGATTTAGCAAACAATCCCTTCTTCTTATCAAATTATGCAGAATTTCTCTCATTTATAATGACAACTGAAAGAATAAAGAAGAAAAATAGCAAGCAGAAAGAAGCATATCAAATGCCTTACAGGGATATTGTTAAGTTACTAGACAATAAACCTGCTATCTAGATGATAAAAATTCCAACATATTTAGACAATATTAATGATTGGAGAGATATTGTAAAAGGTAAATCTATTATTTTAGATAGTGATACAATTATCGCTCTCCTACTGATTTGTATTTGGGTGCATCCATTTCTAAGCTATCATCCACAAATACAACCTATTTACTCTCAGGTAATACAACTGATTTCCCCCTACCGTTATTCAAAAGAGATGCTCACCTCATACTCCAAAATAGGTTTACATACAAAATCCTAAGTTTCATATCAGTAGATCAAGATGTTCTAAAAGAATTTAAATCACAAACTCCAAGTTAATATATTTATTAAAGAAAAGTTGAAGGAGATTAGTAAAGAAGGTATAATTACACTAATCATGAGGGAGAATACGAGCCTGCACTTACGAGGTGCTGAGTAACGCCTCCCATTATTTTTGCTCCAATAAAGATTTATCATAAAATAATTGTCTTTTATACACTTCAAAATCCTCAAGCAATTTAGATTGTGTATATCTATTTGGTATTAAGATCGATTGTAGTTTACCTTTCTCTTTCATAAATTTATACAAACAATGAAAATCTCCATCCCCTGAAACAAAAATTCCTTTATCAAATTCTTTAAAAAATATTGCTGAAGAGTAAAGAACTAATTCTGCATCAATATTACCTTTTAGTTTTCCTCCCTGTCCTCTAACAGTAGGTTTAAAGATTATGTCATATCCATACTTCCTAAACTTCTCATACATCTTCTCATTCTTTTTAATATATCCTAGAAACAAAAAAGCTTTGTCAACTCGTAGCTTTTCCATTAGATACCTATGAAAACCTTTCATATCTAACTTCCAACCATGATAGATAATCTTACCTCTATGGTATATATCTTTTGAAGTACCTAAGTTGAGGTTTTGGCTGTCTATAAATGCATATATTGTTGGATATTTCTTTTTGGGCACAACTCAATTATACCCAAAGTACCCAAACACAAACAAGCAAAAAGCCGTACTAGAAGAGTATTTTTAATTAACTATTAACCCTATTTAGCCAGCACCACCTTAGAATCATCTCCGATAAGTAGAGTATCTGCCTTAGGAAGTGATTCCTTTGTGGTTACCTCTGCATTCCAACCAATCAAAGAACTGTCTAATCTCTCATGAAGGTTGTGTACATTACAATTCCCCATTAATATACTATTCTCTATCTCAGCATCTTTAACTATGCTACCTTCCCCAATAGATGTAAATGGTCCAATATATGCATTCTCAACTGTAACATTCTCTGCAATAGATATTGGTCCTCTTAAGACTGAGTTCTTAACAATAGAACCCTTCCCTATCTCCACATTACCCTCTATCTTACTATCCTTTACCTTACCCTTACATTCATCTAAACATTCTCTCTCAAGGATTAATCTATTTGCTAAGATGAGATCCTCTGGTGCTCCTGTATCTTTCCACCAACCTGTTACTTCTGATGCTGTAAAGGTATATCCATTTTCAATCAACCAGTTGTTAATTACTGGAGGATAGTATTCTGGTTTACCTGTACCCTTTGGATCTATTGGTTTTGCATAATCAAAAGCTTTAAATACAGCAGGTGTAAAGAAGTATATAGCTGAGAGAACTAAATCACTTACAAACTCCTTTGGCTTTTCTACTGTATTTACAATCTTATCCCCTTTCATAACAGCAACACCAAAGTTTTGATAGTCTGGTCTTCTTACAACTAATACATGTGCATCTGATTTTTTCTTTTTGAAATCATCATAATGTTTTTGAAGACCACCTGTTAGAATATTATCACCAGCAGAGAAGAGGAATTCATCATCCCCTATTAACTTTTCAGCTAGTTTAATTGGATACATCATTCCATTTGGTTCTGGTTGTTCTATGTAGTGGAGTTTTACACCTCTTCCAAATCTTTTACCATCACCTAAGAGTTCTGGCATCTCCTTGTCCCCTTTATTTATATTAATAATGATATCCTTAATTCCTAAATCTACTGCATCCTTGATAATTCTCTCTATCATTGGTCTGTTACCAATGGGTAACATATGTTTGTTTTTAGTATGTGTAAGAGGTCTTAATCTTGTACCTCTACCACCTGCTAATATGAGTGCTTTCATGATATATATGAGTGTTAAATTAATCTAATCTTTTCTCTAAGTATCTTTCTGCTTGTTTGTCTGCTACTGGTTTTAGTGGCTCCCACCAATCCTTGTTATCTACATACCACTGTACTGTATCCTTTAACCACTCTTCTACACTCTTCTCTGGTTTGTATCCTAATTCTTTCTCTGATTTAGCATTATCAACTGCATACCTTACATCATGACCTTTTCTATCTCCTACATGAACTATTAGTGATTCTGGTTTATCAAGATACTTTAATATTGTTTTTACAATCCATATATTCTCTCTTTCACCATCACCACCAAAGAGATATGTCTCTCCCAACTTTCCATCCTTAATTGACAACTCAATACCTCGTACATGATCTAATACATGTACCCAGTCTCTAATCTGTTTACCATCTCCATATACTGGTATTTCCTGATCTAACATTGCTCTAGTTACAATCAAAGGTATTAATTTCTCTGGGTATTGATTTGGTCCATAGTTGTTTGATGTGTTAGAGATTGTAATTGGTAACTTGAAGGTATGGAAGTATGCTCTGACTAAGTGGTCTGATGCTGCCTTAGATGCAGAGTATGGACTTCTAGGTGCATACGGCATATCTTCTGTAAATTTTAACTCTGGTTTATCTATTGGTAATTCTCCAAATACTTCATCTGTAGATACATGATGGAATCTAATACCACCGTTTTGGAATGCTGCCTCTAGAAGGTTCTGTGTACCCATTACATTTGTTTTAACAAATACTTCTGGTCCTTCTATACTTCTATCTACATGTGATTCTGCAGCGAAGTGTACAATGAGATCTATACCTTTAGTTAGATTCATAACTAGGTCTTTATCACATATGTCTCCTTTTACGAATTCATAATTTGGATTATTCTCTACCTCCTTTAGGTTTTCTAGATTACCTGCATATGTTAGTAAATCTAGGTTTACTATCTTGTCTTCTGGATATTTTTTCATCCAGTATTTTATGAAGTTTGAGCCTATGAAGCCGGCTCCACCTGTTACTAGGATTTTCATATTATTTAATAATAATTAAATTTAGATATCCTAACTTATATAGGTTACTAAATTTATATGAGGATGTGAAGAGGAAGAAAATTATTGACAGTTACACAAAAAAGAGGGATTACTTCATCCCTCTTTTGGCATCATCTTCTATTTTCTGATCTTCTTTCCTATTTAATTATATACCTTGTCCATATTAAACCAGAATTTCCTTTTACTGCCTGATACAACTGCCCTTTGAATTCAACCATTGTAACTTCAAGAGGTGTTTTCCCATATGCAAACCAACTTGTCCATGTAACTCCATCAAGTGTATATCTTGTTTTAATATCAGTATCTTTTGATATGTCAACTTGGAAGAGTTTCTCTCCGTGCTGCATCATAGTTACTGGAAGGAAATAATCTCCAGTAGCTAAGGATTGACTGGACCAACTACTACCATCTGCACTAAATGATGTTAAAACATTCCCAGAAGTATCATGGGTTGCAACAAAAATCTTGTTTTGTCCAACAACATTGAATGAGGCTAGTGTTACATCTGCTAAGGCTATACCAATATCATTCCAATCACTCCATACATCACCATCTGTAGTATACCTGACATGCAATCTGTTTGTTTCTGTTCTAATTGCTTGAAACAATCTATTATCAACATTATCAACACCATCTACAGAGTAAGTTTGCATAGCAACCCTATATGGGGTTGAACCTCCCTGTACCCATTCACTCCAACTCTCACCATCTGCAGTATATCGAGTCCATACAGCACCAGAGTTTCCTTTTACCACCTGATACAATCTACCTTGGAAAACCTCCATCGTTATTGGCAAAGGGGTCATCCCGTAAGAAACCCACTCACTCCAACTCTCACCATTCGTAGTATAACGAGTCCATATTAGACCAGAATCTCCTCTAACTGCCTGATACAATCTTGGACCACTTCCCGGATTGAATACTTCCATAGAAATTTGATACGGTGTCCTACCATTAGAAACCCATTCACTCCAATTCACTCCATCAATTGTATATCGAGTCCATATTAGACCTGAATCTCCCCTAACAGCTTGGAATAATCTGCTCCCATATCCTGTATCCAATTCTGCCATACTAATAACTGTTGGTGTCCTACCATTAGAAAGCCAAGTAGACCATACATTTTCCCAACTCTCTTTTGTGTTTATCAACCCATATCCAAAAGTTGAATCATAACCTGTTGAACCCAAATCTGTAGCATTAACAATTAAATTGTCCAGTAAATCAGATACACCTTGTTGAGGATTTCTACTTTTTACCAAAGCTAATGCTGCTGAAACTTGTGGAGAAGCAAAAGATGTCCCTAATAGATATTTATCAGAAAACGCTGTAAAGTTACTTTCTGGATAGGTACAACTCGACATACACGAAAGAGTATTAAGATGCATAGCATTACCCTCTGATTTTGTCTCCCCAACAGGTGCTACAAAAGTAGTTGTTCCATAATTAGAGTAACTTGAGAGTGACAAATCTGGGTTGACTGCACCAACAGATATAACTCCCGGATATGCTGCTGGATACAATGGCTCAGACGAACCCTCGTTTCCTGCAGATGCAACAACAGCGATACCCATATTTATTGCATCCTCCAAAATAGCCTGATAGAGAGGATCAATTTGATATGAACCACTACCAATCTGTAGAATATCAGCTCCCTCAATTATTGCGTATATAGCACCAACAGCTGCATAATATGTATTAGAGCCTCCAAAAGGTGCACTTATTTTTACAGGCATAATCTTCACACTATGAGCAACACTTGGATGACTTAAGGAATCATCTGTACTGCCTGCTATAACATTGGCAATCGCTGTTCCATGTCCATGGTCATCATTAGGCCTTCCTTCCTTAGCAAAATAGGAAGAGTAACAGGGTCTAGGATCAGTCCAATTTTGATCGTTAAGCCAAACTTCATTATCATCCCAAATAGCAGCATCAAAACCGTGCACATCACCACATACATCATTACCATCATAATCTGCAGATCCATATCCTTCACCTTCATTTGTCCAAATTGCATTCAAACTCAGATTTGGAGATTTACCAAAGGTAGTAGTATAAGTAGAATCTCCATACATAAAATTAGCAGAGTAATTTTCAAACCCAACTCCACTATCCATTACGGCTACAACAACTTCATTCTCCCCTCCTCCACATTTTGAAGATCCAAAATAACACTCCTGCTTTTTCCATACATATGGCATACCTAATAATTCAAGCCACCAGTCATTTCCTGTCTCTGATGTAGGAGTTCTATCAAAGTCATTTGGATATGTTTTATCTGTACCAACATTCTCCCAAAGAAATTCTTGCTCATAAACAGGCATAACATAAGACACATCCTCTTTTGCAATATACTTTTTTATTTCCTTCTCATACTGCTCTTCACTATCTACACGAACAATTTCCATATTCAATGCAGACAACATAGAGTCAAGATACTCTCTAACACTAGACCTATTCAACTTATACTCTGTCTTAAGAGTAGATGGTTTAGAATATTGGACATACAGAAGTCTCTTAGAATGTGGTCTAGAAAGCCTTGTTAACTTCTGAGTATCAAAATCTAACAAATCTTCCTTAGTGAATATGGTACTTCGAGCAGGGCTAACTAATTCTCCCTTTTTTAACGATAATTCATTAACACCTTGTGCAAAAGTTGATGAAACGGATAGTAAAATAAAACAGATTAATAACAAGAGAAAAGAAGATACACTCCTAAACATTTTTAATATTCCCATATATAGTTATTGTAAATTAATTAAAATAATGAGAACTACCCTATCCAAGTACATATTTGTTCCAGTTTCTCATACTCAGGCATCTTATCTCTCCATTTCTCTGGATTCTTCGATGCAACTGAAACTATATATGTAATCTCATAAGGATCTCTTCTATAGTTTTCATAAATTATACTCATTCCATTCTCTTCTGCCAACTTCTCTAATGCAGATGGTGTATATCTCCAATAATCTCTAAATCCTTCCATTTCATGTTGTTGTTGAATAAATGGAACAACAGTTATCACAATATCTCTACTCATCTTAGCAAGATTCTTGTAAGCCTTTCTAGCATCAAAAATATGTTCTAAAACTGTATGGTTGAAAACAACATCAAACCTATTAACCAAACTCTCTCTTAAATCTTCCTCCAAATCCAATTCTATCTCATCCTTTCTATCAGGCAAATGTTGACTGTAGTTGGTGATTGTATATGATGTAGCCTTTGGGAAATAATCTTTATAGAAACCACCATCTTTGTCTTTATCCTCCCACCCAGAAACATTAACAACATCTCCCTTAAATAGCTCTGTAAATTTCTTTAGTTCTACATTAGACCATGTCCGAACAGGGTCTGCATTAGGTTCATATTCATAAGAATGGTTTTCTTCAACATTGTTTTTCTTTAGTATTTTTGACTTTAGATTACGCAAAAAATCAGAAATCTTAATTGCTAGTTTAACTGATCTACGATTTAGTAACTCCATTGCTTTAGAATATTTCATTTTGCGTTATGAGGGTGAAATAAAAAATAAGGATTAATAACTCCATCCATATTATAGATATTAATATCTATTGTCTTAAAATCTAATTCTGGAAATTTGGATAGTGCAAATGGAAATGTTAATTGATCTCTATAGCTATACATACATATTAGTTCCCACCACAATCTATTAAATTCCTTCGCTTTACTTGTTCTATATATAATGCCACATGCATATACTGGAGTTGTATCTACACTCAAACCTCCTGATTTATATAACTGTTCAATATTCTTTATCTGTTTATCATTTACATACCCAGCATCTTTACAAGCATTTATCTCATCTCTAATTGTTTTATTAAATGGATGTTTGAATACACATAGGTCTCCACTAAAAAGTTTCTCAAAACCTTTTCTATCAAGAATCTCTACATTAGAATCTACCCATATATCATAGTCTAAAGAATTTAGTACCTTGTATAACTTTGCCATTAGTCTAGGAGAGAGATGTTCTGCACAACCATCGAAGATATTGTTGTTTTCATTAAAAATCTTATCTGCATCTTTTTGTTGATTATCATAATCTCCAAAGTTTGCTGTATAAATAACTTTCTTCTTTTTAAACAATGTATTCAAACCTAGCATGGGAAATAATAACAGATAATGACTTGTAATAATAGATATAAAACAATAGAATTGGGAATGGATTTAGAAAAAAACAAATGGACATACTACTCCCCTACTTTTGAATTTACAAAAGAGATTCCTTTGTCAATAGACTTATCACCATGGGGAGGACACAGTTTTTTTGCCTACGATTTAATAGCTAATACAAAGCCAGAAACCATTGTAGAACTAGGGACATTCAAAGGGAATTCTTTTTTTGCTTTTGCACAAGCTGTAAAAGACTTCAATCTTAAAACACAACTTAATGCAGTAGATACTTGGGAAGGGGATGAGCATGCAGGCTTCTACGAAAACAATATTTACGATTTATTTAAAAAAATAAAAGAAAAATATTATAACAATCTAGATATTATTGAACACAAGATGCTCTTTGACGATGCCGTTAAGAAGTTTAAAGATGACAGTATCGACATATTACATATTGATGGGCTACATACATACGAGGCTGTTAAACATGATTTTGAAACATGGTTACCTAAAGTAAATAAAGATACAGGTATTATTATGTTCCATGATGTCTGCGTAAAAAGAGACGATTTTGGAGTTTACAAACTTTGGAATGAACTAGAGAACAAATATTCGAATATAAAGATAATTGAATATCATGGTCTTGGAGTTTTATCACTTAAGAAAGACTTCTTTGAAAAAGATAAAAACAATTTAGAAAAATATTACAACTCTGTCGAACAAAATATTATCTTTAAAAATGAAATTAACAAGCAAGAAGAGGAAATTACTTATATAAAAGACTTTCTTACCGAAAGAGAAAATTTTATATCAGAAATAGATAAGAACCTAAAAATCTGTATATCTCAACGAGAAGAACTAAAGAAAGAAAAAGACAGGTTAATGGCAGACAATAATAATTTAAAACAAAAAATTGACACTTTTGCAAAGTTCGAGCAATCAAAAATTGGGAAATTGGTAAGAAAAGTTTACAAAATAAAAAACAGATTATAAAAACATTATGACAATGTAATCCTATTTACTTAAATTTCACCTACTCTTCTCAAATTTGCAAAAAGCAAAACAAAAACACATATACCCCAATATCGTTGTAATATAAGCTGGTACTGCATATCTATCTATAATAGCTCCTGTAACAGTATGAAGCACTAAATGTAAAAAGCTATAACCAAGTAATATTATCGCTAATGTTAGAACCTTCTGCCTGTAAACATCACCATTCTTCCTCTGGACAAACCAATATATCACAGTCACAGTTAAAACAAATGGTAAGAACAGAAAAGAAATATTAAAGATTAGAATACTAGGTTTAACAAATAATCTTAATATACCTCTCAATACAGGAGGTGTATTGATATGCTGTTCGTAATCTACCACTCTAGAATACATCTCCTCTGACATATAATATATATTACTCTTGTTATTAAGAATACTTATTGCTATAGCACAATTCTCAACACACCCATCAAAATCCAACGACCTATCTTGAATATAATAGCCTACACCATCAGAACTAAATGTATTATAGATATTAATTAAAGCAAGATAATTTGACATATAAGAATCGAGCATTTGTATGGGATACTTTACAAAGGCTTTTATGATAAATAACACTGCATCTTTACTCCTAACAAAACCATCCTGCCCTTTCTCTATTTTTTCTCTGCCTACAACATTACCACCACGATTAACAATTGTAACATCTAAGATATCATCATGAGATTCTATTGTCATATTTGGTATCGCATCTAAAAGTTGATTACCTAAATTTTTAGTCACATTCCTTTTAGTATTCAAATCTATATTCTGTTTTTGTAAAAACATATTCCAAATCCTTGTTGAAAGAAATAATGAAAGAATAGACAAAATCACAACTAAAGAAACAGAAAATTTTTGTTTTATCTCTTTGGCAGTAAATAGTTGTATTACTGTAGAAATCCCTAACGGGAAGAGTACTGTCGACAGGTAAGGTTGTTTCAAAAACCATGAAATTGGAGCCATAATAATAAAATAGCATCCTAATAAAAGAAAATTCGTATTCTTTTCTTTTGAGAAAGTGAGTAATTTCCATGCAAAAAAGGAAGAAAGCAAAGCTATAGAGATAGCAACTCCTTCTGTCAATAAAGAATGGTAATAACCAAAAATAATAGGACTAAGAACAACTAATAGAAAGAACAATACATACAAAATTATCTTTTTCTTTTTACTCTTGAATGAAAGAAAGTCTAGAATATATTTAGATACGAAAAGCATTATCAAATAGAAAAAGAAACACGTAAATAGAAGACCCATTGATGTCTTACCAAACAATGCATTAGAAAGGAATATAAGGATTGGGAACACAGGACCACGGACAATATCCCAACTCGAAAATGGTTGCTTACCCTCGAATATCTCAACAAAACTCATATAATGAGCACTATCGTACAAAATCAGAACTGGAAATGTAAAAAAGAAGATGAATAACAACAGAAAAAGAATAAGTGTGTAATTCTTCTTAACAAAATCTATGCATTTTAAAAAATATTTTTTAAACATACAAACTATACAACCAAGATATAACTTTCTTGAGAAAATCTCGAATAAACGATGGTATGAATTTGTTTAATTTTCTAACAATAGATATACCCCTAGGTCTAAACTCAACAGGCATATGAGACCTTTCTTCTATTATAATTTTTTCTTGTTTATCAAATTCTTTCTTTTTATATTTTCTACTCTTATTTAGAAATTCTATAAATTCTTGAACTCTATCATCATAGTCAAAATTCTTAGATAACTTAGACCCTTCATTCCTCATCTTTTCCCAAGAAGTAGGATTCTCTATTAACTCTAAAATCTTAGATACATAATTTTGACTATCATTAACTCTAGAAACTAGCAGACCATTTATACCTTCTTTAAAGTATTCATGAATACCAAAAGAATCTGACATTACAGGAACAGCACCTGCAATAATAGACTCTAAACCGATAAGACCAAAACCTTCATTCGTAGAAGTATCTACATATATATCGGTTTCTCGCAAAATTCGAATCATATCCATACGAGAAATAGGACCTAAAATCTTATTGATTTTGTTGTTTTTTACTCTAGGTATTTCTATATATTCAGACATGTAAACAAGATTTATATTTAAACCTTTAGTGCGTTTATCTAATTCTGTAATAATGTCTGGAATTAAGTAATCACCCTTCATCATATTACCTCTCATCACAAATGTTATATCGCAAGGTTTCTTTCTCGTGTTTTTGTGCTTTATTAAATCAACATTAATACCGTTAGATATAACAGTAGAATCATAGTCAAAGAATTCTTTAATCTTTTTCTTTAGATAAGTAGAAACAACTAACCTATCATCAGCCATCTTATTCGCCAAGATAACACTGTTATACACTCCACCATTTTCGAAATAATTTTCATATCCTTGAATATAGTTAATTAAAGGCACCTTCTTTTCTTTAACGAGCTCAAATATTCTAAACGTTGATACCCAAATTGTCGCTACAATCTGCTTTGTAGTAAAATCGGAATCAAAAGTCCAACGAATTGGAGTAAACAACATCGGTTCCATATAATCATAGATTTCTTCATAGAGGATATTTGCATTAAAGCCATTAATTACCAAGTAATTAACCAAATCTACAACTGTATGACAACCACCTGCATTCTGAATAATTTGAGGGAGGAAAAATAAGGTATGTATATTACTCTTTCTGTCCTCTGAAGAAAGATTCTTTTCAATATATTCCATAGGTTCATTTTCTGCATATTTTCTAGCCTCTTCCTCATATTCTTTACCCCATCTAGAGAAAAACAACTCCCTATTTTTCTCTATTCTTTCAATAGTCTTCTGAGACCTACCAAATGACACCTCTGCCTTATGAAATACATATGTATCAATAGCTAGCTTTGCAGTAAAACCCAACTTCATAGCTTTAAATTGGTAATCTGTTTCTTCTCCATAACCCATTCCGTATGCTTCATCCAATAAACCTACTTTATCTATACACTTCCTTGAAATCATTAGACAATTACCAGTTATAGTGCAAGCATCAAAAACTTTTCCCTTGAACTCTCTTTCTAACAGCTCATTCATCTGTGTAAAGCCAAAGCCTTCAAACATAGGTAAAGAAGTATTTGCAGAATTGTTCGAAACAGGAGAGATTAAACCTATCTTTGAGTCATTCTCCATATGGTTCATTAACTTCGGAATTGTGTTTTTACTTAACAAGCAATCAGAGTTAAGCAAAAGAACATATTTTGCACCAGTCAGCTTCATACCTTTGTTTGAATTTTTTACAAAGCCTAAATTCTCTTCATTAGTTATAATCTCAACCATATCACCATACTTTTCTTTAAGGTTTTGCATACACTCTAATGTCAACTCATCTGAATTGTCATTCATAAGATACACTTTCCCTAAGGTTTCTCTAGGTGTGTTTACAAACAAAGAGTACAAACAAAGCTTCACCCAATCTGGAGCATTATAAATAGGAATAACTACATCACATTTAATATTTACATTCTTCATAATAGTAAAATTATAACAAATAATTTTGTTGTTTGTTAGAATTAAACAACCTTGATATACTTTATTACTGTACATGAAGAACACTAAAGCATCAATAATAATTCCTGTCTACAATGCAGAAAAAACCATATCATATTGTTTAGACAGTATTCTAAATCAAACATATCAAGATTTTGAAATAATATTAGTAAATGATGGCTCTGTTGATAAATCTCAAGAGATAATAGAAAAATATAAGAAGAAATATCCTAATAAAATAAAAGCATACACACAGAAAAACGCAGGTATTGCTACTAC
>Ga0255340_1004396_pt1 | contig 13756 bp, 17 predicted proteins | sample wastewater_treat_7_FD_192417 | JGI IMG/M metagenome (GOLD analysis project Ga0255340, IMG submission 192417) | Wastewater microbial communities from Lulu Island WWTP, Vancouver, Canada - plant10 | ecosystem: Engineered > WWTP > Wastewater > Unclassified | place: Canada: Vancouver, British... | reverse complement strand
CTGGCTAGTCGCCGATGACAGATCGACAACCTGCTCCCCTGGCACACCAGGGATAACAAACGTGGCTGTTTCACCAGCACCGCCAGCCTCCCACGAACCCGTGAAAGTCAAGGTAGCCGGATCCGCGCTCACCGTGATAGTCCCGTCGTTGCCAAACTCGGTGTCCACCACGATAGTATCCCCGTCGGCCAAGGTGAACGGCCCAACCGCAGAGGTAACGCTTCCGCGTCCAGCAGGCCCCACGGTGTTTAGGTCACGGCTTGCCGCGACTGCCGACGCCCCAGTCACTCGATTGATGTAGCAAACAGATCCTTCATTGGCGAAGAATCCAAGCATGGCATCGTACCCTTGTGGGTATGCCGTAAGTCTGTCGCCAAACAGCTCCCTGTAGTCGTCAGGGCTGACAACTTTCGTCGGGACTGTAGGCCCTTTTTCTGTAACGCACTGAAAGCCACCAATTGCTGTCGCAAGTCCAGGGCGTGCAATGGCCCCCTTACGGACAATCGACGTTTTAGTGGCTGGGCTCTGGAAGTTTGTCATTGCAGCTCCTTTTACCGTACTCTACCAAATTTTACCCGCCTCCACTACCCCAAAGGCTCCAACTCAAGAGGATTCAGCTCACAGGCGCGCATCATGCGCTCCTGAATGTCCCCCAGCTCAAGGATCCGTTCGTAGATAAGGGTGCTATTATAAAGCAGGTCATTGGTGCCATAGTCATTGGTTGTGTTGTCGAGGTATCCCTCAACTTCATAGACGAAAGCTCGCTTGAATCCCCTCTGCTCGTCCGCCCCCACCCCTGGCGTAATGTCATCCCCAAACGCATCCAAAGCCATAGAAGTCAAGTAGAGCATGTCACAAGTGTGAATCTCTCCGCTTGCCCACTCCACTTGCAGCGCGCCCCTCTGAGGAAAGAGGTAAACGATCTGGGCGCAGATGAAACCAAGCTCAGCCTGGGATTTCGCCTGCGCCGTGATCACATACTGCACCTTGTATGACTCTGGGTTGGGCCTCTCGTACCTTGCCTCGTATCCAGACTGAATCACGTCCCCGTCAGCATTCACAAGCTGAATGGGGGTGGAGGCCATGTCTTCAGCGATAATGGTGTCAAAGTACGTGTACACTGACGGATCAGGCTGCTGCCCGTTCCAACGAAACGTGACACAAGGCCAAGTGTCCACCCACTTTCGCCCAGAAACATTTTCGTCAAAGATAGGCACGTTTCGCAACGCCTTCGAGAACTGCTCATAGGAGCCCCTGACTGTCTGGTCAAAGGATGTAAGCCCCCGCGAAGGCTCGTGGGGATGCCTCATAACAGGTACTCTCACCCCATACGAAGGCCCAGTGCCCCCTCCGTGATCGGGAGGAAGAACTCTATGCCGGTTGGTCGGCACCCCGTTAGAATCCAGTAGGGGACGCCCCTGCTGGTCAAGGGGAGCCCCTGTCAGCCGCCGGTACACAGCAAGGTCAACCGCCCAGAAGATCACGGAACACCTCCCGAATGAGCTTCTGAACCTTCGGGGACACTTGCATTTCCATGAGAGCTGGAGCCCAGTGTGGTCGAGGAGGCATCCTTGATGTCCCCCTCTCATGAAACGCCCCAACACTGCCAGCCTCTACCACTGCCTGCCCCTTCCCCCGAGCAGTTGCACGAATGCTTCTGAGGTATGCCCCAGTACTGACCAGGATTCGAGGGTCCCCCTTCTTTCTTGCAGCATACTTGGGTGACAGAGGAGCAAATCCACGGGTCTGCTGCTCAATACCTTCTCGCACCCGACGAACAAACTCCTGGGCCACGTCAGTAGGAAGCGTAATCTCCGCCCCTGTCATACGCGACTCAACCTTCCCAATGTTCTTTAGGAAGGCCAGAGCATCGTCACCGAGGCGCATTGTGATCATACAGTCAGCCCTAAAGCGTTTCGCTTGTTGTCAATCAACCCACTGGGGCTGATCACTGTGAGATCCCTATGGATATCTGTATTCACGAACGGAGGCACCACAAAAGTCACCTGGTATGGGGTGACGATGGTGGTGGTGAGCACTTTCTCTCCCATCTTGAGCTGATGGTCGGCCGTGAACGGCCCCCTTGTGGGGTCAAACGTCACGGTCACCGTCTCGCCAATGGCAGGCATGGTCTTATCAACATAGTTCTTAGCAAACCTGCAACGCAAAGCTTTGGTGCGGATCATCACGATGTTTGATCCCACAGTCTCGTAATTCAAGTCCACGATGTAGAGGCGAAAGTAGTAACACGTCTCTGGCTCCAGCTTCCCGACGATGAAGGAGCGAATGAGCTGTCCAAATTCCTCCACAAAGGTGGCGAAAGCCGTGGTGTCAAAGTTCGAGTTCGCTCCAAAGGAGCGGAAGACCAGCTTTGCAGACGACACCCGCTCGCTTCCCATCCGTAGACTTGTGTCATTGCTCAAGAACGAAAAAGGAGTGGACGTGAATATGAGCCCCTCTCGGATACGAAGCACCTCTGGGCGGGAATCCATCCACAACTCATAACTGTAGAAGTCCACGTCCCGATTGCGCTGCCAATTCACCCGCACGTTGTCATCCTCAATGTCCTGGTCGCAAGGCTCAAGGAGAACTGCTGCATCCGGTGGAAGGTTCTGGCCCAAAGGGCTGTTCATCCCCGTGCGAGAAGACCGTCGAAAGACCCTGCCCAGCACCACGTCCCCCTCACCCATAAGATTCGGGTTTGCTTCCTTGGGAGAGGTAAGAGCCCGCTTCAGCCTGCGTGTGTCTTCCGTGTATGCTCGCTCGAACGACTCAGCCAGCGAGATCAACGCCGAAACGTCAGCGTCCAGCCCCCTTCGCTTGGATACATCATACGCCTGGATCCGAGCGATGTTGGCCTGAACCAACTGAAGGACGAAGGGGCGCTCTTGGTCAGGTAGAGAAGATGGTGTGAAAGAAGGGTTATGCCTACGTACAGAATCGAGCAGGATATCCTCCAGCTCAAAGTCTGAAAAAAGGTGATGACGAAGGTCTATGCCCACATTCAAGATAGACAGTGGCCCAAAGGGCTCCAAGTCTATGGACAAGTGCTCTGGGTTGGCGTCCTCGTCCAACTGCACCGAGTAACCTTCAATGCGGGACAGTACCTCAAACAGTCGCCCAATGGTGCTGAAGCGTTCATTTGAAAGATCAAAGTCAATGGACGGGGTATCCCCGCCCGACACTTCAATCATAAGATGCCCATTAGTCAACTCTGCCGTCGCAGAAGTCGCCCCGGAACTCGGCATAACAGCGAGGCCGAAAGCCCGATTACTTCGTCGAGTGTCTCGGATCCGAGAGCGAGCTTCTTGCAACAGTGAAGGCATCACACCACCCCGCGCTCAGCGAGCAGGGCAGCCACATGCCGAGGAACCAGCGCCTTCTTCCCTTCTTGGAAGGTGTACCACTTGGGGCCGATTCTGGTTCGGGCAACGGTCTTTCGAGGCACGATTGACACAATTTGATTTGGGTCTTCTACTTCAGTAGCCACCTTCACTTGCGGTGAGGACATCTCGGCCGAAACCGGCGGCTCACTTTCAGGGGGAGGGCTGTAGAACGCCTTTTCTGCGTCCAAGGATTGAAACGATGTTTTCACACCTGAGCCCTTTACCTCGGGCACCGGAATCGCCACTGCCACCCTGGGCTGTTCTTTGTCTTCCATCTCCTTCACCTCGTCCATCAGTCACCTACGAAGGCGAGAATCACAATGCTTCCGGAAGCCACATTACCGCTCGCCGTGATGCGAACCACACGAGTGGCCACTGTGTAGTCAGTGATAACGCCAATATCCGCATCCCGCGTGTACACACCAGCCGCTAACGAGTAACAGAGCATCGCGTACGGGATAGCATTCGCGGGGACACCCGCCGGAGTAGTGACGCTCAAGACTTCACCGTTGGCGAGATCTTTAGTGGTCACACACCGAACAAAGAATTGATTGCCGTGGTTGAGGCCAACGGGAACCGGAGTACCAGTAACGGAATGACTTGCCATGTTCTTTCCCTCTCAAACGGCTCACGCCGTCTCGATGACGACGATGTTTGAATCTTCCAAAATGTTCTGGCCCCAGATCGAGTACCAGGCAAGACCGTGCTCACGACCGAAGTCTTCGACCCCGTTGTCACGAAGCTCAACGGGCATGGCGGTGGCGTGACCAAAGGCGTACTCACCAAACATGACCGCTTGATAGACCGTGACTAGGTTGCCAGAAGCGCCCTTTGCTAGCGCCGGAGTGTAGCCAATGTCCACGTAATCACCCGTGTCTGGATCCAGGGCGCTGTTCGCCCCGTTCGGCATGACGGTGGTGGTGATGAAGCGCACGTCTTCATACCGACCAATCTCTCCCGTGTATATCTGAGTTGCACCCGCATACAGCGAGGCATTGATCCAGTCATTGTCATCACGGAGCCCACGCCCCTGGTGGGGGTGGCAGAAACAGATGTAGTGGTCGCCAGCCCACTTGGGAGCGTTGCTCGTTTCCAGAGTTTCAACCGCGTCTTTGACAACCTGCGTGTCAAAAACATCGGCCGCGACGAGCTGAGTGCGAGCAGCCTTGCCACCGCCGAAGACCGTGTTCGTTCCGAGTAGTACGGAGTCACGAAGCTGAAGGTCCAGAACAACCGCCATGTCCCGCCCAAGTAGCAGCGACGCAGCAGCGAGTTGGTCATAGAATGACGTTTGGAGCAAATATTCCGAGAACCCAATGGCGTTACCGTTTTCAAAAACGGTCACGCTCTGAAGGCTCATGCTCATTGCACGAGTTTGAAGTCTCACGCCTTCCGTAAGACGCCCGCCACGCTTGATGTTACCATAACGGGGCAATTGGATTGTTCGACCTGGTTGTACACCCAGCTCCGTTTTCTTCGTGCTGAACTGGTCGAACTTCAAGATAGGGAGAGCAGCAAACCATATCTCTGCCGAGAACACGTCTCGTATGGCTTCGACTTGCTGTGAAAACCCCACACCTGACTGGACTGCGGTGTTGAGAACACTGGACATTGAACAGACTCCTTGCTGAACCTCAATTGTTGGACCCACCTGAGCCGTTGGTCAAAGGTGGGCTATTCGCGAATCTCTGCTGGAACGCTGCCTCCGGGGTGATGCCCCGAGCATTAGCATACGCTTGTGCGTCGGCCAAAGCCGATGCTGCACCAACGTTCTGCCCGATGGTCGGATTCTGCCCCACCCACGTCCGCGCGATTGCCTCTTGTGCCTGCGTCCGCACACCCCCCTGGACTTTCGCCGGTCCAGTTGGATTTCCGATGGGCTGCATTGCCCCTCCGGGCTGCGGAACATACTGCACGGGTGGTTGCACTTGTGCGGCCAGGTGCCTGGGGATGTTCCCCGAATTAGGAGGAGTGAATCCCGTAGGCATCTGTTGAATCATTCGATGGAGTTGCTCCCTCATTTCCCCGCTGTAGCGCCCAGACCTGACGGCCTCCTCCGAAGTGAGGTGCCGAAGGTCTTGAGGAAATCCTCCCGCTGCTGGTCCTGCCTCGCTAACCGGAACAGGGTTAGTCGCAGTAGGAAGCCCACCCTGGGGAACTGCCTGGGGCATTTGCGGAGGCATGGGGTACGCAGGATTCGGAGGGGGCGCCGCATACCCCTGGGGAACCTGCATATCCACCTCTTGACTTTCTACAGGAGCAGGAACTGTGCGCTGCACAAGTCGTTCCTGAACATCTTTCCATGCCCGACGCACCTGATCTACCGCTAGGTCGATGGATTTTTCGTCTGCCCCTTGCACAAAAGAGGTGAAGCTCTCCGGGATATCACCCAAGTCCCGAAGGGCTCTTTCCCGATACGCCACCAGGTTCATGGCTCGAAGCTGCCCTTCAAAAAAGAGTTGCTGCTGTCGCATCTGCTCCTGGGACTTCTGAACCTGTGCGCTCAAGTCACTGATCTGTCGATGGACCCGCTCATCGGGCTGCATCGCCTTCAGCTCGGCCTCCTCCCTCTCCTTCTCGATCCTCGCCAAACGAACCTCCAAGGCCGCCCGTTCCTGTCGCTCCCGCTCCAGCTCGGCCTGCATCCGAGATGCATCCTCACGAGCCTTCGTGTCAGTAACCTTTGTCACTGACACGGCCGGGGGAAGGCCCTCGTCAGGGCTACCAGTGGCGCTTTTGGTTTCCTCTGTCGATTTGGTTGTCATCACTGCCTCCGTTGATCAATCTCTATTCCTAGCTTACCCGAGCCGACCCGTAGCACGGCTTTCCACAGTCACCACGGGGATCGCCTTGGCCCCGGAGCGGCTGGGGGCACGCTCTGGTCCACGATTCCGAGGATTGGACAGGTTAGGACGCTCGTTGAGCATGGCCGAATAAATACTGCCTGCCCCAGCCGACTCGCCCTGGCTGCGGTTGGGTCCCGTGTTGTCACTGGGGTACATGCCCTTGCGGGTGGCCTCACGATACGCCTCGTCCGTGTTGCCCACACCATAGCCCTGATACTCACCGTTTGCAGGGCTGCCCTCGAATTTGTTGGTCGAACTTCCAATGTTCACGCCCATAACTTCACCTCTTCGTGCTGCTGTATGCGTTACCAGAATCTCCGGTAACATAGGATGACTGATTTTTTGACGCTTCACGCGCCGCCCGAGCATATTCCTCGGAGATGCCCTTCATGAGGATAGGGTCTTCCGTCTCACCGCGAAGCTCCTCACCTTCCTTGAACGAGGACCCGTGGGTCAGAGCATGTCCAAGACCCGCGAATCCACCGTGCTTGGATGCAATGTGCCGAGCCAACCCGTGGGCACTTTTCATCTTCGCCCCGCAACCATGGGGGCAAGCAAAGCCGTTGCTCTCCGAAGACTCAGGCTCGGGAGAAGATTCCTCTGTGGGCTCACCAGAAGGCATACCCTCGATTCCATCTACCCCGTGAACGGGCTGATAGGATGCAATGCCGTGCTCGTCATAGCCCTTTTTCTTCAACTGAGGTTGGAACGGAAGCGTCTCGTGGCAAGACACGCCCCCTGCTCGAACTCCTCCCTCACGAAGCCCAACCCCACCAGGGGTGATGCCATGCATCGAAGACGCCAGGACACCGTGGCTGGCACCATACCCACCAGCACTCCCACCATTGTCACCGTCAGCGTAGCTGGATACCTTGTAAGACTTTGCTCTTTCCCTGCCAATGATGCCATTCATCCCGTGACCTCGCTCGCCCAAAAGGGGCGCGTCTCCTACGTTAGCGATCCCGCTGGAGTCAGGACCGCTTACGTAGGAGGCGCCTGTGGTTCGTTTATTCATCTTGCCCATACTACACCCCGTCGTGTCGAGCCCGATACCTGAAGCCAGGCCCCTCCCAAAAGCAATCCGATCCCTTCAACTTGATCCCATCGTGAGAAGCGAGCACTGCCTCTTGTCTGAAGCCACGCAGTTGCATAGTAGGTGGTGAATGAAGCGCCTCAGCTCCAATGCCTCTGAGATCATACCCACCAGAAAACCGGTCCTTCTCTGTAGAGGACCGAAACTCATGGGATATGGAAGCCCTGGGGTATCGGCGCATCATCTGTACAGTACCATAGGATAGTGCCAGTTGCTACAAAATGTGTGAAACACGGAAAACATCTTTTTAGCAAGCACTTTTATGAGCCCTTTGTCTCATGGCGCACGTCCCGATTCGCCACGTCCTTATCACTGTACCCGTGCGTCAGGCCGTAGCCTGCCTGGCCCAACTGCATCCCATGGGAGGCCGGTTTCTTTGACTTCTTCGACTTCTTCTTCTTGCTCATGATCGCGCTCCTGGTATCCCGACCGTGAACGATACCCCACCTTGAGCCATTGCTGTGGAGTCCAACGAGTCATGCCCAAAGGATGTCTTAGGATGGGGGAACTCCTGCCTGCTTGGAAGCTCGGGCGCCCTCTCGTCGTCAAAGTAGATCGCTGCCCCACCAGGCTGAATGACGTAATTCCGACGCTTGGCATCCTTCACCTTCGCGCGGTGAAGAAACGGAGCTATGCTGCCAAAGTCTTCCGCCTCTGTGGCAAACATACTGTTCGTCGAGGATACCCCGCCCTCGTCCATGCCGCGCGAGATATTGAACTCACGCAGGCGGCCCTCCTCGTCGTAGAAGGTTGCCCGTGCAGCACCAGAAGGACGAAAGCCGTTGGGAATGTTCACTGGATCCTACTCCTCTAACTGCTGATCAGCCGGTACAGGGTTTCCCTTGTTCCCAGGCACAGCCGACGCAGGCTGTGGGGGTGGAGCCAACTCTTGATAAACACGTTGGTTGGCTCCTTCCGCCTCCATAGGCGGAGCCGGTTTGGCGGGGTTAGCCGTAGCAGACTTATTGGACTTCAACCGCTTCCGAATGGCAGTAGCATCAACAGCGATCTCTGAGATATGGTCTTGGCACCATTCAGCGTCCACCCACTCGTTTCGCTGGTACATCTCAAAAAGCTGCGCCTGAAGTGCCTGGTCCTTGGGGATAACATCCAAGAAATCCACTTCGTTATCGAAGGGGTTGAGATATACAGGCTTCTTGCACCCAGTGGGGATAAGGAACATGGGGGTTGTTTGGCTCCCAAGAACCTCTCCCGTTGATGGATGGACAAGGTGCTGCGTAACATGCACGTGTTCAGGCTCCTCGGGCACCTCAATCTGGTCCATGGGGACTTCTTCTACATGAAGGTTTGGTGGCGGCTCGGGTGGAGCCTTCTCCTGCTCCTGCCCCTGCTTGACGTGCTTTCGCTCCCACTCCTCTAACAAACGCTTCTGAACGGCCGTGTAATCCCAGAAGGAAGTCCCATCTCCTCCAGCCTGAATCTCGCGCATGATCTGGCTATAAGGCAGGTCACGCAGTTCTTTGCCAAACCCATACTTGCGCCACACCTTCAGCCGCATGTCGAAAGGATCAAGGAAGTCCAAAGTCTGCCTGTCGATATGATAGCACCTCTTTTCCAACACCGGCTGCTCAACAAACACCTCAAGCTCGGGATCCCACACGCGGGCCCTCTTCCCCCGGTCGGTCTGGACGATTCGACCCCCACAGGACTTGCAGATGTCAAAGGGCAGGTTGATCAGCCCCTTGATCATCCCAATCCGAAGAATGAAGTAGTTGATCTGCTCGAACCCAGGCTTATACATGGCCAGCTTTCGAGTCCGGCGCTCGATCAAAGGTAGGTTCTGAAAGTGCAGAGCGACACCAGACGTGTTGGAGATAGGCTGCATCTGCCCAAGTGACCCCTCAGGAACATCCCCAATGTCATGCATCGTTTTTTTCACCCGGTCGATGTACCCATTGGCAGCCGTAAGATCCCCCTCCAGCTTGAGAGTATCCACCCTGCTGTCCGTTGGAAGACCAGACCATACCTGCTTGGGGCCACGCTCCAACTGCTTGGCCTTCACACCGTACAAAAGTAGCACAGGGCTGGCGTGGTAGTTGATCGTATCACTAACGTCAGTGGCCTTCTCGTTCAGCTCCCTTTGAAGGTCAACCAAGTCTTGGCCATCTGCAAGGCCATAGTATTCCTTGGGTAGGGGGAGGTTTTTGATATGAACGAGCGGGATCTCTCCCAACACGTTGGGCCGAACAATAGGCTGGTCCCCATGGAACTGCTCGACGATGGAATCAGGGGTGATGATCTGCGTGAATCGCTTTGTGTAAAGCTGCCTCCCCTCATGGTTCACACGATCTTCTCGGTCGAGCTGCCTGGTCCCGCGCTCAGCATAATAGATCGTCTCAATCCGTACTGCTATGAGCGTGTCCTGGTTGAGAGGATCCCACGTAGGGTAGACTTGCTCCGACCCCAACAGGTTGATGCGAATACGGCCCTGAGAGAACGGGTTTAGTCGCCTCTGCATCGGGCTGGGATCTTCGTACGTAATCATGGCGAACATGTCGCCAGTTACAGATCCCATTGTGACCCCCTCGAAAGCGAACCTTTCTCGCGAATTGTAGCCCCACACTTCGTCCAAAAATGGCTTTGTGATTTCCTCCAAGGCATCAGGAGTCGTGATACTGAACCCCTTGCCCACAAGGAAGTAAACTATCTTATCGATGAACTTGCGAAAGTAGTTCATCGTAACGAGAGGCTCACCATCCTCTCGCTTGAACAGCCAATGCCGGCCGAAGTAGAAGCGCCAATGCTCGTTGTATCGTTGGATCCGCAGAAGCTCTGCTTGCTCAAGGTTCAAGAAGAACCCAAGCTGTGCAGGCTCAACAATCCTTTGAAACGGGATTGCGCTCCCGTAGGAGTTGCCCGAGTTAGTGAAGAATGACAACGGCATTGGTTTGGCTGCTCCTTCCTGTCATAAACCCATGGTCACTTCAAAAGGGGAATCAAAACCGTTGCCGTTGTTGTGAGGGCACCGATGATAGCCAGGATACCACCAATGATTGCCCTTGTCCGCATCACCTGTCGATCTTTCTCGGCCTTCCTCTTTGCCACCACCAGAGTGCTGCGATCCATGATCCCCGTCACCTCGCTCTCGTCGTCCGTGATCGATGGAAACTCCCGGCGAGCCTCACTTTTGATCACCTCATTGATTGCCTTCACCCACTGCCCACGCATGCCTGTTCCTGGTTTTCCCGTCGTGGGGTCAGGAGGCTCACCAATGACTGCGATCAATTCCAGAACCGCTTTTTCTATTTCAGCGTCTCGTTCACGCCACCTTTCCATCTCGTCACTGAACGCCCTGGACAAATTCTTGGTGAGATCCCGCACTTCCTCCAGCACCTTGGAGTGCAAGTGCAGGTTTTCTTTCACCTCCATCAGCTCCTTGTGATTACTTCGAGCTTCATCGCGAAGAATCACAAGTTCAGCCGCATGGACAGCGCACGGTCTCCCTTCGTCGTGCCCGTTCGGAGACTTTCGTATCGTGGGGTCTGTATCCGGCTCGTCAAAGACGTTGTGCTCGTTGTTCATTATTCTGCCACCAATGGGTAGAGTGTACTGTCCCTGCCGTCGTTAGTGTAAATCCTAAGCTGCCCCCCATTGAGAAACGTGAAGCTATCTGTGTGGGTGTAGCCCCCTCGCATCGTCACCCCAGGGTCAGGGATGCAATCCACTTGACCACTGTAAATGACGCAATTGAAAAATTTGATCTGGCTAGAGCTTGAATATCCTGAGTAAGTAAGGTCAGCCGTGTCAAAGCATGAGTTGCAGGTGGTCATATTCAAAACGCCGTCTCCATTGATCGTCGCCGACAGTGTTTCGATAAACGAGTTGCTGACATAGACAGTGCTGGTAGATCCTTCAGAGCAGTCACAGGTTAGGGTATCTAGCTCACGAACCCCCCTAAATCTTGCTACTAAAGTATTTCCATATCCAGGGGCCAAAAGCACATCTGAATCCGCAAAAAGGCCAGACACTTGTAGCATGCAGCCATCTACATCTTCCGCATAAATTACTTCTTTACACGAAAAGAAGTCGCAGCCACTGTCAACCACCAAATCAACGTAAGGGCCTAGCGAAAGTGCGTTATTACAAGTGTAAAACTTACACCCCGACACTGTAACGGCTACCCTAGCTCCAGACTTCCCATAGAAGAAGCACATATCCCAGGATTCAAAATTTCCGGTTCTCACACAATCTCTGAATTCCACTTTCCCCGCAGCGGACGTGCATCCAATTTCAATTCTCCCCGAGTTTGCTACCGTCTTGACTCCAATCAGCCTAACGATACGCGCTTCATCCACCGTCATGCAGTTAGACTCTGTGTTGTCATCCGTGAGAATCTCAATATTATAAAATGTCAGCCCGATCCCACTGCTGCAATACCCCCCAGCGTCCGTACCTTTGATCCTTATGTCAGTTCCATTATTCTCGTCGTAACTAAAATTGGCAAACAACAATTGGTTCAGTGCCGAGCTGGACGTGCGAGAGATTCTGCCAGACGAAAGTGTGATCGTGGTCACCCCCATTCCCGAGCCAACAATGTAGAGGTTTGCCACGTCAGGAATGGTCAGCCCCGCCTCAGTGAAGGTGCCAGGCCCAATCATCACCAAATCCCCGTCTTGGGCAACCGCCAGCGCCGCAGCAATGGTAAGGAAAGGCTTGGTTCGTTCACCCCTCATTCCCGTGCCATTATTTCCCCCCTTGGACACGAACACCGTGTTTGCTTCAGGGACCGCAACCGCTCTTTCCAGCTCGTGGACCCTGCCCCCAACGTCCTTGAGAATATGGTCAATCAAAGGAGCATTGGTTCCATCGTCTCCAGCCCATCCACGTTCTTGCCCACCAAAGTTGTGGGCCTTGTGGCTCATGGCGAACGCAGGGATGATATACCCGTCTTCATCGGGCACACCAAAGACTCGTTCATCCACTACCACGGACCCAGCCACCAGCGTGGTCAGCCTCACTCCATACCCGTACGCAACATCTGGTGTGAATGAGCTGGTTGCTCCTACCCCCAGAACGCCTGGCTCCAGGGCACTTCCAATAGGAACTGACACCAACTCCCAAAGCCACTTCGTGACTCCAGTGTTGTCATGATTGGAAAGTGAAACAAGCACACCTTTGACACCCTGCTGGGCCTCTCCTGGGTTGGAAGCAACCCCACCTTGGGTAAAGACGATCATTGCTTTGTTTCCTCCCCTTCTCCATGGCGTTTCTTTCCTTCCTTGCGCGTGACCGCCTCTTCTCCCCACTTCGCCGGATCCGGTGACACGACGCCGAGCAGCTTGGCCCCACCCCAACGATCCCACTGGCTGACCATCAACCGCTCAGCAATGGCCCACAGCGCGAACAACCTTCGGTCAGTCGGGGGCGTGCGCGGGATTATGTTGTACGCGAGGTAAATGAGCACAGGCACCACGATCTCTGGATTCGAAACGGCCCAGGCATAGGCGGACAGGATGTACTTCATGGCTTCCTCGGGGGTTCAGGACCAAGCTCAATCTCACCCAGATCATCCTCCCTCGCTGCGACAGGAGGAGCCCACGCGCACACGCCAGCGCCGCATTCTGCCCGCTCTGACACCTGCGCCACCATCACACCGTCAATCATCACAGCCTCACACAGTGACGTGATGCACGCGCGCCGTGCCTCATCCCCTGGTACCCATCCGCACTCGGCACAGAGCCATGGGGGCATGATGGGACACTCACACCTAGGGCAGATATTGACGCGCTTTTTATCGATGTATTTTGACGGCGGCAGGGGCAGGTTTGCGGATTTGTCCTGCGCTTTTAGGATGGCGTCTAGGTCTGTTTTTGTGCCGGTGATTAGCATTTTACCTCCTACTCATTATGCGTCACAGTCCAGCCGTGATCGCGGATATCTTGCGCGAGTGCCTTTGCTGCCGGTGATGGGGCGGCGTTGCCTGTGCCTCCTACGTTCAGCGTTCCTGTTTTGGGGCGGTTGGACAAGTTCGTGTGAAAGTCTTGGATGATTTGATCGACTGCGGACTGGGGTAGGAGGTTGTTGTGGGCTTCGAATATGGTGCAATATATCCCAAACACCCCGCCCTCGTATCCAGTGAGGCGATTGTTGAATACTCTTATTTGTTGTAAATTCGGTGCATTGGTTGGAGACGGTATATCCCCGCATAATAGGTTGTAGTATAGAATCACATATCTTATCCCGTCACTCGACAACGGAGGGATAATGCCTGTGAATGCGTTCGCATTTGCGTACATAAACCACAAATTGGGAATAGAGGAAATACTCGGTGGTGGTCCAGTTAATTGGAGGTTGGCTAAGTCGATATGACTCACCTTTGCCCCGACCCTGATCCATTCCGTATGAATCACGTGATTCCTCGCTTTTTCATATGTGTGAGAGAACGTGGTACCTTTCCTTAATTCGTAATC
>Ga0255340_1004367_pt1 | contig 13831 bp, 12 predicted proteins | sample wastewater_treat_7_FD_192417 | JGI IMG/M metagenome (GOLD analysis project Ga0255340, IMG submission 192417) | Wastewater microbial communities from Lulu Island WWTP, Vancouver, Canada - plant10 | ecosystem: Engineered > WWTP > Wastewater > Unclassified | place: Canada: Vancouver, British... | reverse complement strand
TATGGTTTATACTTAAATACATAGAACAGCAAGCGCCCGCTTGTTTTGATCAGCCCCTCGGTTGCCGCCGCGGGGTTTTCGTTTATCTCTTTCAAGATAAAGCTTATATTAGATCTTGTTAATCACCACCTTTCTTTGACTTCTGTTTTTCGGGATAATCATCTTCATCACTTAATTGCCCAGAGCTTCTAACGCGATCCATAATCAATTTTCTATCGGTTGGAAGATTATTTTCTGCAGCAAAGGTTTGTAGCGCCTGGCGCATAACCTCGGCTTCTGACAAGCCTAAACTAACCGCCAGGTGTTCAAGCCAGTATTGCCCCACATCATCAAGCCGAACCCCAACCACTTTTGCTTTCTTATTTCCCATACGCGCCCCGTTATGTTTTGTTAATCAATTCATAACACTATAAATGATAACACGGGCAAGGCAACGATTCAAGTCAAGAAACGGTTTTTAACCTTAAATATTCCCCGTTCTCAAAAACGTCTTCATGGGGCGCAACAAGACCAATATTGAATTAGATAGACCATATATTCTATGAATCTTAAAAAAAATCACGTTAAATATCCAATACTTTTTTGGTTTCAGTTCGCATTTTGGGTTTTTCCCCAGCATCATAACGCTTGATAAAATCCCCAACCGCATATTGCAAGACCCTGTGCCTATTGGTTTGCAGATCAGCGGCGATCTGATCCAGGCGGGTTATTTGCTCTGCAGTCAATACAACCCCCAGCGGTTTACTTGTGGCTGCCCTGGTTGATTTTTCGGCATCACCTGTAATAATCGAATATGCAGCATTTAGCTTTTCTTTTCTACCCATTTGATCACCGCCTTTCCAAGTTTTTCATATGCAGCCGCCTGTGGGTTGCCTGGTTCGTAGCTCATTATGGATTGCCCCAGCGCCCCAGCTTCCCCAACCCTTACACTTCTGCCGATCATAAAGGGCAAAACCGCCCAGCCCGCGGTAGTCATGGCATCAATCGCGCTTTTGTGCGCTGTAAGCCTTTGATCATAAAAGGTTGGCAATATCCCCATGATTGAAAGCCCTGGATTAATGCGCTTTACGCTTTCAACGGTTTTTAGGAATAACCGCAAGGCTGCCACATCAACGGGCATTGGCTGGCAGGGGATCAAAACCGCATTACTGGCAGCCAGGGCGTTGATCACCAAAAGGCTTAAGCTGGGCGGGCAGTCAATGATCACCAGATCAAAACCTTTCAACCCCTCGATTGCCTCTGCCAGGATATATTCGCGCCCCAGCCGCGCATTGATCCCCAGCTCAACCGCTGCCATGTCAAGACTTGACGGGGCAATGTATAAGTTCTCTGTGATTGGCTGGATTACCTTTACCAGGGGCAGGCTGCCTGGTTGGGAATTCCCAAAAACACTTGTTAGGTTGGGATCTGCCGCCGCAATCCCGCAGCTGGTGGTAAGGCTTGATTGGGGATCTAAATCAATCATCAATACCCTGTGCTTTTTACTGATCACATCCCCCAGCGCTCTGACGGTTGCGGTTTTTCCAACCCCGCCTTTATGGTTTGCAACGCTCAAAATTTTCAAGTTCCCTCACTTTCTTGCTAATATTAGCTAATCATTGCAGATATTTTCTAACATAGCTATTTATAGCACGTTGCTGCAATCGTTTGCAATATCTATACCACAATCAAGGTAATAAATGCCTTTATACTTGTAAAAATGCCCTAAAATCGTTTCTGGTGGCTTATTTGATATGCCTAAACCTTATCGTAGCAATACCAGCTGGGAATATCAGCAAATTCGCAAGGCGGTAATGGGTTTGTCCCCTGGTTGCTCGTATATCATGCTGGCATTGATCATTGGCGCCCTGATAAAGCTAATCTTTTTCCCATAGCGCCAATAACTATTTGCTTTTACCAAAACCGTGCAATAATAAATTACTCACACAAGGAGTAGAAGATGAAAAGAATAATCGCGTTCGTCTTGGTGTCATTTGTTTTAGTCTCTTGCTCAAGGGCAGCGCCCACGCCCGACCCCGCATTACTGGCGGCACAGACTGAAATGGTTCAGATGAAGGCGCAGATCAGCGCATTGCAATCCGCAACCCCTGTAATTATTATTCAAGAAATTACTCAAACCCTAACCCCCACGCCCATATTTACGCCCACAATCACGAATACCCCTGCGCCAACAAATACCCCAAGCCCAACGAGCGACCCGTTAAAAAGGGCAAAGGGCGATGGGTTTTATTTGGTTGGGGTTGATATAGCACCTGGTGTGTGGCGCTCGAGCGGAACGGGGGATAGATGTTATTGGGCGGTAACTCGGGCAAATGGCGACATAATTGACAATCATTTTGGGATGTCGGGCGGCACTGCCTATGTTTCGACCGCGGGTTTCCAGGTGCAGTTTGAGAGTTGTGGAATTTGGACTTTCGTGCAAGACCCATAAAAATATTCCTAACGTCAAAGTTTTGCAAAGATCACCGCCAAAATAGTATATTTTTGGTCTAATACAGTTCGCTTTCGTTCACTTTTGCTTTCGCCTGGTGTATGGCACGTGCAGCAATTCTGCCGCTTTCTTTTTGGCTTCCTCTGGGCGGCGATCATAGCGGGCAGTAGTATTGACGCTGGCATGCCCCGCCATTTTCGCAACGGTTGCAATGTCTGCCCCTGCATCCAAAAGATCACTAACAAAAGTTCGCCGCAAATCATGCGGGCTAAATGCCTCAACCCCCGCAGCTGCAGCCCGCTTGCTCAATAGGTTGTAAACCGCTTGGGGTGTCATGGGTTTGGTTGTAATGATCTTGCCGCCCTTATTGATTGCATAGAATAACGCGCCAGGATCTAAACCCCTGACAATCAGCCAATCTTGCATTGCATACAACGCCCCATTGGTTAGGTATGCAGTTCGCTCTTTTTTACCCTTACCATGAATTACCAGCTTGCCGCTTTCTGGGGAATAATCCCCCATTGCCAGGGTAATTACCTCTTCGCGGCGCAACCCGCCAGCATACATCAAGCTAATAATTGCAGCGTCCCGCGCCCCCGCTGGCGTATGATCTTTTTCGCAAGATCTCATAAGCCCCGCAATTTCACCTGGCGACAATTCCCGCCCCGCTGGTATGGTTGATCCCCTTACACTCTTTACTGCAGCTGCAGCCTGGTAATCCTCTGCAGCCATTTGCCCCAGCTGCCAGGCGGCTTTCAACGCCCCCCGCAAGGCGCTTAAAGCATGGTTGGTTGTGGCGGGTGAATAATGATCAGCCAGGCGCGCCCTGATCACCGCGGCATGCTGGAATCTAACCGCCCCCCAATTGATCTGAAAACAACCCAACGCGCCATTGCTCAATATCCCAGCAACCAGATCAAGCGCCCTTTTCGCGCCGCGCCGCCCAGCTGGTTGCAGCGCCCCCAGATAAACCGCGGCGGGGTTTTGATCAAGCGGCAGATCTAAAACCGCTGTAATGTCCCCCGAATTAATTACGGTAATTTTTTCCATGTTTTTGCCCTTTCGCCCTGTTTTTGCCTCATGCTTTCGATAACGTCAATTATCACAAGCATTACTTACGACAATTGTTATTGTTATAAGCTATTTTATCTTATTTTTAGGGCAATTTCAAGGGGTTTTGGCATCAATTATCTGGGGATTTTCTGGCGGCTTTCCAGGATCAGCCCTCACCAGATCACCAGCCACGTTGACTTGCTGCCCGCCCTGTGTGGCAATGTTTACCTGTAAGGCGGGATCATGCCTGGCAAGCTTGCGTATTTTCGCCAGGGATTCAAGCGCTTTCAAATAACGCGCATGCGCAGCGGTTAGGGATCTGTCCCAATAAGCGGCTTGATTCAAGCTCAACCCCTGGCGGTTTTGCCAGGTATATTTATATTCGATCTGCTGCCAGCGCAGCCAGGATATTACAACCCCGTCAATGGATAGCCTTTCGATCATGGGCGCTAATTCATACCCCAGATCTCTTTTGAGTTGTGGCACGTGCTTTTCAAGGATCAGCGCAAAACCAGGGTTATTAAATCCCTCTGCCATTTGTGCAATGTTTTTATCGGTTAGATCCCCTAATTTGGCAAGCGCTCTGGGGTTGGCATCCAGTTCTTTTGCTAATAATTCCAGATCTGCCTTTTTTGTGTTTTTCCCCTGGCATCGCGCCAAAACTGATCCTAAATCGTTTTGCTCTTTGGGTTTGTTCTCTTTTTTCTCCATTCGCCCTTTACCTTGTGATAGCCCCAACCAGTTAACACGCTTTCGATCAATTCCCCTATGCTTTCAAGGTTTTGATCAACCGCCCCATCAATTGCCGCGGCTTGCTCTTTTTCGTCTTTTTCTTTCTGCCTTTGCAGCTCATTGTTTTCGCTTTCCATTTGATCAACCAGCTGGGTTGCCTCTGCCAATATGCCAGCCCCCACATATTCAGATACAACCCGCCCGTTTACCCTTTTCTTTCGGTAATAATATTGCCCAGATCCCCGTTTTTCCCAACCCATAAATTTGTCCTCGTTGTGCTACGTCTTTTTAAAATGCCGCTTTCTGGCTGTGCCAAATTGCTTTTACTGTCATGTTTTTGCAAAAATGTCAATAAATGTCATGTTTTTACAGGTTTTTTCAACCTTTTTAGCCTTTCTGGGTATGATCTGGCGATCATTGCCCCCCGATAATGGTACAAAATTGGTACAAAAACACACTAAAAAGCCCATTGATTCATGTTTTTATTCCAAGTATGGTTTGATCCATTGCCACAAATCGCCCCCCGCGCTGTAATAATCGTTTATATCCTTATAACCCTCTGGCAGCGGGGCAAGCTTGACGCGATCACCCGCCAGATCCATTAGGCGCGCCGCCCCAGATTCGCCCGCCTTGTCATGATCATACGCGCTCAATATGGTTTTGATTGGTCTTATCACCGCGCCCCAAGTTGCCAGATCAGGGGTATTGGTTGCGCCGCCAAGAGTTGCCGCCGCGATAACGTCTTTTAGTTCCTGGTTGGCAATCATGCAATCAAATTCGCCCTCACAAAATAAGACAATATCATTGCCATAAAGAAAATCACCGTTGAAAATCGCAGCTGGTTTTGATCCTTTGACGCTGGTATATTTTTGCCCGCCCTCTGTGGCTGGCAGTCTGATTTTCAAATACCATACACGCCCCAAAACGCTGCAGGGGATCACAATACCCCTGGCAACCCATAACCCAGCAATGTTTTGCCCCGTAGAATAGCCCACGTTAAATTTACTGATTGTTTTTTCAGAAAATCCGCGCCTTTTTAGGTAATTTAGGGCATTTGCGCCCGCTGGCTGCCACATTAGCCCGCTGCAGCGCTCTATAACCTCTTTTGCAGCCTCTTGCCATTGATCCCCTGGCGATTCATACGCGGGTTGAATTGGCGCGATTCTGGGCGCTCTGGTGGTGGGCAGTTCGCCCCCAGCCGCCCGCTTGCAGATCTCTTGCAGATCAGCGTATTTTTGGGGATCTAAATTATCCCGCTTGGCAATGTAAGCGATTACATCTTGCCATTTGCCCCCTGTGCAATTCCTGCATAACCAGCGCCCTGGATTGGCATATGGATTCACCCTAAACCGATCACGCCCGCCGCAAAATGGACAAGCGCCCGCATATTCCCCCCCGCCAGTTGCGGCAACCCGTTTTAGCTGGGTATCATGCCCGCAAATGGTAAGCAGATCTGCCCTATTCTTTATGCTTTCAAGATCAAGCATTAATGCCTTTATCCTTGTTAGTTCTGCTTTTTAGTTTTACCCCTTAAAAGGGGGGTAAAACTAAAAAACTAAAGTCAGTTTATTAAATAACTGAAAATACCTTTAAAAAACTAATAAACTAAATCTATTCTGGCAGGGTATAGAATTTCGCGCCCTTTGCCCCAACCTCTGACTTGATCTTTTTACTGTTTTCCAGGCGCTTCACTATTCCCAAAATTCTGTTAGTTCCTGGTATGCCGCGCTCTTTGACTGCCTTAACCAGGCTGGTTTGATTTATGGTTTCCTGCCCCAGCGATTCAAGGATTGCATTTTCAATAGCTCTGTCGCTGGTGGTGTCCTCAACCGCCAATCCCCAAAACTTTGCGGTTTCAAGTTCGGTTGTGTTTGGTTTGTGGGTGTAAGTGAATTCTGCAGAAAAGGGGTAAACATCAACGCCGCGGGTTTTGGTTGATTTCAGGGATATTATGCCGCTGCCCTCTTCGCGCTCAACCAGGATTGCCAGATCAAGGGCAGCCTCAATGCTGCTATGCCCCCGCAATGATTCCCCCGCCCTGGCATTGATCTGTCCCGTTTTGCGCTGGTGGTGAATTACAACGATTGCCGCGCCTGTGGCTTCTGCCAGTTGCCGCAATGCCCCCATAATAGGGATCATGGCTTCTGTACCCTCTGCAGCGCCCCCGCTAATCAGCCCCAGATTGTCAATTACTACCAGCTGCACGCCCTTGCTAACAATGCGATTGATCAAGCTACCAATAGATTCAGGTTTGCTGGCATCCAACCAGGGCATTGGTAGGGTGTAGTAATAAAGCGGGGTTGTGGGTGGTAAGTTCCTTGCCTTGCCAAGCGCCCCAATTCTTTCATGGGTTGGGCGCGATCCGTTGTCAAAATCAATCCACATTACAGGCGCTTGCTTTGTGGCAATACCCTTTGCCCCTGGCATCCAGGCAGCTGGCGGCAGCCACAATTCCCCAGCCGCAACGCATATTGCCAGATCTGCCATGATTAGGCTTTTCATAGTTCCAGGCGCGCCATAAACGATATTTAGGCTGGGCAATGGGAATAACCCAGCCGCAATGTACTCAATAGGCGGGCGATCAAGGTAAGCATCTGCCAGGGTAAAGACCTGCCAGGGATCAGCCGCAGGATCATGCCCGTTGGGGATCAATTCGGGGTGTAAAGCCAGGTAATTGAATTCCCGTTGAAAGTTTGCATCTTGGGTGATTAGGGATCTAACCGCCTTGATCACCGCGGGATTGTATTCGGTTTGATTGTCTTTTTTTTCATCCATCGGCAAAATTCCTTGTGCCAAAATTGACGTTATGGTTTATACTTAAATACATAGAACAGCAAGCGCCCGCTTGTTTTGATCAGCCCCTCGGTTGCCGCCGCGGGGTTTTCGTTTATCTCTTTCAAGATAAAGCTTATATTAGATCTTGTTAATCACCACCTTTCTTTGACTTCTGTTTTTCGGGATAATCATCTTCATCACTTAATTGCCCAGAGCTTCTAACGCGATCCATAATCAATTTTCTATCGGTTGGAAGATTATTTTCTGCAGCAAAGGTTTGTAGCGCCTGGCGCATAACCTCGGCTTCTGACAAGCCTAAACTAACCGCCAGGTGTTCAAGCCAGTATTGCCCCACATCATCAAGCCGAACCCCAACCACTTTTGCTTTCTTATTTCCCATACGCGCCCCGTTATGTTTTGTTAATCAATTCATAACACTATAAATGATAACACGGGCAAGGCAACGATTCAAGTCAAGAAACGGTTTTTAACCTTAAATATTCCCCGTTCTCAAAAACGTCTTCATGGGGCGCAACAAGACCAATATTGAATTAGATAGACCATATATTCTATGAATCTTAAAAAAAATCACGTTAAATATCCAATACTTTTTTGGTTTCAGTTCGCATTTTGGGTTTTTCCCCAGCATCATAACGCTTGATAAAATCCCCAACCGCATATTGCAAGACCCTGTGCCTATTGGTTTGCAGATCAGCGGCGATCTGATCCAGGCGGGTTATTTGCTCTGCAGTCAATACAACCCCCAGCGGTTTACTTGTGGCTGCCCTGGTTGATTTTTCGGCATCACCTGTAATAATCGAATATGCAGCATTTAGCTTTTCTTTTCTACCCATTTGATCACCGCCTTTCCAAGTTTTTCATATGCAGCCGCCTGTGGGTTGCCTGGTTCGTAGCTCATTATGGATTGCCCCAGCGCCCCAGCTTCCCCAACCCTTACACTTCTGCCGATCATAAAGGGCAAAACCGCCCAGCCCGCGGTAGTCATGGCATCAATCGCGCTTTTGTGCGCTGTAAGCCTTTGATCATAAAAGGTTGGCAATATCCCCATGATTGAAAGCCCTGGATTAATGCGCTTTACGCTTTCAACGGTTTTTAGGAATAACCGCAAGGCTGCCACATCAACGGGCATTGGCTGGCAGGGGATCAAAACCGCATTACTGGCAGCCAGGGCGTTGATCACCAAAAGGCTTAAGCTGGGCGGGCAGTCAATGATCACCAGATCAAAACCTTTCAACCCCTCGATTGCCTCTGCCAGGATATATTCGCGCCCCAGCCGCGCATTGATCCCCAGCTCAACCGCTGCCATGTCAAGACTTGACGGGGCAATGTATAAGTTCTCTGTGATTGGCTGGATTACCTTTACCAGGGGCAGGCTGCCTGGTTGGGAATTCCCAAAAACACTTGTTAGGTTGGGATCTGCCGCCGCAATCCCGCAGCTGGTGGTAAGGCTTGATTGGGGATCTAAATCAATCATCAATACCCTGTGCTTTTTACTGATCACATCCCCCAGCGCTCTGACGGTTGCGGTTTTTCCAACCCCGCCTTTATGGTTTGCAACGCTCAAAATTTTCAAGTTCCCTCACTTTCTTGCTAATATTAGCTAATCATTGCAGATATTTTCTAACATAGCTATTTATAGCACGTTGCTGCAATCGTTTGCAATATCTATACCACAATCAAGGTAATAAATGCCTTTATACTTGTAAAAATGCCCTAAAATCGTTTCTGGTGGCTTATTTGATATGCCTAAACCTTATCGTAGCAATACCAGCTGGGAATATCAGCAAATTCGCAAGGCGGTAATGGGTTTGTCCCCTGGTTGCTCGTATATCATGCTGGCATTGATCATTGGCGCCCTGATAAAGCTAATCTTTTTCCCATAGCGCCAATAACTATTTGCTTTTACCAAAACCGTGCAATAATAAATTACTCACACAAGGAGTAGAAGATGAAAAGAATAATCGCGTTCGTCTTGGTGTCATTTGTTTTAGTCTCTTGCTCAAGGGCAGCGCCCACGCCCGACCCCGCATTACTGGCGGCACAGACTGAAATGGTTCAGATGAAGGCGCAGATCAGCGCATTGCAATCCGCAACCCCTGTAATTATTATTCAAGAAATTACTCAAACCCTAACCCCCACGCCCATATTTACGCCCACAATCACGAATACCCCTGCGCCAACAAATACCCCAAGCCCAACGAGCGACCCGTTAAAAAGGGCAAAGGGCGATGGGTTTTATTTGGTTGGGGTTGATATAGCACCTGGTGTGTGGCGCTCGAGCGGAACGGGGGATAGATGTTATTGGGCGGTAACTCGGGCAAATGGCGACATAATTGACAATCATTTTGGGATGTCGGGCGGCACTGCCTATGTTTCGACCGCGGGTTTCCAGGTGCAGTTTGAGAGTTGTGGAATTTGGACTTTCGTGCAAGACCCATAAAAATATTCCTAACGTCAAAGTTTTGCAAAGATCACCGCCAAAATAGTATATTTTTGGTCTAATACAGTTCGCTTTCGTTCACTTTTGCTTTCGCCTGGTGTATGGCACGTGCAGCAATTCTGCCGCTTTCTTTTTGGCTTCCTCTGGGCGGCGATCATAGCGGGCAGTAGTATTGACGCTGGCATGCCCCGCCATTTTCGCAACGGTTGCAATGTCTGCCCCTGCATCCAAAAGATCACTAACAAAAGTTCGCCGCAAATCATGCGGGCTAAATGCCTCAACCCCCGCAGCTGCAGCCCGCTTGCTCAATAGGTTGTAAACCGCTTGGGGTGTCATGGGTTTGGTTGTAATGATCTTGCCGCCCTTATTGATTGCATAGAATAACGCGCCAGGATCTAAACCCCTGACAATCAGCCAATCTTGCATTGCATACAACGCCCCATTGGTTAGGTATGCAGTTCGCTCTTTTTTACCCTTACCATGAATTACCAGCTTGCCGCTTTCTGGGGAATAATCCCCCATTGCCAGGGTAATTACCTCTTCGCGGCGCAACCCGCCAGCATACATCAAGCTAATAATTGCAGCGTCCCGCGCCCCCGCTGGCGTATGATCTTTTTCGCAAGATCTCATAAGCCCCGCAATTTCACCTGGCGACAATTCCCGCCCCGCTGGTATGGTTGATCCCCTTACACTCTTTACTGCAGCTGCAGCCTGGTAATCCTCTGCAGCCATTTGCCCCAGCTGCCAGGCGGCTTTCAACGCCCCCCGCAAGGCGCTTAAAGCATGGTTGGTTGTGGCGGGTGAATAATGATCAGCCAGGCGCGCCCTGATCACCGCGGCATGCTGGAATCTAACCGCCCCCCAATTGATCTGAAAACAACCCAACGCGCCATTGCTCAATATCCCAGCAACCAGATCAAGCGCCCTTTTCGCGCCGCGCCGCCCAGCTGGTTGCAGCGCCCCCAGATAAACCGCGGCGGGGTTTTGATCAAGCGGCAGATCTAAAACCGCTGTAATGTCCCCCGAATTAATTACGGTAATTTTTTCCATGTTTTTGCCCTTTCGCCCTGTTTTTGCCTCATGCTTTCGATAACGTCAATTATCACAAGCATTACTTACGACAATTGTTATTGTTATAAGCTATTTTATCTTATTTTTAGGGCAATTTCAAGGGGTTTTGGCATCAATTATCTGGGGATTTTCTGGCGGCTTTCCAGGATCAGCCCTCACCAGATCACCAGCCACGTTGACTTGCTGCCCGCCCTGTGTGGCAATGTTTACCTGTAAGGCGGGATCATGCCTGGCAAGCTTGCGTATTTTCGCCAGGGATTCAAGCGCTTTCAAATAACGCGCATGCGCAGCGGTTAGGGATCTGTCCCAATAAGCGGCTTGGTTTAAGCTCAACCCCTGGCGATTTTGCCAGGTATATTTGTACTCAATCTGCTGCCAGCGCAACCAGGATATTACAACCCCGTCAATGGATAGTTTTTCTATCGCGGGTGCTAATTCATACCCCAGCTCTTTTTTGATTTGCGGTATGCGCTTTTCCAGCACCACCACAAAACCAGGGTTATTAAAACCCTCTGCCATTTTCGTTATGTTTTGTGCGGTTAAATCCCCCATTATGGCAATCGCTCTGGGGTTGGCATCTAATTCTTTTGCCAATAAATCCAGATCTTTCTTTTTCGCGTTTTTTCCCTGGCAACGATCTAACGCCGCGCCTAAACTGTCCTGTTCTTTGGGTTTGCTCTCTTTTTTCTCCATTCGCCCTTTACCTTGTGATAACCATGCCCAATCAAGATATTGTTGATCAGCTCACCAATGCTTTCAAGGTTTTGATCAATCGCCTGATCCATTGCCGCTACTTGCTTTTTTTCAATTTGTTGTTCGATTTTTTCCAGATCTGTTTTTTCTTTTTCAACCTGATCAAGCATCTGGGTTGCTTCTGCCAATATTCCAGATCCAACATATTCAGATACAACCCGCCCGTTTACCCTTTTCTTGCGGTAGTAATACTGCCCAGATCCCCGCTTTTCCCAGCCCATTATTTATTCCCTCGTTGTGCTACGGGTTTTTTAAATGCCGTTTTGTGGCTGCCGCCCTTTTTTTCTGTCAAATTTTTACTAAAAATGTCAATAAATGTCATGTTTTTTCAACATTTTTCAACCTTTTATTCCATATATGGCTTGATCCATTGCCACAAATCACCGCCCGCGCTGTAGTAATCGTTTATGTCCTTGTAACCCTCTGGGATTGGTGCAAGCTGCACCCTATCCCCCGCCAGATCCATTAACCGCGCCGCGCCTGATTCGCCCGCCTTGTCATGATCGTATGCGCTCAATATGGTTTTGATTGGTCTGATCACCGCGCCCCATGTTGCCAGATCTGGGGTATTGGTTGCGCTGCCCAATGTTGCAGCTGGTATCACATCATTCAATTCCTGGTAGGCGATCATACAATCAAATTCGCCCTCACAAAACAATGCTGTTTCGCTGCCATAAAGACTATCGCCATTGAATATTGCGGCTGGTTTCGATCCCTTTACGCCTGTGTATTTTTGCCCGCCATTTGCAGCTGGCAGTCTGATTTTTAGATACCACGCGCGCCCTAAAACGCTGCAGGGGATCACAATACCCCTGGCAACCCACAACCCGGCAATGTTTTGCCCCGTAGAATAGCCCAAGTTAAATCTTTGGATCGTTTTTTCAGCAAGTCCACGCTGTTTTAGATATTCCAGGGCTTTTGCGCCCTCTGTTTGCCACAATAGCTTGCTGCAATGTTCAATAACCTCATTTGCGGCTGCTTGCCATTGATCACCAGGCGATTCATAAGCGGGTTGGATTGGTGCGATTCTGGGCGCTCTGGTTGTGGGCAGCTCACCCCCGGTTGCCCGCTTGCAGATCTCTTGCAGATCACCGTATTTTTGGGGATCTAAATTGTCGCGCCTGGCAATGTAAGCAATAACATCTTGCCATTTTCCCCCTGTGCAATTCCTGCATAACCAGCGCCCTGGATTGGCAAATGGGTTTACTCTAAAACGATCTTTGCCACCACAAAAAGGGCAAGCGCCCGCATATTCCCCACCCCCGGTTGCTGCAACCCGTTTTAGCTGGGTATCATGCCCACAAATGGTTAATAGATCGGCTTTATTCTTTATGCTGTCAAGATCAAGCATTAAAAACCTGGTTGCCCTTTCAGTCCTTTTTAATCTGTGCTTTTTAGTTTTACCCCCTTAAAGGGGGGGTAAAACTAAAAAACTAAAAGTTAGTTTATTAAAAAACTAAAAACACCTTTAAAAAACTAAAAAACTAACTTACTATTTCGTAGAATTGCGCACCTTTTGCGCCTGTTTCAGCCTTTATCTTTTTGGAGTTTTCCAGGCGCTTGATCACGCCTAATATTCGATTTGTGCCTGTAATCCCGCGCTCTTTTACTGCTTTTACCAGGCTGCTTTGATTAAGGGTTTCCAGGGATAAAACATCAAGTATTGCTTTTTCAATCGCTTTATCGCTGGTGGTGTCCTCAACCGCCAAACCCCAAAACTTTGCTGTTTCAAGTTCGGTTGTACCCGGCTTATGGGTGTAAGTGAATTCTGCAGAAAAGGGGTAAACATCAACGCCGCGGGTTTTGGTTGATTTCAGGGATATTACGCCGCTGCCCTCTTCGCGCTCAATCAGGATTGCCAGATCTAGGGCGGCTTCAATGCTGCTATGTCCTCGCAATGATTCCCCCGCCCTGGCGCTGATCTGCCCCGTTTTGCGCTGGTGATGAATTAGCACAATTGCCGCGCCCGTTGCTTCTGCCAATTGCCGCAACGCTCCCATAATGGGGATCATGGCTTCTGTACCCTCTGCAGCGCCCCCGCTGATCAATCCAAGATTGTCAATTACTACCAGCTGCACACCCTTGTCTATAACGCGATTGATCAGGCTGCCAATAGATTCTGGCTTGCTGGCATCCAGCCAGGGCATTGGCAAGGTGTAGTAATAAATTGGGGTTATTGGTGGTAAGGCTCTTGCCCTGCCAAGCGCCCCGATTCTTTCATGGGTTGGGCGCGATCCATTGTCAAAATCAATCCACATAACAGGCGCTTGTTTTGTGGCAAAACCCTTTGCCCCTGGCATCCAGGCGGCTGGTGGCAGCCACAATTCCCCAGCTGCAACACATATTGCCAGATCTGCCATGATCAGGCTTTTCATCGTTCCCGGCGCGCCATAAACAATATTCAAGCTGGGCAACGGGAATAATCCAGCCGCAATATATTCAATTGGTGGGCGGTCAAGGTAGGCATCTACCAGGGTAAAGACCTGCCAGGGATCAGCTGCAGGATCATGCCCGTTGGGGATCAATTCAGGGTGTAAAGCCAGATAATTGAATTC
>Ga0255340_1004353_pt1 | contig 13868 bp, 12 predicted proteins | sample wastewater_treat_7_FD_192417 | JGI IMG/M metagenome (GOLD analysis project Ga0255340, IMG submission 192417) | Wastewater microbial communities from Lulu Island WWTP, Vancouver, Canada - plant10 | ecosystem: Engineered > WWTP > Wastewater > Unclassified | place: Canada: Vancouver, British... | reverse complement strand
TGTAGATTTCGAAGGTATTGATGATATCGATATTGATATTTTGATTAATAAAACAATTAATTATGGATTACAATTTTTAGACGAACAAGCAGGTTGGGGAATTGTTAGTATTATCAAAGGAGATAATTTAATAAAATATGGTGGTGATAATATTGTATATCACGATCGTTATTAATATATTAATAATTATATATTACAAATATATAATTTAATAAAATCTCACCATATCTACATTATTATACATACATGATAAAGGTTTATTAGTTTCTATAAATTGAAAGGTGTATCCTCTTTCTTTATATTTTTTAATTCTTTCATTTATTTTTATATATGTTGTTGTACATTTATCAATCCCATTATTTTTTGATTGATAAAATATATCAAAATTTTTCTTAATTGATATATTATTTATTTTATTATATATTGATCTAAATTTATCCGGTGATTCTAAATAATCAGGTATAAAACAATTACTAGTTAACATAGTATATAAACAACCAAGAGATAACCAAAATACATTTTCATCAATACTCATAGATATTTTGCAACAATCTAAATCAATATCATCGATATGATCTGAAATATTATCAACTTTTTTATGAATAATATCAATATTATTATATTTAGTTCTATTACTTTCTTTACTATCGAGAAAAACAATATCTACATCATTAGGAACAAAATTATTTACTAATTTTAGAAAAGGTCCACATCCTTTTATTTTATTATCAAATGATTTTTTTTGTGCTATTTTTAATAATTGTAAAAATGTAACAATAGCTTTCGATCCAGATATGATCTCTTTTGGTTCAATATCATTACAATTTTTATTTGTATTTATTGTGAATTTATATATAAAATCATGATATCTTTCTATATTAAAAATTATATCATTAGCATGAATAAAAATATCGTCAATATTTTTAATTAACAGAAAAGATGGAATTAATTCCATGTTATTATATGTTTTTAATTAATATTAAATAAATTTAATATTAATATTATTATTTTTTTAATAACCACCAGTATAACTACTCATATGATTAGAATTAATAAAGGGCATGACTCTATCTGTTTCAACATATTCAAATTTATATCCTCTTTCTGTATATTTTTCAATTCTCAATTGAGTTCTTGCAAACATTTTACTACATTTTGTATTTTTATGATTATTAACATAGCTTGTATATTCCCCATTTGCGCTAACATAAACAGTCTTAAATTTTTCAAGAGACTCTAAATACTTTGGAAGGAAGCAATTACCTGTTAACATTGTATATAAACATTGAAGAGAAACCCAAAATTTAGTGCTTTCAAAATTCATAGAACATCTACAACAAGTTAAATCAAAATTACTAAGATGTTCTTTAATGTCAACGGTTTTCAAATGAATTATATCAACATTTTCATATTTTACTCTACTAACTTCTTTACTATTTAAAAAGAAAATATCTGTATCATTTGATTTAAAATGATCAGCTAATTTTAAGAAAGGACCACAACCTTTTACTTTATCAATCAACGCTTGTTTTTGTTCTTGTCTTAATAATTCTAAAAAAGTAGTGACAGCTTTCGATCCAGAAATAACGTTTTTTGGTTCTAATTCAACGGTTTTATCATTTGTTTTATTAATTTCAATACAACAAATAGGATCTGTATCTATTGATTTTTGAACTGTTTTAATTATTTTATTAGCATAAACAAAAACATCAGTAATAGTTTTAATAGATGAAGCTAATTCAATACTTTTAGTTTTATTTGATTTAGACATATTGTGATTGATATCTTATTTTTATTTTATAAATATTAATTAATTAATACTAATCCATTTTTATTAGTATTAATATTAATATTTATAAAAAATATATAAAATTAGTTTAATATATAATATATTATTTTAAAAAAATGTTTCCTCTAACGAGTTGTACACGAAAACCTTTAATTTATTCAACTTTTTCATTTGGGGAGATGATTTATTAGGGTATAATGAAAATTTTTTAGATAAAAACGATGATCTTTTTAATATATATATGAAATTGAAAAATGATTATATTGATGCTATGAAAAATAAAGATATAAATATGATGAAAAAATTAGAAGATGAATATGAAGTATATCAATTAAATGTAAAAGAAAAAGCATTAGATAAACAAGTTATAACAGATGGTATCACCGATCATTTTCATCTATTAAAAATGCAAGTTCAAAATCGTCAACAAAGAGAACGTATTGTTGAGGCTTTGGGTGGTAAACATTTTTGTGAAACAATTCCTATAATTGAAATTAAAAATTTTGATGAGTATCTTTATTTTAATACAAACGATATTCCGAAAGGATTTAATATGGCACAATATGAAGATAATGCCTGTAGAAAAGGTATGTTATTAAAATTAAAAAACAAAAATACTCGAGATTTTGAAGTTGTTTGGATTTTTCAAAGATATAGAGAAACATCTATAAGTGGAAATTTATGGATGGCAAATGGTGCAATTACATTAGAAGGATCTGATAAAATCATTAGTTTTATTAATCAAATAAAACCTATCCCTCATGAAACATATGAACTCGCTTTATTAATTTAAAATATAATTTAATTAATTATATTTAATAATTCTTAATTAATCTTGATCTGGTTTCGATATCAGTTTCTCTAAATGAATTTGTTCGTGGATTACCAATGAACTGATTTTCTATTACCCATGTATTAGGTTGACCTGGCATAAATGATTCAACATATCTATATGTTACCGAACCTCCTACAGTATTAAGAACATATCCTGATAATTTATCAGAACTTAAAGCTAATAATTTACCATTATAATATTCAATTCTTGTTTGAATAGAGCCAACTTCAGTTGGTGGGACAATGATATTAATATTATATGGAGATGATTGTCCTGATTCTAAGCTTACATCTTTTATTACAATCTTTCTATTTGCTTCAAATCCAGTATCACTTGGTATTCCTAACTGTACCCAAATTGTTCCATTAACAGGATTAGCATAAATAATATCAATACCGTCTCCTCTAATTACTTGATAATATTTATCAATATGATTATCTGAAACAACATAAGCACTATTTTGTTTAATATTAGTAGCTGATAAATTTCCAGCTACGTATAAATTTCTTACTAACAAAGTTTCGTTTAAATCTTCAAAAAATTCATCATCGTCTTCATTTCTTTTTATTCCCACTGCTACCGTTTCTTTACAATTCTTTAAATTAACGTTCTCGCAATTAATAGTTGAAGAATTAACACAATTTTCTAATTTATTATTAAACCCTATTGTTAACGTTTTATCTTTTGGGTTAAATATAAAATTTCCATTATTTCCTCCAAAAACAACTTTTGAATCAGTTGATACACATCTTTCAAAATTATATCTGATAATTTTTTCTTTTCTATCATAAACTAAAGGGTCAGCTCTAGAAGATAATAAGTTCATGCAATGAGATCTATTTGATCTATCAGATCTATCTGATTTTTCAGATTGTTTAGTTCTATTTTTTAATTTTTTTGTTACATTTTTACTTTTATTATCAATAGATTCAAAACTTAATGTAAAAGAATTTGTTGATTCTTTATTATTAAAAGATTTACTTGTATCAACGGTAGTTGAAGATTCATTTTTACTAGATGTTTCAGTATTGTCTGATTTTTTATCAGTTCTGAATGTGTCACTATCCTCTGGTCTTGATGATTTAGAACATAATCCTGATATGATAGAATCTGTCATATCAAAACTTTTCATTGAATCATCTGTTAATGTAAATGACATGTTGTATTTATATATATTAAATTTATATTATAAAAAATTTAAAATATAAATTTTAAAAATTTATATATCAAATGACATCCCACAAATGTTCAATTGTTTGATTATTTAAAATGTCATGAAATATATATACTCTATTATTATTTTTTCTTGTTTGTATAATCGATTTATTAAACTTACAATAAATTGAGTTTACATTTTTAATATTAATATTTATCAATATTAAATTATCTAATTTAACACCAAATAATCCAGAATCAGATAATACCAATATGTAATCCTTACAACAACTAATATTTAATATATTTCTACATTTTAGTTCATGAATATTTTTTAATTGGTCATTTTTGTATAAAATATATAATCCTTCTATTGTATTTATTACTGTATAATTATCACCACAATATATATCCAAAATTATTGATATATTTGGTATATTCAATAATTTTGGATATATTATATCTTCATCATAATTATCAAAACCTAATTGCCCATTTTTATTAGATCCAAATACATATATATCATTATCATAAGTTAATAATACTGTATGTTCATCACCACAACTAATATTTTTGATTTTCAGATTTATATTAATTTTTGTGATATTAAAAACATATGTAAGATATTTATCTTTTAGTCCTAATTGTCCAAATAAATTATTCCCAAAAGCATATAATCCTTTTTTCGTATAAATGATAGTATGAAAAGATCCACATTTTATTATTAAAACTTCATCAAGTTCTATTTTTCGAAAAAAATAGTAATTTTTTTGTGATTTTACACCAAGTTGACCATATTTATTATTACCAATGCCATATATTTCACCTGATTTTGTCAAAAAAATTAAATGTTCATATCCTGATGAAAATGTTTTTATTTCATTTTCATAAGTATTTAATTTAATAAAATTATTATATGTTATATTTTTATTATTTTCTATAATCCAATATCCATTAAAATCAGAATTTTTTCTTTGTAAAAAAAATTTGTCTTTATAATAAGGTTTATCATCATCTATATTAATAAATATATTATCATAAGCTAAAAAGAAAATTGCATTATGAGATATTTGTATATCATATAAAAAATTATCATCATTTTTTAATTTCAAAATTTCTGATTCAGTTAATTTATCATTTAAACAATATTTAGGGAATTTATATTCATTCAAAAAATTAATAGATTTGATTTTTTGTACTTTTATATTATAAAATCCTAATAATCCTAAATTACATTTTGTTTTCAAACCTAAATCATTATCTTTAATAATTTTACTATGAATTTTTTCTATTCTATTGATTTTATAACAATAAAATACATTACCATGTTGAAAAAAATCATTAATATCTGGATTATTTGAAATCTGATAATAATCTTCTAATCTATTTATATTTGGTAAATCACCTAAAATAAATATATAATCTATTAATTTATCTTTTATGAAATTATTTTCAATTTGTGTTATATTTTTATCAAAAGTGGAAATTCCAATAAATGCTATCATTCCTATAAGTGTTTGTACATAAAAAACTAATGACGTACATTTATCAGATACATAAATATTATTATTAGATAATATTTTTTTGTTTAATTGAATATTTTTAATAGATTTATCATTTAATTTAATATATATAGATATTCTTAATATCCCAATTTTTTCATTTTTTGTATTTTTATCTCTTACTAATAATTTATATTTTAAATTAGTCATTATCATAGGTAGAAAATCAGAGTGAAAATATGTTTCTTTTTCTAAATCACCTAATGTTACTATTGTTACTATATTAGGTGATGTTTTTAATATTTTTTGTTCTACAGATGTAAAAAAATCTGGACTATGTAAATTTTTTATATCATTATGATTATATTCTTTATTCAATGCCATACCTCCAATATTTAAATTAAATGTTAATATTGAAAAATCATCGTCATTATAAATCAAATCATCACAACCATTTTCATCTGATAATGGTACAGCAATCATGATTTATTTACATTTACATATTTACATATTTAAATATGTAAATAATAATTGTTTATGATAAAAGTTTTAATTTATCAATAATAGATTCAATATTTTCATTAGATAATAACAAGTTTTTATTTTCTAAAATAACATCTTTAGGTAAGGTCCACCATTCCAATTTTAATAATGAATCAATAGTTTCATTATCAAATCTAAATTTTATATCTCCTTCTTTTTCAACTATAGAATAAGGACTAATATCACTAGTTATAACAGATCCTTCTAATAATCTAGACCCATGACCTATTTTAACACCACCAAATATAGTTACATTCGGATATATAATAACGTCAGCCCCGATTTCACATAAAGAATCATCAAAAATATATGATGTGAATTTTTCATCATTATGTTTCTCATAAGTAATATTACATTCACCATATATCATTGTATATGGTCCGACTTTAAATGGTATATTTGATTTAATATTTTTATATCCTTTAACTAAATTATTAACTTCAGATAATTTATTTGAAAATATTGGTTTTGTGTTTGTGTTTAGATTTGATGTTTTAACTCTTTCTTCAGATACACGTTCTAAAATAGTTAAACCATTACAATTTTCATACTCGATTAATAATTTAAATTCAGTATGTAACTCTAAAAATTCAGATATTGCTGGTCCTAATCCTTTATTTATTTCTTCTATACTATATCCAGTATCTTGACTTTGTTTAAAAGCATTAAATCCACATCTTATTGTTTCTCCAAGATCACGATCTACAAAAGTATCATGCATAATAATATATTTATTACACATTGGTGCAAATTTTTCCAATTCTCTTTTAAGATGACCATAAATATGCCAAGTATCAATAAAAATTAAATCAAAAGTTTCTTCTTCTGGATAATCTAGATCGTTACCAATCCAAAATTTAAAATCTATTACTTTATTTATTAAAGGTGTTCTAAATTCAAATGAAGGATCTTTATTTAAATCGCAAGATACTAATTTTTTTGTGTCTGAATTATTATTAATTAATCCAAAAACCATACCCCATGTAGAATTACCTGATCTTACACCACATTCTAATATTGATTCAGATTTAGCAGCATAATCTGCTAAAGTTTGAATATGTTCATTGATATCACTTGTTTTATTTTTAGCATCAAGAAAATTAGTATAAATAATTCTCGTTTCTTCCATTTTTATATAATGGTTTTATTTTTAAACTAAAAAATTTTAGTTTTAAAAATAAAACCATATCTTTAAATTACTTAAAATGAAAAAATAATGTATTATATAAAAAAATTGAAATCATTTGGGATGAACAAAACCCATTTTCTGATATAGTTCAATGAATTTATGATAATTTAGTCAATTTTAATTGTAAAGTTTTCATAAATTCCTTGAATTATATAAATACAAAGATATACCAAGATATAATAAAATGATCTATACATGATCAAGTTTCACTATATTATATATTATTAAAATATGATATAAATAATATATATATATAAGATGTGGTACGGTTGCTGACAGTGAATATCATTGTTTTGGAAACATCGATAATCAAAAATCATCGATAAAATAATATATAAAGATATATTATTTACATATTAAAATGACATCTCTATTAGTAGTTGTTATTATGGTTAAAAATGAACAAGATAATATTGTTCCTACATTACAACCTTTTATATCAGCAGGTATCAAAAATTTTTTGGTATATGATACAGGATCTACTGATAATACAATACCTAATGTTAAAAAGTTTTTCAAAAAATACAAATGTAAAGGAGTTGTTATAAATGATCCATTCATAGATTTTGCAACTTCAAGAAATAAAGGATTAGATTGTACTGATGTAGAATTCAAAGATTGCAAGTTTATGTTGATGATAGATGCTGAATGGTATATTGAAAATCCTCAAGGATTATTGGATTTTTGTAAAGATCATGTTAATGATAAAGATGAGGTTTATTATATAACTGTAACAAATGGTGTTGCAAAATTTCAACATACTCGATTATTAAGAATTAATAGTGATGGATATTTTGTTGATGTTGTACATGAATATATAAATCAAGTTAATTTACAACGAGTACCATCAACAACTTATTTGTCATATAAACCAAAAGCTAATAGTACAGATAGATGGTATAGAGATCTTGGATTATTATTAAAAAAATACCAACAAGGTAAAGATAAAAACATAAAAGCAAAAACAACTCCTTATGTATGGGATAACAACAAAGGAAGACGATATAATTTAATGCTTAAAAGTGAACATGAGAAACCTCCAGGTTTAGATCCTAGAACAGTTTTTTATTTTGCACAAACTTATGATTGTCTTAATGTTAAAGAGGAAGCAATTAAATATTATTTGGAAAGAGCAGAAATGGGTGGTTATATTGAAGAGGCTTATATGGCTTTATATCGTGTTGGTAAATTATATGAATCTACTGATTGGGATAAAGCTTCTAAATATTATTTATTAGCATATGAAAAATTCCCAAGTAGAATAGAATCTCTTGTCAAATTAGCACAACATTATTTGAATCCTCAAATAAAATATATGTATGCAAAACAAGCATGTAGCACACCTCAACCAGAACAAGGTCTATTTTTAGAAACAGAATTGTATGAATATGATAGATGGGATCAATTAGCAATAGGAGCTTGGTATATGAAATCATATAAAGAAGGATATGATGCTGTTCAAAAAGCTTTAAAAATAAAATCATTACCTCATTTATTAACAAATAATAGTTTATTTGAAGAAGTTCTTAACATTAAAAAAGATTTATCAAAAACTATTATGAATGGACCTAAAATATTAAATTTGATATTATATTCATTTGATGAAAAATATGACGAAATGAAAAATATATTAAGTGAATATAATAAAAAGTGTAATATCACATCATATTTTTATTGCTATAAATCAGATATGAAAACGCCACATGAAATAATTGATAATGTTTTATATATTGCAGGAGAAGAAACCTATCTACCTGGTATTTTAGACAAAACTTTATATGCTTTGGATGTATTTAAGAATGAAAATTTTGATTATATAATACGATCAAATATATCAACTATAATAAATTATAGAGAATTGTTTAAACATTTACAAGTAGGAAAAATTGATTATGGAGGACCTTTATATTATGTTGGAAATTTTGTTGATCCTCAAGCTGGTATGACAAAAGAGAAAAATGATAAATATAAAGATCATCATTTTGTATCAGGAATCTGTATAGTTTTGAACAAAAAAGCGGTTAATTTGTTAGCTAATAATAAAGAAAAAGTATTATCATATGGATTGATTGATGATGTAGCAATTGGGGTTTTTTTGCATGATAAAAATTTAATACGTGATAGAATTGGTAATAGTTTATATTCATTTGATAATTCAGTTTATAAACCAGGATATATTGTCTATAGAAATAAAACTGATGATAGAAATAATGATATAAATAATATGAAAATGATAGTATCTAAATTAATTTAATTGTTTGAAATATAATTTCAAACAATTTATCATAAAATTGTTTTTTTCCAAAACATGCCTGTAAAATCTATTTTAATCATTTCATCTTTTATATTTCTTTGTTTTCTAAAATCATTAACTGCCATCTTACAACCATGCAAAGCATAATCATCTATTATTATATATCCTCCTATTTGTACTTTATCATATAACTGCTCAAGTACTTGTATTGTTGATGAATACATATCACCATCTAATCTTAAAATTGCTAGTTTGTCTGTTGTTATGTTAACTAAACTTGTTTCGAAAAATCCTTTAATAAAAATAACATTTTCGTCTAGAAGATCATATTTTCTAAAATTATTCATAACTTCCTCCTGACTAACAGCTAAAAACTCAATAGTATGATGTCCATCTCCATTATCAACTGGATATTTAGTATCTGGTGGAGGTAATCCTTCGAATGAATCTGCTACATATATTTTTCTATTTTGGTCATAATATTTATTTAATCCAGCCATAAATATAGTCGATCCTCCTCTCCAAACCCCCGTTTCAATAAGATCTCCCTCAATATTATTTTTTATAATATCTTCAAAACAATATTGTATGTTTAATAATCTTTTATTTCCTATCATTGTATGAGCACGTGCTGGCCAATATTTTCCTTCGTCTATATCATGATCAGATACTTTATTTCCAGTATGATCGTGTGTCATATAAATAACATCCAATAAACATTTTCTTAATAATGTTGGATACATTTTATATATATTTTATATATATTTTATATATATATAATTCTTTTTATACATATTTATATAACATAACCTTCAAATCTATATTTACGATTACAATATTTATAATCATCAGAAGTTTTTTTAGTTATAATTATACAATTATGACAGAATGTTATTGATGATATCATTTCTCTAACATCTTCATTTATTAAATTATTTTTTTGTAATTGTTTTTCCCCAACATTTAAAAATTCATTATTAATATCGTCAATAATTAATTTGAATACTTCGATTACTGACTTTGTATCATGATATCCATAATTAAAATTATTGCCATATAAATTTCCTCTTTTTCAATATGATGTTTCAATATCTTCTATGATATAAATACCTCCATCTTTTAAAATATTTTTAAACATGTAATTAAATGTATTAAATATATGAATAGGAAGATGTGATCCATCATCGCATATAAATAAAATTCTTCTTTTTGTTGCTTCTATAATTTCTTTAAATTTTATTAATTCAGATATATCATTTTGATCTGCTTTATAAACAAGATATCTTTCTCCTTTACTTGATTTACCTATATCCATACCATATATAAAAGCTTTAGGGAAATAATTTAACCACATATGAAGTGATTTATATTCATCCATTCCTATTTCAATCATTCCCATATTTTCTTCATTTCTTAAATCTTTAAGAGCTTTATCATAAAAACGATGATAACCATGATGAGTGATTTTATCTGTACCAGATTTAAGCCCTAAATCATATAAATCATTATTTTGTGTTAATGTTATTTCTTTTGATAGAATTATATTATATTATATTCTTTACTCCCAAATAAAGCTGCTTCCTCAGCAAAACTAGAATATTTTGTTCCATAAATTTTTTCACAAGTTGATAAAACTAAAAATTCCATAAATCCTTTTTCCCAAGATATATCATTTATTATTGGATCTGCTCTAAATCCTGTCATTTCTCTAATTTTATCTCTAAATTCATGATCATCACTAAATATAACAACTTTTAATCCATTAAAAGATTTTATAATCCAAGAAGAAATTTCTTCTACCGATTGATTTATTTCAGGGTATATTTTTAGAAATTCTCCTCTTCTAATACCAACATCATATTTTTCAGATTCTAATAAATTTTTATATTTATTGACTACTTTAAAATTATTTTTATATATTGATGATAAAGTATTTTTAAATGTTTTATCATCAATATTTTCCGACTTTAATATAAATGATGTTTCTAACAAAATTATTTCAGAACTATCATTTATTAAATCTAATGTAGAAGTATATCTAACAGTTTTTAACGGATTTAATTTTTTCTGAGCTAAACTTTGTTTATTATACCAAAAATCACCAGGTAACCATTCACTATAACATATATCTGGGGTTAATGCTCCTCTTAAATCTTCACAATACGTTATTTCTGAAAAATAATAATTTAATTCAGTTTGTTTTATATTTTTTATAGAATCCGCATCATTTTCATTTGGGTCTTCTTTATCCCACATAACATATAATTTTCTTCCAGTCATATATGACAATAATAATGACCCACATATGGATCTTATTCTATTCCCAAATCCTGCAGTTGGTGATATTATTAATACTTTATTCTTATTCATTTTATTTATAAAAAATTTACATTTAAAGCTTTATATAAAATTTTTTATGTATATTTAATCATAAAAAATTTTATAATTTATAAAATTATTATAAAAACATATTTTATATTTATAAACATAATTTATAAATATAAAATATAAATATGAACAGATATAATTCTTCATATGAACTTTTAAATTATTCCAATGTTGATCATAATATTTTTGTCAAAAATTTCATCAAAGAAAATAATATCAAATCAATGTTGTATGTTAGTAAATCATTAGATAGATATTATGATGATAATATTGATCAAAAAAATATTATTTTATTAGAAGATACCAATTTATCAAATATTAATGATGCAGATCTTTTATATTGTGTAAATGCGATAGAACATTTATCAACAGAAAAGATCATTTCATTTTTGAAATATGCTTCTAAATATAAATATGTTATTATAACATATAATTATGGTTCTAATTTGAATAGAATTACTGGATCTTTAGATTTATTATTATATCCTTTCTTATTTAATTGTATTGATGTATCATTGGTTAATAATAAACATACAATTTTATATAAAAGACCAGATCAATTAATTATAAATGAATCAAAATATATACCAAAAGTTTTATTAGCTATTCATGCTAAAGATGCTTCTGGATTATTAGATCTTTATATTAAATCAATAGAAAATTTAGATTACCCAAAAAATAGAATCCATCTTTATATTAGAACTAATAATAATAAAGACAATACATCAGAAATATTAACAGAATGGACAGAAAAATGTAAAGGTATTTATGCTAATGTTGAGATAGATACTAGCAAAGTAGATGTAGATATAGAAAAATATGATTCACATGAATGGAATCCAGAAAGATTTAGTGTTTTAGGAAAAATAAGACAAGCTAGTCTCAAAAGAACATTAGAAACTAATTGTGATTTTTATTTCGTGTCTGATGTTGATAATTATATTTTACCTCATACTTTACGAGATTTGGTGAATCTAAATTTACCTATTGTTGCTCCTTTAATTAGAAAAATTGAAACAAATGGATATGAACATCAATATGCTAATTTACATTATTCATGTGATGATAATGGTTATTATAAATCAAATCCTAGTTATAACCTTGTCATTGATAAAGTAGTAAAAGGAATATTTGAAGTATCAGTAGTACATTGTACTTATTTAATTAGGAGAGATGTTATTGATAAATTAACATATTGTGATGGTACTTCAGATTATGAATATGTAATTTTTGCTAGATCGGCAAGAAATAATGGTATAAAACAATATATTGATAATAGAATACCTTATGGTGCATTAATTTTTGAGACAAAATCTTCTAATGTTAAATATTTAGATTTAATCTTTTAAAAAATTATTATATTTACTTAATAATTTTTATATAACTTTATAATGTTTTAGATAATATATATATTAGTATATTATTAAATTAATATTTTTTTAAAAATTGAGATTGATGATTTACAAAGTGAAAAGTGAAAATTGATTTTTGCAATTTTTTTAAAAAATAAAAAAAAATTCTAATGTAAAATGTCTACGTATCCGACTCATCCTGTAGTTCCTTTGACTGTTAATGAATTAAATGCAGTTGGGGCTAAACTCAGATCTACAGTTCCAGATATTACTAATACTAATTTAATTGTTGCTGAAAGACCAGTAGTACAATCTATACAATTAAAAGAACCAAATAAAGATTTAGTCATAAGATTTAATGAAGGATTAGTTACAACTTTTGATCGTAGATCTATATCTAATGTTTATTTACCAAAAGAAGCAAAAACTAGAGTTTTTATTCATAGAATCAATTATGATAATTCTGGAAATATTGTTAGTGTAGTAGAAGAAAGTGCTAAACTTGAATCTATTACACCTGGTATGGATCAATATATTTTTGACCCTTATGTTCAATGGCCTGTTTGGGGTGGACCAGTATATCCAGGTACAATGTCTACTACTTGTAATTCAAGTGCTCCATGGAAATCGGTTGCTGAAACTATTAGACAAGGATATTTTAATAATAATGATTTAGCATGGGAAATTGTCGATGCTTTGGCTACTAGATTAAGATATGATGGAACTCAACAAGAAAAAGTAAATATTGTTCTTAAACAATTGGAAATGGGAACATTAAGACCTGATTACTTAGGTAGCTGCTAGAAATGCTTTCAACAGATGTAATGCTACTATTAAAGAAATGGTGAGTGCAGGAGGATG
>Ga0255340_1004341_pt1 | contig 13885 bp, 13 predicted proteins | sample wastewater_treat_7_FD_192417 | JGI IMG/M metagenome (GOLD analysis project Ga0255340, IMG submission 192417) | Wastewater microbial communities from Lulu Island WWTP, Vancouver, Canada - plant10 | ecosystem: Engineered > WWTP > Wastewater > Unclassified | place: Canada: Vancouver, British... | reverse complement strand
GTCACCATGCAAGACATTAGAAAGTGCAGGGAAAGCCTATGATGAGTAAAAAGAGCAAAACGGAATTAGTAGAAAGTTATCGTCCCAGATACCTAAAAGCCAACAAAGCTGAAAAAACACGAATCATCACCCAAATACAGGAAGCTGCGGGTTTGAACCGAAAAACCATTATTCGCAAAATGCATGCTCCCAGAAAAAGCCGACCATACAAAAAGCCTGGCAGAAAGAGGATATATACAGAAACTGTCATCTCTGTACTAAAGCAAGTCTGGGAATGGAGTGAGTACATGTGTTCAAAACGACTAAAGCCCTATCTGGCAGAATTCGTTGAGAAGCTGGAGAGCTGTAAACGACTTGAGCTGGATGATGAAACTAAAACTCTCTTACTAAGTATGAGTGCCGCAACGATTGACCGTTGTCTGAAAAAAGCTCGTCTTATGAAAGCCCCAAAAGGCCACTCGGGCACAAAACCAGGCACTTTACTCAAGAACCAGATCCCAATCAAAGTCTATACCCCATGGGATGAAGAAAAACCTGGCTTTATTGAAATAGATTTGGTAGCTCACTGTGGCGACAATGCTTCAGGTCAGTATTTGTATACTCTCACAGCAACAGATATTGCCACAGGCTGGACAGAAATGATCGCTATTGCAAATAAAACACAAATTGCTACCTTTGAAGGCTTGAAGATGCTACAGAAACGTTTCCCTTTTCCGATACTCGGCATTGACTCTGACAATGGCGCGGAGTTCATCAACGCCTTGTTGTACAGCTATTGCAAAAACAATCAAATCTCTTTCACGCGATGTCGCGCTTATAAAAAGAACGACCAGGCTCATGTGGAGCAGAAAAACTGGTCCAAGGTGCGCACGAATGTTGGTTATGACAGATTTACAACAGAAAAGGAGCAGACTCTATTGAACGATTTATACTTCATCTTACATTATCTGGAAAACCTGTTCAGACCTGTGATGAAATTGGTTGAGAAACAGCGAATTGGTGCCAGGGTGAAAAAGGTCTATGACCTTACCCGAAGTCCATATAGGCGTGTGATAGAAGACGATCTAATAGATATTGAAACAAAAAATGCACTGATTGAAATGTATAATATCTTGGATCCAGTTGAGTTATTGGAGATGAAAAACAACTATACTGCACGAATCTTAAAGATTGCTCGGTGACGTCAATTATGAGGCAACCATACCCAGTTCAGTGACGCTTTATTATGAGGCAATACGGGGTAAAAAACGGGGAATTTTGGACGAGCGGCTGGTTTATATTGTTATTGTTTGTAAAGGACAGGGAGGTTGTGCGCTTTTACCCCCTTTTTTGCGTACCCCAGGGGGTAAAACCGACCTTAATGGAACAGGTGAGGAGGGTAAATTTCTGATTTGGAATAGTCGGCACCTGGATAGGTTAGGTGTGCGTGGAGGCGCACAAAACAGGCTTAAGTCCTGAAAAAGCATGGGGGTACGCAAATTTAAGCATAAAAGCATAAAAGCTAAGCCATGAGGAAGGTTCCCAAGGGCAGGAACCTCTTTGTGAAAGACAGAATTTCCGATCACATTAGGGCGTTTGCGGAGCTGATTTCGTTTTGCCAGGATAAGTGCGGGTAAAATAAAGGGGTAAGAATTGTAGGAATGACTGTTTCGGATGGTTTCATGAAGGGAGAAGATGATGCAATATAGAAAGTTCGGGAATACGGGTTATGAGCCCTCGGCTTTGGGCTTTGGTTGTATGCGTTTGCCGCTGCTGCCGGGCGACGATAAAAAAGTCGATGAAGAAGAAGCCAAACGCATGGTTCGTTACGCCATCGACCAGGGCGTCAACTATGTCGATACCGCCTGGTCCTACCACCAGGGAGAAGGAGAGCCCATCGTCGGGCGGATCCTGCAGGACGGATACCGGGAACGCGTGGCGCTGGCGACCAAAATGCCTTCCTGGTTGATCGAGAAGCGGGAAGATTTTGACTATTACTTCTTCAAGCAGCTGGAACGCCTGCAGACCGATCATATCGATTTTTACCTTTTGCACACGCTCAATCAGGCTTACTGGAACAATTATGTGAAACTCAAGGTCTTCGATTGGGCAGAAAAACAGCTGGCGGACGGCCGCATTCGCAAGCTGGGGTTCTCCTTCCATGACCATCTTTCAGTTTTTGAGCAGATCCTGAATGGATATGACCACTGGAGTTTCTGCCAGATCCAATACAACTATATGGATGTCGAATTTCAGGCAGGTCAGCGCGGCTTGAAAATGGCGGCTGAGCGCGGTCTGGGCGTGGTGATCATGGAGCCGCTCAGAGGCGGCAGCCTGGCAAAAGATCCCCCTCCCGCTCCGGTCAAAGCTGTCTGGGATCAGGCGGATGTGGACTGGAAGCCGGCGGAATGGGGTTTGCAGTGGCTCTGGAATCAGCCTGAGGTCAGTGTGGTGCTTTCGGGCATGTCAACGATGGAGCACGTCAAAGAGAATTTGACCAGCGCCGGGCGTTCGGGCGTGAATAGCTTGAGCGCGGAGCAATGTCAGGTCATGAAAGACGTTCAGCAAGCCTGGAAGGGTTTGGCTCCGGTGGCATGTACGCACTGCGAATATTGCCTGCCTTGCCCGAATGGGGTGCAGATCCCGCAGATCTTTGAGATCTACAATAACGCGGTGATCTATGATAACCAAATACGGGGTCAGCGCCAGTATCAGAGCCAGATCCCGGAGGAAGCCCAGGCGAACAACTGCGTGGAATGCGGGGCCTGTGAGTCTCTTTGCCCACAGACGCTGACGATCATCGACTATCTCAAGGACGCGCACGCATCCCTGAGCGAGGGTTAGGCCTTGCAAGAGAGCGCTCCAATCGATAATATGCCTGCCGATGAGGCAAAAAAAGAGCGAGCCTGGACAATCGGGCTGACGGTCAGCCTGCTGGTCTTGCTGGGCATCTGGCTGGGGGTGACGCCCGCCGGTTGGTGGGAGAAGATCCGCCTGTTGGGTTACGCGGTCTGCCATCAGATCGAGGCGCGCAGTTTCTTTTACCATGACCTGCAGTCGCCATTGTGCGCGCGATGCACCGGTATGTATCTGGGCGGTGTGTTGAGCGTGGCTTTTCAGGCTTGGATGGGGCGCAGAGGAAAGTTCCCGCCTGCCTGGGTGATGGTCATCTTAGGCTTGTTGTTTTTGTGGTTTGGGCTGGACGGTCTGAATTCTTTTCTGCATTTCTTCCCCGCTTTCAGTCACGGCTATCAACCAACAAACCTTCTCCGTCTGATCACCGGCACAGGGGTCGGATTGGGGATCGGGGCGATCCTGACGCCGCTCTTCAACCAGACCGCCTGGGCGGATTGGATCAACAAGAGCTTTTTTGAGAAGTGGTGGTCATTTTTTGTTTTGGTACTGGTGCTTGGCTTGATGGTTCGGGGCGTCTATAGCCAGACCGCGGTGGTGCTTTTGCCGGCGATGCTGCTTTCGGGCCTGAGCGTTTTGTTCCTGCTGGGGGCAGTGTATACGGTTCTGGCTTTGATGCTGCTGAAGCGCAGCAATAAGCAGGTGAACTGGCGGCAGATGCGCGTGCCGGTTTTGTTGGGCCTGAACGTGGCAATGTTGCAAATTTTGGCGACCAGTTTGTTGAGATTTTGGCTCACGGGAACCTGGCAGGGTTTTGGGTTTTAGGGATGTGTTTTGGACGAAAACAATCTATCCTCCAAGCACTATATTAGTGAAATTGTCCTACGGACAAGCCCTCATCCTTTTCAAAATGCCTTTTTTGCCCTGCGGGCATCCCCTCATCCGCCCTTCGGGCACCTTCTCCCGAGCGGAGAAGGCTTGTAGTATTACCAAGTCCTCACTCCGATACTCAGAGCGCAAGCAGCCCTGGCTTCGCCGCACTTTAAGCCTTCTACTTTAGGAGAAGGGGGACCACGTAGTGGTGGATGAGGCGGCGTGGATACAGGCTTTATGCTGTTGTTGTGTGATGTGATTTCTTGGCTTGAACTTCGAGAAAGATGATCGTAATACCCTTAAGGCACGATGTCTAGTTAACGGCTATTATGTCGGGTTGACAAGCGCAACCCGACCTACAAGCTATACCTTGATGGGCACAGCTAATCTGACGGGCAGAGGCGAACAAAAGATGGCTGCGCAAGCCGGATTGAACCCTTGGGAAAAGCACCTGAGGGCAGGCTGCTCAATACCCAAAGGGCACGATGTCCGGCCTACAAGGTACTTACATCCTTATATTATCTACGGTTGATATTTCTAAATTTGACTATAATTATTCCAGTTGGGAAGCAGTTCACCCAGCAGGAGGTCTTATCATGACAGAAATTATTGGAGGAGTGCTTGGGGCGTTTGGCCTTTCAGCTTCAGCCGGCCTAAATGCATATATTCCACTCCTCGTAGTTTCGCTTCTGGCGAAATTTACCAATCTGATTGAGCTGGCAGAACCCTGGAGCGCCCTGGAAAGCTGGTGGGTGATCGGGGTGCTGGCAGTGCTTGGCATTGTCGAGATCGTTGCCGATAAGGTGCCGGCGGTTGACCAGGTCAACGATATTATCCAAACCCTTGTGCGTCCGATCGCGGGAGCGATTCTGTTCGCGACCAGCGCGAGAACGATCACCGATGTCCATCCGGTTTTGTCGATGATTTGTGGTTTGCTGGTGGCAGGTTCTGTGCATGCCGCGAAATCTTTGGTAGCCCGACCCGTGATCGAGGCGAGCACAGCCGGGGTTGGGACTCCTATCGTGAGCACGATAGAAGACATTTTAGTGACCATCATTTCTGTTTTGGCTGTTGTTCTGCCAGTGCTGATGGCGATCTTGGTGATCCTGCTTATCTGGTGGATTGTTCATTTGATAAAAAAGCTAAAGCCTAAAAAGCCACAAGCGTCTGTCGGTGAGGCTTGAGCGTGAAAAAAAGAGAGGAAAAAATGACAGAAGATCATGTGTATACCTTAAAAGAAGAAGCGCGCACCTCTGTCTGGGCTGTAATCAGCCTTATCAGTGGGATAGCTAATTTCATCGTTCTGCCCTTTTTTGGCGCTATTGCCGCATTAATCAGCGGTTACATCGCTAAAGATGAAATCAAGAAGAGCGATGGAAGAATTGATGGCGATAACATGGCCAAGGCTGGCATCATCATGGGCTGGCTGGGTGTCGCGTTTAGTGTTCTCACTTTTTGCCTAACGGTTTTGATTATCGTAGGGGGAATTGGTGGTATTATTTTATTAACTGGGCCGTTTATTAATTGGCTTCAATAAGCCCCCAGGGTTTGAAAGGAAATTATCTTATGAGTGATCAAAATTATCAAAATGCAAATGATGGTTGGAATGAAGTTCCGAACCAGGCGCACATTCCACCGCAACAACCCATTCCTCCGGCACAGCCTGTCCCTGAACAGCCGTATGCCAGCGACTTTGTCGAGCCTGCGCGAGTGTCTCCTGATTATGTTGTGCAAGCTCAAGACGATCAACAAGCTGTTCCCCCGACTCCTCAAACAGGTCCGGTCTATGTGTATGATCCTGTAAAGGAAGAGCAGGACCCCTATGTGTCCGTCAATCCGACAGCGCCTGCTTACAACTCAGCTCCGTCCTACACACCTCCCGCTTCAGCCTATCAGCCACCAGCACAGAAGAAAAAGAGCGGTTGGGTTATTGCCCTGATCATTATTCTGGTACTATGTCTTTGTGTTATTGTGATTGTTGGCGTGATCTGGGCTTTGGTCGCCAGCGGAAAATACGAAATTGAATGGTCGTACCAGTTGCTGGACGCGCTTTCACGATTTGTTTAAGTGATCTTTGAGTAATAAAAAGAAGCTGTCTGATTCCCGACAGCTTCTTTTGAATTGACTTCTTATCTGGCAGGGTTTTTAGTTTGGAAAGCAAAGGATATCTTCTTCTTGCCAGTGAAGCATTACTTCTTCTCCTGGTTGGAATACTTGTTTGGCATGAACAAACAGGCTTTGCCCTTTGGTTTTTACTTCCAGACGATAATAGTCCCTAAAAAAGACACAATCCAGCACCTGAGCTGTAATGTTTAGCGCCTTTTCCTGCTCCTGAAAAGCGATGTGAGCGTCTTCTGGTCTTAGTAAGAGACTGAATTGTTCCCCTATTTGAAAGGTTTCCGGGTAAGGCAGAGCCAGGGCGCCAACTTCAGTTCTAATTTGTCCATTCTCCGATCGGGAGGCTGGGATCAGGTTTCCCAAACCCAAAAATGAAGCGACCCAGGCGTTGGCGGGCTGGCGAAAGACCTCTTCAGGGCTGCCTTTCTGGAGTAAACGTCCCTCATGCAGGAGCAAGAGACGATCTGCCAGGGCGAAGGCTTCCTCCTGATCATGGGTAACGTAGATGACCGGTTTTTGGCTGGCGCGCAGGCTTTGTCGCAGGTCGTTGAGCAACTCGGTGCGCAGATTATGATCAAGCGCGCCCAGCGGTTCGTCGAGCATGAGCAAGCGCGGGTCAGGCGCCAGCGCGCGAGCCAGGGCGACGCGCTGCTGCTCGCCGCCGGAGAGTTCGGTCACCGGTCGGTCAGCGAAACTGAGCATGCGGATACTTCCGAGGCTTTGCCTGACGATCTGGTCAATCTCTTCTTTTGGGCGTTGAGCCATTCTCAGGCCAAAAGCGACATTTTCCTTTACGGTCTTATGGGGGAAAAGGGCGTAATCCTGAAACATGAGCCCAAAACCGCGTTGGTGAGCCGGCAGTGCGGTGATGTTCTGCCCGTCCCAAAAAATGCGACCGGAGGCGGGTTCTTCCAGCCCGGCGATGATGCGCAGCATGGTGCTTTTGCCGCTGCCGGAAGGACCCAGCAGGCAAACCAGCTCGCCTTGCGCGACCTCAAAAGAAAGCCCGTTGAGCAGGGGCAGTCCGTCATATTCCTTGTAGATATCTTTTACTTCTAACATTAAAAAAGCTCCTCACCGGGTAAACGGATTTTTTCGATCAAAAGGCTGCCAGCCGCGCTGGTGATCAGCAGCAAGGTGGACATTGCCAAAGCCTGCCCGTAGTTGAGAGCGCCGGGCTGTGAGATATAGCGAAAGATCAGGGTCGGGATCGTGGGCGTCCGCGCGCTGCCGAGAAAGCTGGATGCGCCGAATTCTCCCAAAGAGATCGTGAAAGAAAAGGCGAGGCTGACGATGATCGCACGCAACAAAATGGGCAGGTCGACCTCACGGAAAACGCGCCAGGGGTTCGCGCCCATGGACTGGGCGGCTTCCCGCAGCGACTCGGGGATGGCACGGATGGCGGGCAGGATCGTGCGCACGACAAAAGGCAGCGCGATGAGCGAGTGCGCGATGGGGATCAGGATCGGGAAGCGCCCGCTCGTCCAGGCGGCACGGTTGAAGCTGATCAGGAATCCCAAACCGAGAATGACTGCGCTGGCGCCCAGAGGGAGCATGAGAAGCGGTTCGAGAAAACGCGTCAGGCGCCCGGAGCCTGCCAGCGCGTAGGCGGAAAGCAGGCCAAGAACGCTTGCTATAAGCATCGTCAGGAGGGAGAAGACCAGCGAGTTACGAATGGCAGCCAGTGGGTTGGCGTAGAAAACCGAACCGCTGCGATTCTGAAAAATCTCTGTGTAGTAGCGCAGTGTGAAGCCGGTTTCGATTTCGCCCCGTTCACCGCGGTCAGCTTCCATTGTGACCAAAGAACGTGAGACCAGGCTCAGGATCGGCGCGACAAACAGGATCAGCAGGAGGATAACCGATACCGCCACATAGAGTTTTTCGAGTCGTGTTTTCGCTTTGACCCTTGTTTTGCTTTCAGCGCTGAGAGCGGCTTTGCCGTAACGGGGTGTGTTGATCCGGTTTTGCAGGAACGTGATCAGAAGCGTGATCGTCAGTTGGATAATGGAAAGCAGACCCGCCATGGGCAGATTGAAGCGGTTCATGGCCTGATTGTAAATTTCGACTTCGAGCGTGGCATATTGCGGCCCACCCAACATCAACACGACGCCAAAGCTGGTGAAATCGAAGAGGAACACCAGCAGCGTCGCGCTGAGGATCGAGGGCATCAGCAGAGGAAGCAAAACTTCCTGGAAGACGCGCCAGGGTTTTGCTCCGAGCACCTGGGCGGCTTCTTCAAAATGGGGGTTGATGCGCGTGAGGGCGTTTTCGACCATGCGAATGACGATGGAGGTGTTGTAAAAAACATGGGCGAGCAAAATGGCGGGCAGGCTGTTGAGCAGGCTCAGAGGCGGATTGGTAAGATTAAAAAGGTTCATCAGGATCAAATTGAGCCAACCGCGGGGGCCAAGCAGAGTATTGAAGGCAGTCGCGACGACGACGGTCGGCAGGATGAAGGGCAGCAAGCTCAAGGCACGCAGCGCTTTGCGACCAGGAAAATCAAATTTCGCGAAAAGGTAGGCGGCAGGCAATCCGATCACCAGAGTCAAAATGGTGGAAAGAAAAGCCTGCCAGAGCGTGAAAAGCAGGGGACGAAGGAGCGTGTCGTGGCTGAAAAACTGCCAGCCCTGATCGAAGCGATCAGAAAAAACAAGCCTGAAAATATTGAGCAGAGGCTGATAGAAAAAGACCGTCAAAAAGATCAGCGGGATCAGCCAGAGCAGCCAGGTGGTGATTTTCGATCGCTTCATGTTTTTCGCGCTTAGTTAATAACCGTTTCCGTCCAGTCGTTGATCCACTGATCTCGGTTTTGGGCGATCAGGGCAGGATCAAGTGAGCCGGTCACTTCGGGGATCTGACTGGCAGTGACGAAATCTTCAGGCAAGACCGCCTCGGGCAAAACCGGGAAAACGAACATTTGCAAGGGGACGTCTTCCTGAAACTCCTTGGTGAAGAGGAAGTCAACAAATTTCTCTGCCAGCTCGCGATTGGGGCTGTTTTTGAGGATGCCAACAAATTCGACCTGCCGCCAGCACATGCCAGGAGCGACCAGCGAGGCGGTTGGGGATTCGCTTAGTTCGGTCTGGGCGTAGATCAGCTCCGCGGCTGGGCTGGAGGCGTAGGATACGACCATCGGTTGGGGACCTTTGCCGGAAGAGCCAGAGAAATTGGTGTAATAAGCGGTTTCCCAGTCCGAAACGACGGCGACCTGATTGTCTTTCATGGCTTGCCACCAGCTGAGCCAGCCTTCCTCGCCAAATTCAGCGATCGTCGCGAACATGAAAGCCAGACCAGGGGAACTGGTGGCCGGGTTTTCGACAACCAGCAAGCCTTTGTACTCTGGCCTGGTCAGGTCTTGCAAGGAAGTAGGCAGTTCCAGGTTGTTTTCTTTGAAATAAGCTTTGTCGTAATTGATGCATACGTCACCGTAATCAACCGGCAGAACTTTGCTGCTCGGATCGAGCTGAAACTCTGTCGGAATCTTTGCGAGGGCTTCGGCCTGATAGGGCTCAAAGAGGTCCTGTTCCAAAGCCCGTGAAAGGAAGGTGTTGTCGAGCCCATAGAAAACGTCCGCTTCAGGTGTGTCATTATTGATCGAGGTCAGGATCAGACGGTTGAGAACTGAGCCCGTGTCGCCGCCCTGGATGAAGACCAGTTTGGCGTTGTTGGCTTCCTCAAACTGCGTGACGAGTTCACTTGAGACCGAGAAGCTGTCATGCGTTATGACGGTCAGGGTTTGAGGAGAGGTAGGATCAGTGCCTGGCTGGCAAGCAACAAGTAGAAAGATAAGGGTAAACAGAATCAGAATTGCTTTTTTGGACATTGGTTCTCCTATTCTTGGGTGGGAGTGTGAACAAGCAGGATTTGCCCGCTTTGGAGACTTACAGTGATTTCGCCGCCAAGGGCGACATTGCTGAGACCGCGTGTGCCGTAAGGCAACAAGGTTTCATTGTCTAATGGATAAGCAAGATTGGCAGTGGTCACGCCAATAGCAGAATCTTGCCAGGGAATCAGGGAGATCAGGTCGCCCGGCTGGGTCTTGAGCGTGATTGTTTGCGAAAGGGGGTAAAAATTGCTGCTTTGGTCGGTCATTTTGATTTTGGCGTGCTGGAGTGCCGGGTGAAAGAGCAAGCTCAGATTGCCAAGAAGATGGTCAACGCGTCCGCCGCCGGCGTTCGTGATGGTCAGATCGCTGTAACCGCGCTTCAGGGCTTCGCGTAAAGCCAGCTCGAGGTCGGATTCGTCTTTTTCTGCTTTGAAGCGCAGGATTTCCACGCCCTGGTCAATGCAGGCTTGCAGCTCTTCGCTTGTGATGGAGTCGAGATCGCCAATGAGCAGGTCAGGAAAGCGCTTGAGCGCCAGAAGATGGCGCAGACCGCCATCGACGGCGATCAGGAAGTTGTGATCTGAGATCAGGGCGCTCAGATCACTCTGTGGGTCGCCGTTGGCAACCAGAAGTGCAGATCTTTCATTTTTCATCAAAAAACCCTCCGATGGGAGGGCTGCGAATGGTTTATGATAAGCATCCCTCCGCCGGCATTATCCGGATCAGGTGTGCGGGTCGAACCTTGCGGTCCCTCTCAGCCTTGCGGCTCCCCGTGTGTTTGTTACGCTAATGATACCACATTAAAGGAGGGTTAATAAAAGAGTTAAATCAAGACCGGATGCTCAAAAAAATGTGAAAACAAAAAGAGGCTGCACCAAACAGCCTCCATGATCGATCATTCTCACTTGAAATTATTCTGTAAACGAAAGATCAACTTCGTTCTTGAAATCCTGAAAAGATCGTCCCATTTCGAACGCTTTTTTGACCTTCAGGTCCAATCCGGTCTTTCCGATCAGGTTAGCGCCGACGATGACCTCATTTCGCAGCAAGAGGCTGGCGTATTTCTCCCCGTCCTGCCATGTGACCAGGCGGTCACTCTCCAGCGTAGGTGAAAACAGCCCGATGCTGAAGAGATCAATGCCCAGGACCTTTAGTTTTGTTGAGGGCGCGTCGGCCTGGAAGACTGCCGGGTCGCCAAAGGCGTTTTTTCCGGCAACCTCACCCTGATTTTTAGCAGGGATCCACAAGCCGTAGCAGATGCCCTCAAATTCGCAAACATCTCCCGCGGCGAAAATGTCTGCCCTGGAAGTTCTCATGTGCTGGTCAACCACGATCCCGCGATTGAGCGCAAGCCCAGCCTTTTTTGCTAGGCCGAGGTTGGGGCGTACACCCGCGCTGATCAGAACCAGGTCGGCGGGGATCAGGCTGCCGTCATCAAGCTCGACGGCTTCCACGGATCCAGAGCCAGTAATTTGTTTGACCTTTGCAGGCACAATGACGCGGATACTAAGCTTTTCGATCTCTTTTTGCAAAATGAGCGCGGCTTGCTGACCCAACTGCCGTGGCAGGAGCCAATCGAGCGCTTCAAGGACGGTGATTTTGGCTCCATGTCGCGAGATGGCTCCGGCGATCTCCAGACCAAGCAATCCGCCGCCAATACAAACGATGTTGACAGGTTCTTTGCAGGTTTCCAGGATCTTTTGCGCGTCTTCAAGCGAGCGTAGGGTCATGACTCCCTGAAGCTCATGACCAGGGATCGGGGGCACAAAAGGGCTGGCGCCATTGGCAAGAATGAGTTTCTCGTAGGCGATTCTTCGTTGGTCGCATAATACCACCTGCTTTTGCTCCAGCAGGATATTTTCGACGCGCTGGTCGGTGAGAAGCTCGATTCGGTTTGCCTGATACCATGCCTGATCGTGCAGGTCGAGCTTTTCCAGCGCGACTTCCCCAGCCAGGTAGCGCGTGAGGCTCATGCGAAGATAGGGTAAATTGTGCTCATCAGATATGATGGTGATATCGGCGTTTGTATCAAGGCTGCGAATCGCTTCGGCGGCACTCACGCCTGCAATTCCGCCTCCAATAATTAAAAACTGAGACGTTAAATCAAGGCTCGTCATTTTGATAGCTTCTTATTCGTAAAAGATTACAGGGCCTGAGCAAGCAATGCTAAAGACTGAACACCCTGCTGCAGGTAATGGCCCCAGTCCACCTCATAACCAAAAAGCCCTAATGCGATCAAACCACAGAGTGCTAAGAATAGTAAAATTCCCAGAATCAGCAAAGCGCTGAAACAACCACAACAACTGCAACCTACACAACCACGATCTTCCATTTTACATACCTCCGAATGTCAATTTAATTGTAAGCCTTTTTGACGTTTGTAAAAATAAATATTATACAGGTTGGTTGTGCATTAGTTGCTAGGGCAAACGCATCCAAATAAAGATGATTATTGTTAGAATCAAGCGTAAAGACGAACATTTGCTCAATCTTTTTAGCCTTGCTTAGAAAAAATGGCTATAAAAATCAAAACTTCACTTAGCGGACCGTCACTGCGAGCCCCGTCAGGGGCGTGGCAATCTGCAGTTAATCAGTTTTTCATTCCACTTTTGTGAAGCAAAAACTTTAAGGCAGATCGCACATACCCTTACGGGCACTGGCGTCGTCCCAGAGGGCTCCTCGCGATGACAACCCGGCAAAAGCACCACATATACCTTATTTAACACAGTCAAATAAGCATGAAACATGCCTAAAAAAATTCTATGAAGCTGAATTTAGGTAAATTTAGATGCAATTGCCCTGCATTAGTTCATGTAAAATGTTACCGAGGCACAATGGACCCGTTCGGTAACATTATCTTTTGACTTGACACAGAAGGTGAGACAAATCATCTGTAATCGAATTGCAGCCTCAGGAGTGTCATGCCCGTAATGGTTGTTAAACACCAAGGGAGGTTCTTATTGATCGTAATTTCTGTTCCAATGAATGCTTTCCTGTAAACGTGGTCATCATGTTGTTTAACGGGTGCAATGCTCGGTCAAGGTATGCCCGCCCGAACATTTTGCTGTCACATTTTGCCTTTGCGATGATAACCATTCACTTGCGCAAACCAAAAACCCCCCTCCAGGGAGGGGGGCTGCCCTTTCCTTTGAAAAGGACAGGTGGGGTGGTCTTTAAATTCTCGCTTTGCTAAAAGGAGAGCATGAAAAAACTATAAAGCGCCTTCGACAATGCCAACGAAATCAGCAACTTTCAGGCTCGCGCCGCCGATCAGACCGCCGTCGATATCCGACATGCCGAAAAGTTCTTTGGCGTTGCCCGGCTTGACAGAACCGCCGTACAAAATGCGCATACCGTCGCCAACTGCTTCGCCAAACATCTCGCGCAGGATCGGTCGAATGACATCCTTGTGCACGTTATTGGCCTGCTCTGGTGTAGCGGTCTTGCCGGTGCCAATTGCCCAAACCGGTTCGTAAGCAACCACAACACGGGCAGCCTGTTCCTGATCCAAGCCCTTCAGACCTTCACGAACCATTCGGCCGACCACTTCCGCGGTCTGACCGGCTTCGTTCTCTTCAAGCGTTTCGCCAACACAAACGATCGGCATCAGCCCGGCTTCGAGCGCGGCAAAGACCTTCTTATTAACAGTCTCATCGGTTTCGCCAAACATGGCTCTACGTTCGGAGTGACCAATGATCACGTATTCGCAAAAATCCTTGAGCATATCGGCAGAGACCTCGCCGGTAAAGGCGCCGGACTTTTCCCAATGCAGGTTTTGCGCTCCAACCTTAATGTTCGTCCCAGCCAGCTTTTCTTTTGCCACAGCCAGGTTGGTGTAGGGTGTACAAACGATGATATCGACTGAGTCAACATCTTTCAGTTCGGGAACCAGGCCTACCAAAAGCTCGCCAGCTTCGGCAAGGGTTTTGTTCATTTTCCAGTTTCCAGCAACTACAGATCTTCGGGTTTTCATTTTTTATTCCTCGGCATTTTTGATTGTTTGACTTATTCTAACACAATGGAATGACCATACTTCCTTTCCTTCAACTATTGGCTTGTGTTTCAGTATCGAATTGCCCTGTCAATAGAAAAAAACTTGCACAAGCCTAAAACTGTAGGATTGTCAAACATATTGGACAGTCTGCGATAAAAATTGAACAGGAGATAAGAACTTCAATGGTCGCATCGGTATACGGTTACTACGCTGATTGTGTCTTCTCAGTTGTTTCCTAAAAT
>Ga0255340_1004340_pt1 | contig 13890 bp, 8 predicted proteins | sample wastewater_treat_7_FD_192417 | JGI IMG/M metagenome (GOLD analysis project Ga0255340, IMG submission 192417) | Wastewater microbial communities from Lulu Island WWTP, Vancouver, Canada - plant10 | ecosystem: Engineered > WWTP > Wastewater > Unclassified | place: Canada: Vancouver, British... | reverse complement strand
GAAAAGTTAAGGCAAATTTATAATCAATTTTTATCAGTTTTGACAAATTATGACAATCTTTTGAAAAATTTTAGTGGGAAACTCTCTATTTCAATTCTATATCTATCTGTTTTTCAATAATTTATTTCTTTAAGATATTCAGTCGCACAATCTGCTCATATCGAAACAGATTATATATCAAATTGGTCAAACCTATAATCGCCTTAGCTCAAAATTTTCCTATCGTTCCCATTACAATCCATGCATGCTTTGCTCCATTATCGCAAATACATGCCCAACTCTCGCCCGTATTCTTAATTTTTCGTGATTATTCGCCTTCTGTTCTTCGGTTAATGGCTTATTCCTTTATCCGTTCTCGTGAATGTGATTGATCATTTGATATTTGACTATTATTTGCTCTTGTGTTTTTCCAACATAAGGTTTATCTCCCCATAGTCTATGCCCTATATCCTTGTAATTTAAGATATCTCCAAGTACTTGCGAATCATTTAAAGTTGCATATTTACTACGAAAAAAAGACGCCATAACGATTAACGGCATCTCAACCACTATTTGAGTTTGTTGTTGAGAATTAAAAAGTGATGAATTTTGAACGGATAAAAAATAGTTATAAAACGGGATTTGTTCTGATTTCGATAGATGAATACATCAGGAAGCATTTAGAGAGTCAGCCAACTGAAACTGAAAAGGATCTTAGGAAACGATTAAATGCGGCATTGAACGATTATAAGAAGGGCATAAAATGTTTTTGTGGTAACGATATTTGGGTGATAGGGTCGGCTATTGTTAGAAATGCTTGCTTTACGTGTATAACAGGCGAAAGTTGCCCAGACCATGATTATGAAATAGATGAGGCGATCATCAAGAGACCATCTACAAAAAGACGAAGGCATATTGACACCATGGATAAAAGTTAAATTCATGGACTTTTTAATAACGATGGATTTGAAATTAACCCTAAACTTATTAAAAAGCCTTCATTATGTTTGATTTGTACCAATAATGACAATCCCAATGAAGAAATACTATGTAATCTGACCCGCTACGACCAAAGGGATAGGGATGATTTCACATGCTTTGTATATATAAAGAGTATGATTGATTCAAAAAAACGCACGACGGTACAACGCGCAGTCATAAGCTTTAGTGACACACCAATGTTATCAATTTCTGCAATGCTCCCCGATGCGAGGATTTGTAATCCAAGGCGAGATGAGTTACAGTTCTTGAAGCCATGAATCACGAAACGCAGGGATTGCAAATCTCAAAGAACCGAAATTGGATGGTTGGTTATAACATTTCCAGCGGGCTCTTGATGCTGGATTTGGCAATATCGGTAATATGCATGTAGATTTCGGTGGTTTTGACTGAATTGTGTCCAAGAAGCTGTTGAATGTACCTTACATCTGTTCCATTTTCGAGCAAATGTGTAGCAAAACTATGCCGTAGGATATGTGGCGAAACCGGTTTTGTAATTCCTGCTTTCGTTGCTGCCGTTTTCACAATCGTTTGGACACTCTTTGCGGAATATATTCCACCGTCCTGCCCTTCAAATAGATAGTCTTTCGGATAGCAGACTTTGTAATAATTTCTCAATTCAGGCAATAAGGTAGGCGGCAGCATTACCACGCGGTCTTTATTTCCTTTGGATAGGCGGATATGAATCAACATGTTTTCTGGGTCGATGTCCGAAATTTTTAAATGAAGCAGCTCGTTTAAACGCAACCCGCAACCATAAAGCAGCTTGACAATGCAGGCATTTTTAGGATTGTCGATTGAAAGGAACATTCTTTTTACTTCTGCTCTGGTTAAGTATTTTAGCAATTCATGTTTTTTTTCGGGATGGATACAGGTGTCTTATATTAAAGTTTTTACCTACTACCGAGTTGTAGAATTTATTGATAGAGGCTACAATCATACGCTGATAGGAACTGATGATATGATTTTTCCTTATTTTCCAGTAAACATATTTTTCTATTTCCAATTCGCTTAATTCAGCAGGGTGCCTAAATCTCTTTTCTGCCACTTGAAGGAAACTCCTCACCGCACTACTGTAATTCTTGATGTAATTAACCCTGTACCTTTGAATCGCGAGTTTTCGTTCAAAGACTGCAATTAAATTTTCAATGTCCATCGTTATAAATTTAACCACAGCAAAATAAGCAAAACATGCGTAAATGCAACTATTTTCAAAAAATATATAATAGCTTATTGTATTGATCTTATGTGATTTATCTTTCTACATCAAGTATAAACTCGAAAGTGGTTTACGCAAGTTTGAAACTTTGCATTTACGAATGTCGTATATTAGTTGCGTAAATAAGACGTTATGGGCAAGTTTAAGAAATGACACAGCGGAATGAAACAGACAAGAGAACCACCAGATTTTTACATTTACTGACAAGTATTAATATTGACAAGATTTATAAAAAGTGGAGACCAGCGACCACTTGAAAAACGGGGCGAAACCGAAAAGCCAAACGAGTAGGAAAACAAAATAGAGTTAAGATGAAAAAATATTTAATGTTACTTTTATTTGCACTAATCACTACTGTGTCATTCGGACAAAGTAATTATCAAGATGTAGTTTACCTGAAAAATGGAAGTATTATTCGGGGCGTAATAATTGAACAAGTCCCAAATAAATCAATTAAGATTGAGACAGCAGATAGAAGTGTTTTTGTGTATCAAATGGATGAAATCGAAAAATTGACAAAAGAACCGCTTCAAGGAAAAAGCAGTGGCTCATTTAGTAATTCAGGGTTACAATCGGGTTATAAAGGAATAGTTGAATTGGGCTACCAAATAGGTACCGGTGATTATGGGATGGACAGACTGAAACTAAACATAATAAATGGTTATCAAATAAATCCACACTTTTCATTAGGATTTGGAACAGGTTTGCGATATTACTTTGATGCAGAAGCAGCATTGATTCCAGTTTTTGCAGATTTTAGAGCAAACTTTATGAATAACAAGATTTCACCATATTTATCATTAGGAGTAGGTTATTCATTTGATGCAACAAATGATTTTGAAGGAGTTGGTTTTCTACTCAATCCTACTGTAGGTGTTAGTTTTAAGGTTTCAGACAAATCTGCAATGAATGTAGGTCTTGGTTATGAAATGCAGAAAATGGACTTTTACTACGGTGGATATTATGGTTATTATACAAGTTCTGAAAATTCAGGAGCAATAAGCATTAATGTAGGTATATCATTCTAATTGACAAGGAAAACCAGCCCATAACACGCAATATAGCAAATGGCGGGGCAAGTAGGTAATCAAACATTTGTAACCCGCTTCAAGTTTTGTAACGAGGGACAAAGGTGAAGCCCGCAATCCGCCACTTGCCATATTGCCAACCGTTACCGCCAAGTGTAAAAAAGACAGACGACAGAACTAAACTGTAAGTAAACCATAGTGAAAGGACAGAAAAACGAAATATTGACAAGATCAAAGAGCATACAAACAAGCCGACCCAATGTTTTTTATTTTTTGCTCACCACACATTTTATAAAGCAATTGCCTACCCACATTGCACACATTGCCAAAGCCCCACGAGCCAACGCTACAGCCCAAGCTTTGCCAAAGAGTGCAATCTTGCCGACCCTTTTAGTATCTTTGACCATTTTAATTTAAATTGTATGTTTAGAGTAGTTTGGGACAAAGATATTAATGGAGTTTTGCTTACAACAAACGGAAACGGTGATGCCTTAAATGTTTCACCACGACCAGTTTTCCATGAAGAATTAACCTTGCTTGGTTTTGATAAAAAATTTAATTGGAGATATCAGGCATCAAATGACCCTTTACTATGGGCTTTAGATAGAAGATATTATTATAAAGGGGAATTAGTTGCTGAAGTGAAAGGCGGAAATATATTTGACGACCCGACAATCGAAATCACAAATGCAGGGAAAGATTTAAAACTAAAGCCAATCAACATTCAGAAGGTAGTTGAAAAAAATCAAAAATTACTTTTCTTACTTGAACAGGAAGCCATTGAATTTATTGAACAAACTTATCGCACTTATAGTCTCAAGAAAATAAGAAGCAAAGCAAAAGCAAATGAAGAAGTTGATTGGGCATTGCTTGCTGAAATGCATGAAAAGAATACAAAAATTAAACATGCTGTTGTTAAGCAAGACTGTGATAGTTTTGATATTATTCCACTTGATTTAGCCAAGGAAAATAACAAAACAGTTTACCTGAACACCAAGATTGACCAATTTATTGCCTCTTTTAGTGGCGGAAAGGATTCTCAGGTTACACTTGATCTTGTAAGCCGCGTTATACCACCTGATGATTTTATGGTGATTTATTCTGATACTGGAATGGAAATTCCTCCTTCAATTGAAATTTATCAACTAACAAAACGAATTTACACCAAACAGTATCCAGAACTGAAATTTCATTTATCAAAAAACCATCAAAATATTATTGATAATTGGAGCGAGTTTGGTGCACCAAGTCGTCTTAATAGATGGTGTTGCACTGTTGCAAAAACTGCCCCTCTTTACAAGTTATTAAAAGATATAAAAGGGAATGGGAAGCAACCTAACGTCCTCGTTTTTGAAGGTGTTAGAGCGGAAGAAAGTAACGCAAGAGAAAAATATGCACGAATTGGTAAAGGGGTAAAGCATAACAATGTAATAAATGCAAGACCAATTTTTGATTGGAGTGCTACTGAAATATATTTGTATCTTTTTAGTAGAAATCTGCCATTTAATGCTGGCTATAGAAATGGTTTATCAAGAGTTGGTTGTACAATATGTCCATTTTCTTCAGAGTGGTCCGAACATATAGTAAAAAAAATGTATCCAGAGAACATTGATAAATTCATTGATATAATATATAGTCAAACGGACACCATAGGGATTGAGAACAAAGAGAAGAAACTTAACTATATAAAAGAAGGTAACTGGAAAAAAAGGGCAGGTGGCAAATTAAATGATTCAAATACTTCAAGGATAGATTTTATTCAGTTTAAGCCTGAATTTAAGGTAATTCTCACTAATCCTAAAGAAAAAATCACTGAATGGTTAAAAGTTTTAGGCTATATAAATTTTAGTTACACAAATGATAGTATTTATGGAGAAATACTAATTGATAAAATACCTGTTATCTTAAATATTACTACCATCATAAATGATGAAAATATAAAACAAATTATTGTATTTAAAAATATAAGTGATAATCCAATATTACTTAGTAAAATTAAAAAAGTTTTATACAAAACAACTTATTGTACTCATTGTGAAGCATGCGAAATAGAATGTCCTACTGGAGCTCTTAAAGTGGAACCAAAAGTTACTATTGATTCCAATAAATGTATTCATTGTGGTAGGTGTTCTGAAATAAATGAAAAGGGCTGTTTATTGGCAAAATCAATAAATATCTCAGAAGGAAACATTAAAAACTCATCAAATATGAAATCATCTGGTATCGACAAGTATTCGACATTTGGTCTACGAGAAAAATGGCTTAGCCAGTATTTTCAGAATATTGAAAATTATTTTGAGACTGGGAATAACGATTTAGGAACAAAAATGATTCCCGCTTTAACACATTGGCTTCGAGATGCCGATTTACTAAATCGAACAGATAAAAACTCAAGCGAAACGGCAATCTTATTAAAAGAATTTTATCAGCATAAAACAAATTTCACTTGGGAAATTATTTGGATAAATCTTGCCTACAATTCAACAATTACCAATTGGTATGTTGGCAATGTTCAATATAATAGGTCATACTCAAAAAACGAACTATTAGCAATGCTTCAAAATGATTATCCAAATTATGGTGCAGGCACACTAAAAAATCCATTAGGCGCATTACTCAATACTTTTGATGAAAGCTCCTTGGGTAGTGTTTTAGAACTTAGTCAATTAAAGAAAAAAGGAAATGCTATTGATACAATTATTAAAAAACCTTATGAAAGTATTGATTCAATAACTGTAGCGTATTCGCTTTATCGTTACGCCAACAGCAAAAACCGCTACAATTTAACTGTTTCCGAATTTTACGCACCCGAACAAAAGCAAGGCATTTACAGGGAGTTTGGAGTATCAAAAGAACGATTCCAAAACATTTTGAGAACGTTGCAAGAAAATAAAAACGGAATTGTAAAAGTTGATTTGGTAATGGGGCTCGATAATATTTCATTACGTGAAGATTTAACCTATACCGAAGTGCTTAAACTTTTACTTGATAAATAATTGCATCATGAAATATTCAGAAATTATTGGATTACAGGAGTATTTTCACCCTGTATTTAATATTGAGAACGAAACGTTTAATTATTGGAAACAATTTATTCCAAACGACCAATTTTATGAGGTTTTACGGAAAACACTTTCTGCAATAGATACAAGTGAACCAAGTCTAAGAAAATCTATCTGGATTCAGGGAACTTTTGGCACAGGAAAAAGTCATGCCGCTTCTGTGATTAAGCATTTGCTGTATGATGATTATGCAGAGGTTGAAAATTATATAGATCAGAATATTGATGATTCAAGTTTAAAATCAAAATTAAAGAACTATCGAAGCAATAATAAATTAATGCCCATAGTATTAAAAGGATTGGGAAGCATTTCAGATAGCAGAACCTTTGCGTTGCAAATTGAGAAAGCTGTAAGAACTTCGCCAGGGTTCAAGGATTTAGGTATTGTAACAACCAGCGATTTCGACAGATTAATTGAAAAGGTAAATAGCCCTCTAATAGACTGGGATTCACTGATAAGAAAGCATGATGAACTTAGCATCTATGTAACAACCAAAACCGACATCTTAAAAAAACTGAATGCATCTGACATTGAATTTTTTCATGTAATTGAAGGCACTTTGAATAAAGAAGGTGTTCATTTTTCACATGCAGATATTACCAACTGGCTTGTTGAAGTCAATAATGAAGTTATAGCTCAAAAGAAAGCAGATGGCATAATTATCATTTGGGATGAGTTTACTTCAGTGATGGATTCTATTAATTCAGGAATAATTAATCAACTACAAAATATTGCCGAATTAAGTGAGAAGAACAACATCTTTTTGTATTTAATCAGCCATAGAACACCCCATCAACATACAATACCAAAAGAGGATTTAACACGAATGAATGACAGGTTTCATATTATACAATACCGTATGGAGCCTATTACCACCTATCATATTATTGCAGCAACCATCAAAAAAATAAATATTGATGAATGGCGCAGGCTGCAAGGTGAAATATTTGAGGGTTCAACACAATGGAACGATTTAATTAATTTACTGACCAATAATCATAGCGCATCGGCAAAATCCAAAATAAAAGACCTTTTTCCTATCCATCCATATTCTGCCTATTTATCAACCTTTATAGCCCGCAATTTAGGTTCGACCAATAGAAGTATATTTGGTTTCTTGTACGATAAGGAATATGGGTTCTTAAATTATTTAGACAAAGAGTTAAACGGAGAACGCCTACTTACAGCAGATTATTTATGGGATTTCTTTGTAAATGCTTTTGAAAATGATCAAGAAGCACGGTTTAATCAAGTGCTTGATAAGTATCGGCTGAATATTCAAAGGGTTCAGGAACATGGAGAACAGTGTACAAAGGTATTTAAAGGAATTTTGCTTCTGAACGTATTATTCAAAGTAATTGAAGTCACAGGCGAAGAAGGAAGTCCGGTTACTCCTTCAACCGAGAACATTACTTCACTTTTTACTGGTTCTGGTTTTGAGAAAGAAATATCTGAAATATTAAACTTTATAGACGAAAAAGGAATCGTTACAAAGACACCAGGGGGTGATTTCTTAATTGAGTTTTCATCTTTACCAATTAGAGAAATAGAACAAGCGAAAGAAAGCGTTAGAAATCAATTTAAAGATATAATCAATGTATTAAAGTATGCTCAAATCGATAAGGACTTAGAGAAGAGTATTTTTAAGGACAATATTTACAGAGAGTCTGAAATTGTATTGTTTTCAACCAACATTGAGAATGAGCATATTTTGCGGAATCGTTTAAACAAAGTCTTTGGAAAACCATTCAGTTTAAAATGTGCCGTTTTTATAGCAAACGGAGACTATGATCATTTAACAACCATTCCCAAAATTAAAGAATTAGCGCAAGATGAAGATTTTCAGGATATAATTTTTGTTATCGTTGAAGAACCATTCTCTGAAAGAAATTACGAAAAGTTTATTGATTATATTGCCAGAAAGCAGGTTAGCGACAATCATAGTTATGACGAACAGTCGGTTAAATATGAAAACTACGCAAAAGAACAAGTAAAAGAGTGGTTTTCGAGAATGAGAAACAGATACATGCAGATTATTTTCAGGGACAAGGATGAAAAGCATCTTTCAACTAAAATTGGAAGTGAAATTAACCGTTCTTATAGTCCAATAATCTTTTCAAAAGGTATAGATAATATTTCTCTACTATACAGGAATGCTAATGTCTGGAAGTTTCAAAATGCAATTAAATCTGCAGAGATTTTTATTTTTGCAGATAACCGCACAGAACTGGAAAAAAAAACATCAAGTGGTCCCACTTCATATCTTAAATTTTTAGTTAAAGATAAGGAGGAAGAATATATTGTTTTTGATAATCTAATGTTAAAGCCAGATGGCGACACGAATCACACGTTAAATATTATTCAAAGCGAGATAGACACAAAATTTTCCAAACTCAAACATAGATCGCTTTTCAATATTGGTGAAGAATTAAAATTCTTAACGGAAGCCCCATATGGACTTTATACCAATATGCCAAATATGGCGCTAATGGGTTTTGTCCTAAGAAAATATATTGGAGAACTTTATGTAGCTGATGTAGGAAGACCAATTGAGAAAGATGAAATGCGGGATTTGATCGGCGACATGTTTAGTTTTTGGCAAGACAACAAAAAACAAAATAAATTAAATGTGCGTTTTGGTTCGAAAGAAGAAAGAGAACTAAAAAATATATTACTTGATCTGTTTGATTTAAAAGACTTTAATAGTATTACTGACACACGTTGGGCAATAGTAAATTACGTAAAAACAATTGCAAAATACCCTATTTGGTCGTTGAAATATTATTCTGAAGGAAAGAACATTGCGATTGCTATTGATGAGTTATTAAAACTGATTTTTAATTCCACAAATGAAATAGATGTAAAGCTGATTTCCGGAGTTTTAGAAAAAATAAAGGAATATCGGTTTGAGTTAAAATTAGCACTTAAACCTGAAAATTTCAGTATCGGGTTCTTGTCATTCTTGCAAAGTGTGGATGAAGGCATTTCTATTACAGAAGCAAACTTTAGGGAGGTTGCAGATTATTTGTTTTCTAACATGCAGGAAGAGATAGGTTTATGGAAGGAAGACAATGTAAAGCTAAAAGTATATCAATGGCATACACATAAAAATCAACCTACATCAAATCCAACTCCACCAAATAATCCAGATACTCCTCAAAATCCGGATACTCCTACGCCCATTCCTACTCCAGAAAGAGAAAAAATCATTTACAAAGTCAGGAACTTCAATCATGGTGAACAAGAACTTAAAAATCGAATTGTGAAAATGGTAGAAGAAAATCCTAATTTTTCTCAATTGATAAGTTTGATTGATAAATATCTTAGTTAAACGCATTCATGAAATTGGTAGATAAAATAAAAGAATTTGAAAATCTCGAAGGATTGATTTCTGAAATCAATTCTGACAAGGTTACACGTGATATACTGTCAAGACGATACCCTGTCAGATTGATTTTTTTGCAAAAATTTGAAACTTTTAGATTGTTAATTGAAAGGTTATCTTCGATTGGAGTCAAAAACTATCATCTTGAAAAAGATTTACCTCATCCAGATGGGTGGATTACAAAGGATACATTAATCAATATAGTGAAAAACTTATCTGAGGATACGGCTGTTGTGCCTTTTTCCGAAATTGTAAGATTTTATTCTAAAGAGGATTTTATTAACTTCTTCAATCAGTTGCTGTTAATTGAAAATGATGAATTATCAAGACGGATTTATTTACCATTAATAGGAGTTGAAGAGAGATTTGAGAAAGAATTTTTTCAGGGTTTTACTAGAAAAGAAGAGTCAGCTCCCTACTGGAAAATATCAAGAGAGAAACCAAATTCAATAAAAGTATTTTTATCATCACAAACTTACTCGAAAAGGATTTCTAATTATGAAACCATTGCAAATACTGAAGAATGGCTAAAGTTTTGGAAGAAAAAAAGCCCCTGTGATGTCGTATGTCATTCGAAACCACTAAACTTATTCTACAAGAACACTTTACCTGACACTATTTTTACTATTGAACAGGTTGATAACCCGAAAAATTTAATTGAAAAAATCTTCAATATTGAAGTTCCGATTCCATTTGATAATCTTGATATATTGTTCTGGGAAAAATTTCTCAGCTTTTTAAACAAAGACTATTCAACATTTAAGGCTTTTGTGAAAAGCTATTTCAAGGTTACTTCATTAACAATTTTTACCTTACTGGAGCATTGGCTAAAGTCAAACGATTTATTTGAGAAATGGCTTTTAAAACACTTTGTATTAACTCAAAGTTGTTTAGAAAAAAAATACATTTTTAAAATTCTTGAGTCACTACCAGATTATTCTGATCACACACTACTTAAAAGTATCTACCAAAGAATATTTAGTCTGGAAATCAATGAGGAATTTATTAATGATCGATTAGAGTTAATTCAACAGTTTTCAAGGCTTAAACCAACTAATCTTTGTGATGAAACCCTTGTTGAATTAAATTCTAATATTCGGTCTATTGCCGATTATAGACGGGCGTTATTGCTCACCACTGGCATGTTCCAATTCGAGAAAGTCTATATTCTTGAATTATTCGCAAAAGGGAAAATTGATAATTTAGGTTTATTGTCCCAACGATTTCCTGAAATTTTATATTACAATTCAGAATGTTCATTTGACAATCTAAAAAATGAAAATGAATGGGTTTTAGAGTATTTAAGTGAGTATAAGAAATCAAAACTGAACGACTCTACAACCAACCGTTTGAATGAAATATTGCTTTTAAAGAATACCAATGACCAATCATTTTACAATTGGTATCATAGTTTTGAATCAATTCACAGCATTATCCATTCAAATAAAGTGGATAAAGTAATATGGATTGATGCCATAGGGATTGAATGGGTGTCTTTTATTGAGAATTATGTTATTAATCAAAAACATGATTTAAATGTAATAAAAAAAATCATTGGAGTTGCCAATCTGCCAACAAGTACAGATCAGAATAAATTTTTGGATACGAAATATGTACAGGACTTTGATTCTTTTATTCACTCAAATCTTTATTCTTATCCAGATATTATTATTAAGGAATTTACTGAAATCAAGCGAATTATTGACACGTACTTAATTCTTGATACAGAGCAAACAATTGCGATTGTTTCTGATCATGGACTAACCGCCTTGTCTAGATATGCAGCATCTAAGAAATATGGGAAAGATGATAGCCACGAGGGACGTTTTATTGAAGTTAAGGATAAGGAGCATATTCCTGATACTGATTACATAATTCATAAATCAGAGATTGACCAGAGAAATTATTTAATTGCATTAAAACACAATTCATTAGGGAAAAAACCAATTAGAGAAGTTCATGGAGGTGTAACTCCTGAAGAAGTGTTGGTCCCATTTATAGTAATTTCTAACAAGAAAGACAGTGCAAAAATAGATTATTCTATTATTATTGAGAAGACAGATATACCTAAAAAAGAACCTCTTATTTCAATTAAAATAACTCCAAAACCATCTACAGCAAATATTGAGATAAAGGGAAAAATAACGAAACTTAATTTTAATGAAACAACTCAAATGTGGGAAGTAAACCTTGATAGATCTTTTTCAGGCAAAATTCCAATTAAGGTAAAAACAGGAAAAAGTGAAAAAGTATTCACAATTAACATAATCTCAGGTATAATAGAGGAGGACTTATTTTGAGCACACTTGACGAAAAAATAAAACAAGCATTTCCTGATGAATCGGTTATTAAGATTCCTCAGAATTACAGCGTTTTTGCTGGTAAGAACCTGCCTTCATTCATTAAGGACTTCTTAATAAAACGCTATACTGACAACTATGGCAATTTAGATCGAAATGGTGTTTTAAAATTCTTGGAAGATCATATTCCCAGTAAGGATAACGACCTTAAGAATCGCTTGCGCACTCACAGGGAAGAAGTAACTGTATTAACAAGATTTATTGTTGAAACAGATTTGAAAAATGATAAATTGCTATTTTCTATTCCTGATTTGGGCATAAAATCAAGTGAAGGTCGAATACCTGATCATGTTGCAAAAAAAAATAAAGAATTAAAAGATGGTGAACTTTGGGGAGTTGTCACCTTAGTGTATCAACCACCTGCAGATAAAGAGAAGGGCTTTGTTGAACTCGTTAATTACAAGGCCTTCAAGCCCTATAAAGTAGATTTGGAATATTTCAGAGCAGCACGAAAAGAATTTAGTACAACTGAGTGGATAGACCTATTGATACGATCAATGGAATACAATCCAGATGGCTTTGAATCTTTGTCACAAAAACTGATGTTTCTGAGCAGAATTCTGATATTTATTGAACCTCGACTAAATATGATTGAATTAGCCCCAAAGGGGACGGGGAAATCTTACATTTTTGGTAACCTAAGTAAATATGGTTGGATGATAAGTGGCGGTAAAGTAACTAGGGCAAAGTTATTTTATGATATGACCAAAAAATCAATGGGTGCAATTACATTGTACGATTTTGTTACAATGGATGAAATTCAAACAATTACTTTTTCTGATTCAGCAGAAATTCAAGCAGCCCTTAAAAGTTACCTTGAATTTGGTTATACAACTGTTGCCAATGTTAAATTAGTATCTCAAGCTGGTTTGATTATAATGGGAAACATCTCTCTCTCAAAAGATAAAAAACCTATGCGATTAAAATACTTTTCAGAACTCCCTGAAACATTCAAAGAATCCGCACTTTTAGATCGTTTTCATGGTTTTATTGAAGGATGGAAACTACCACGAATTAGTGAAGATTTAAAAATTAATGGATGGACGCTAAATGTTGAGTATTTTTCAGAAATAATGCATGAACTTCGAGACAAACCTATTTACTCTGCAATTGTTAACGACCTATTGGAAGTTCCTGCAAAAGCCGACACCAGAGATACTACAGCAGTTAAAAGAATAGCTACTGCATATTTGAAACTGCTTTTCCCAAATGTAAATGACACTTCTGAGATCGACAAAGAAGACTTTAAAACCTATTGTTTAATTCCATCAATAGAAAAAAGACAAATAATTAGAAGACAAATTCACCTAATTGATGAGGAATTCTCTGATGAAATGCCAGATATTAAAATTGAAATGAATGAATAATAACCTGCCCGATTTGCAAGCACATTGCCAAAGCCCCACAAGCCAGCACTTTACCCAAAGCTTTGTCAAAGAGCTTGCAAAGCCAACGCACCAAGAGAAATTGTTTTTAAAAAAAATGCTGCCACTAAAAAAATAAAAAACGCTGACACACGAACCGATAGAAAAGAAAGAAAGTAAAATGATAAGGTCTAAAAAACTGAACAAGAACAATGGTTTACAAGACTGGAAGATAGAACACCAGGCGGTAACACGCGGTATAGTTAATTGCCTGTGCAGTGCATATTCGAGCGGTACAGCGCGTATCCAAAGTAGTTGTGACTTGATAGGAAAGTGCTTCGAAATCGGCAACTAACCATACCGCCAAACGTTATGGGCAATTTGAGACAAGTTAGAACCATACCTGAGAGATGTTCTCTGTTTGGGAGAAAAAAATAATAGAGAACTAACAATTTTGTCTATAACAGGAGAAAAATTTGACCTGAACACTCCTT
>Ga0255340_1004329_pt1 | contig 13918 bp, 18 predicted proteins | sample wastewater_treat_7_FD_192417 | JGI IMG/M metagenome (GOLD analysis project Ga0255340, IMG submission 192417) | Wastewater microbial communities from Lulu Island WWTP, Vancouver, Canada - plant10 | ecosystem: Engineered > WWTP > Wastewater > Unclassified | place: Canada: Vancouver, British... | reverse complement strand
CTTCGGTGAACCTTTTGTTCGACATAAGAACCTCCTGGCTGTTGCCTTTTACCACCGGGAGATTCTACTTTCAACCTGTTTGATTTTTAGGGGGGAGCGCACCAGGGAAAAGATTTCAATCTGATTCTGTCGGATATTCGCATGCCGGATAAAAACGGGGTCGATACAGCAAAGGAGATACAAGGCTGTTTAATCGCCAGCGGCAAGAAAGACATTCCGATCATATTTATCACCGGCTATAGCGGAGACGAAGTGAAGCTGCAGGCCCCGTTGGTTGGGGAAACACTGTATAAGCCAATTGATGTTGAGCGTCTGTTAACGGTCATTCGGGATTACTTATGAAAAATCGCGTTGTGGTTACAGGGATCGGAGTTGTGAGCCCGATCGGTATAGGAGTGGACGAGTTTTGGCGAGCTTCGATCGCGGGACAATCAGGTGTTGCCGAGGTCACATTGTTTGATGCCCAGAATTATGCGACGAAAATTGCCGCGGAAGTTAAGAACTTCAATGCGGCGGATTTTATGTTGCCGGAAGTGTATAGAAAAACAGACCGTTTTGCCCAATTTGGCGTTGCGGCAGCGAAGATGGCGTATGAGGATTCGTGCCTGGAAGGCATCTATGATCCCAAGAACAATCACATTCCCGTCATAATCGGATCTGGTTTGGGTGGAAGCCTGTTTCACGAGGAGCAAATATTCAAATTGATTGGAAGTCAGGAACCCAAAAAAGTACTTTCGAGCTCGGTTCCTCGCATAGCTCCCAATGCGGTTTCGGCGTTTATTGCGATGCAATACAAATTCCGGGGTCCCAACTTGACCATTTCGACGGCATGTTCTTCCGGAGGGAATGCAATTGCTTTGGCTGCTCAACAAATTGAGAATGGTATAACCGATATAGCGATTACTGGCGGAGTCGAATGCCCTGTTTCGCCGTTTACGTATGCGGCTTATCAATCCCTTCGTGTTTTGGCGAAAGGATTACTTGGAGCTTCAAAGGCGTCGCGTCCATTTGATAAAAAAAGGGATGGGTTTGTGCTTGGAGAGGGTGCCGGGATTCTGGTGTTGGAAAATTATGAGAAAGCAAAGGCCCGGAATGCCCGTGTGTACGCTTTGCTAAAGGGATATGGCAGTAATTGTGGGGCATTCCATATGGCGGCTCCTGACCCTAGCGGTGATGATGCGGCCGCCGTAATGCGCAAGGCTTTGGAGCATGCCGGTGTCGGGCCAGGAGAAATCGATTATATAAATGCGCATGGTACGGCGACCCAAGCTAATGATGTCTGCGAGTCGAAGGCGATCAATATGGTTTTTTCGAATTTTGGGAAAAAACCATGGGTAAGTAGTACCAAGTCTCAAATTGGACATACCATAGGGGCTGCGGGAGCGATAGGGGCAATTTCTGCCATACTGGCTGTTAAAAACGATATAATTCCACCAAATATAAATTGCGATGAGCTAGACGAACTGTGCAACATAAACGTGGCGCAGGAAAAGATAGTGCGTATGAAGGTCAGGAATGCGATCTCAAACGCGTTTGGGTTTGGTTCAAATAATACGTCCTTGGTATTTGGTGTATAGTTGATCCATTAAATTCAAGGGGGATGCTATGGCGGAATCGTTAAGCAAAGAAGAAATTTTGGAAAAACTAAAAGTGATTTTTGGGAAGCTTTTGCGATCGATGCAAGAAAAGGATGTGAGCAAGCGCCCTGTCATCTCTTTTGAAACAGATATTATCAACGATCTTTCCATTGATTCTGTGGAGACATTGGATCTTTTAAACAGCATCGAAGAGGAATTTGGGGTGAGCCCGGATTTACACGTAGCTAATACGAAAAGGCGGGTTGGGCAGATTATAGATTACATTATTGAGCTAAAGGCGGGGAATTGAGAGCCGGGGGGAGAGGATCTTGATTAACAGGAAAATTGAATGCGGCGGCGGAGTTTGGGTTCTCGAAATCAACAATCCACCCATGAATAATTTAACGCCTGATGTTGTCGATGAGCTTGATCGCAACATCGAGTCTTTTACCAATGATTCCTCATCGCGTGTCTTGATTCTTACGGGAGCAGGTGATAGGACTTTTATCGGAGGGGTCGCGATTGAGGAGATTAAAAAAATAAAATCGTCCGAACATGGAATCAATCTCGCAAGAATGGGGCAGCAACTGTGTTCTCGTATCGCAAGTTCGGAAAAGCCCATAATCGCAGCGGTGAACGCCCTGTGTATTGGTGGTGGAACTGAGATCTTGTTGGCATGCCATATGCGCGTTTCATCTGAAAAGGCCAAGTTTGGCCAGCCGGAAATTGCCATGGGATTTATGCCGGGATTTGGCGGTACCCAGCGATTACCCCGCCTGCTTGGAACTTCTCAGGCAAGACGTCTTATTTTGCTCGGGGAGACTATAGATGCGCAGGAGGCTTATCGCATAGGACTGGTGGATTTTTTGACGGAAAAGGGAAAAGTTGTAGCGACTGCCCTGAACATCGCTCAAAAAATAGCTGATAAAGGACCATTGAGCGTTCGCATGGCTCAACGTGCCATTAGAGAAGGTTTGGAAATGAGTCTTTCTGAAGGGCTCGAGCTGGAACTGCGGTTTTTTGGAGAGATTTGCAAAACAGAGGACATGAGAGAGGGATTGCAGGCATTTCTCGATCATCGCAAAGCTGAATTTAAGGGACGCTAAAGTAATGGTGAGCGGAGTAATATGCTTTGGAGATAGTATCCTGGCGGGAACAGGGGCGTTGTCGCGTGAAAACGGATGCGTCAAGCGATTAAAAAAAAGTTTAAAAATTCCGGTTTCTATCAAAGGGGTTAATCGGCATACCAGCCAGGATGGCTTGCTGCGTTTAACGCAGGATGTCATAGAACAAAAGCATTTAAGTCATGTCGTGATCCTGTTTGGTAACAACGATTGCCGATTGACCGAATCCGGCCAGTCCGTGATTTCGAGCGACCGTTTTCTGGCCAATCTCGAAGAAATGGCAAATCGAATCAAACAAAACAAGCAGACACCGCTGTTTTGCAATCTTCAGCCGATTGATGCCCGAAAATTATTCAAGTTTGCCCCGGAATTCGAGAAGCACGGGGTCGATCCGGAATCTCTCCAGAAAAAATATAGTGTTCTTGTTGAAGAATTTGCCAAAAGAAGTGGGTACGTAATGATCGACATCAGAACTTTGCTTGAAAACAGGAAGGCGGAGGTTGTCGCGGAAGATGGACTGCATCCCAACGATTTTGGGCACGAGTTGATTGCCAGGAAAATTCTCCAATCATTGCAAACGCTAGATCCCTCCCTGGAAACCATAGAGGCTGTTTGAGGTGTCGTTCTACACGACTGTAACGGGGCTGACGACAGTATCGTATTTAGCAATTGGGATCATTGTTTTCCTTTAGAATCTCCCCCAAAGTCCGATAATAACCATGAGTTACCTCAGTGGGAATTTGTGTAGTTTTTAAATTAAAGCGGTGAGTTTGTTCGACTTTTGGGGTTTGATGCACCGTATTGCTGATTTTTGCGATTTACTTGACCTCCGGGGGAGTTTTCCCGACCCTCATTTACCAGGAGGGTGACGAAAGGATCCATGGCTAAAAAGATTCTTTTAATTGATGATGAGCGTCTCGTCCGGATGTCTCTCGAAAAGCTTCTTTTGAAAAACGGATTTGAGGTTATTGCCTGTGAAAGCGGGGCCCAGGCGATCGCGGCGGTAAAATCCAAGAATATATCCCTGATTATTTGTGACGTCCGTATGCCAAAGATTGACGGAATCACAACGCTTAAAGAAATACGCTCATTTCTGGAGTCACATCACCGCTCGCCGATCCCGGAAATACTTATCACGGGATACGCGGACGCCCGATTGGCGGAAGAGGCAGAGAAGATGAATGTGGCGGAGTATATCTATAAACCCTTTGATTTGCGTGATTTTTTAGATTGCGTGAAAAAACATATCGTGACCTGAATGAAATACTTTGCCTACTCCCAGCGTGAGTTTATCTATAAATACGTCGTCATGTTCAGCGACACGGACCAGTTTCAGCACATGAGTTTCGCGAACTACCTTAAGCTGATGTTCCTTTCGACGGATGCCTTGTTGGTCAGTTCCTGTGACAGCGCGTTTCTGGACAAGTATCGCGTCCGGCTGGTTGATTCATCCATGCAATTTAAACATCAATGCGTGGTCGGAGACAACGTGCTTATTAAGGTTAATTCCACGGAAATCCAGGAGAACGGATTTACTTTGCTGTACACTTTTATCATTGAAAATACGGGGCGGTTGGTGGGCCTGGGACGCCAATCCTACGTGATGTTTGAGTGCAAGGGGATGAACCCCGTCAGAATTCCGGACCAAGTCGCCGGGCTCCTGGACCCGATCAAGGTTGACAAGGATAACCTGCTTTACAAATATTAAAACCATGGCCCATAAAATTTTCACTTTTGATAAATTGCAGGTGTTTTTCAAACATACGGACTATTACGGGTTCGTACACCCGTACAACTACATGGAATGGAGCAGTTATGCCCGCGAAGCGTTTTTTCAGGAGTTGGTACCAAATTTTCATTCTTTGTGTAATGGCGCCATCAAAATGGTAACAACAGCGGTCAGGTTTAGGTTGTTGCATGAGGCGGTTTTTGGAGATCGAATAGTTGTTAAAATTTACTCGGAAAATGTAAAAAAAATAAGTTTTGACGTAATTTTTAATTTTTATAATTTAAAAGACAATCAAATATTGGGATGTGGCGAACAAAAATTGACATTTGTTGATTCCTCTAAATTTCGGCCATGTCTCATCCCCGTCGATTTAAAGAAAATAGTTTTAGAATATGAAAAAAAGGACGGATTGAATCAATGATGTTTTTAGACCGTTCACGATTAATGAAGTTGTTTGTTCTGGGTGGTTTCCTGCTGTTCCCAATTTACGTTTTTTTTCTGTTATTCCTATGCCAATCTGACGGAATCCATGTGTTGTTAGGGTGTTTTGTGGTTGCTCATGCTCTCTTTCGAACATGGGAAACGTTTTTTACCAGCAAAGATCGAAGGCGGTTAGAATTTCACGGCGATTGGACACTAGCCCTTACAACCGCAATTTATACTCTGTTGCATTTCTTATTCATGACCGAGTTTTTTTTCATAAAAAAGGAGCTCAATCCGTGGGTGACTTTTCTAGGATTTGCGATCTATGTCTTGGGAGTACGCATGCGGATATGGGGAGAGCGGGCCTTGGGGAAACAATGGTCGATCCATGCTGTTGGAGCAAAGAAAATAAAACAAATCAGACTGTTAAGGATAGGTCCTTATAAATACATTCGTCATCCAATCTATACTGGAATTATATTGGATGCGATTAGTTTGCCGATTATTTTAAATACGAAATATGCTCTTGTTGTTTGTTTGGTGTTTTTTGTTCCAGCGATGTTTTTCCGAGCGTTAATGGAAGAGCGATTTGCCTCCCGACGTTTTGGTGCCCCAAAATATTCCGCGTATAAATTGGCTACGAACATGTTTTTCCCCCTTAAGGTAATTAAAGATAAATTCAGATGAACCATTTCACATTTTCACCACTGGTTACGGCGACCACGACACTTTTGCTAGGGGTGTTTGTTGTTCTTAGAAAGAAAGAGGGGGTGGGTGTACTATTTTTTCTTTATTCCCTAGCCATTGGTCTCTGGAGTTTGTGTGTGAGTTTTTTTTCTCCGATGTTGCCAGTTGCTTATGCCAATGTTTTAGGAAAAATCTTGCATCTTTGGGCATCTTTAATCCCTGCGTTTTTTCTCCATTTCACATTAATTCTATGTGACGAAATAAAAAAACGAGCACGTCTATTGTTTGTAATTTATGGAATAGTGATTGTTTTTAATTGCTTGATTTTTTTTACAAAGATAATTATTTCGGGGACAGCTTATCGTGAAAGCTATTCTTATCCGGCGCCGGGGCCAATGTACTTTTTATTTTTTGCTTATTTTGTTGGGGGGGTGCTGATTTCGCTATTTTTTTTAACCAAAACAATGATATTGACTCATTCGCCAAACAAAAAAAGACAAATGTTACTTTTACTCACTTCTTCGATATTTGGTTATACAGGAGGTTTGAATAATTTTTTAATTACTGCCGATATCCAGTTGCCTTTACTCCACCCCTATGGCGCTTATGCGATTTCTATTTATGTGTTTGTGATGGCCTATTCTATTTTGGCGCTTAAGTTTTTAGATATTGAAGTTATTATTAAAAAAACGCTGGTTTTTGCTGGTATTGTGGCATCTGCAGTAATTCTGATTTCGTTGCCGCTTGTTTTGGTTCAGACAGTTATTGGAAAAGCCTTGGGCATGCCTGATCCCTTCATTTTTCTGGCTTTTGGAATTGTGACTACAGTTTTAATTTATCGGCCCGTCGAAAATGTTCTGGTCAATCTCACGGATCGTTATCTTTTTCAGAAGAAGTTTAATTTGACGACGATCGTGGCGCAGGCGGGTGAGGCGATCTCGCTGGTCCAGAGCTTGCGATGGTTGTCGAGGCGGATTGTGGCGTTTTTGATTACGAAATGCCGGATCCAGGGGGCGGTCGTTTATACGCGAAGCCAGGACAATGAGAATTTTGAGCGCGCGGCTTTGCGCGGCGGAGGGAAGGAGAAGTTGCCGCGGTCACTTCCGACCGATCATTTTTTGATCCGGTACCTGGTGGAAGAACGGCGGATTCTTGAGCGTCAACGGCTTGAAGATCAGCTGCAGAGAAAAGGCAAGGGATCGGACGCGGGACAAGATCGCCTGACGGAAATTCTGGAATTTCTGAAAAGCATGGACGCGGAAGTCATCATCCCGAGTTTTTTGAGGAACCGGATTGATACCACGGGACTGGGAATCGAAAAGAAATCGGCCGACATGGAGCTCAGAAACATTCTGATTCTCGGCGGGAAAAAATCTGATGAGCCTTACAGTGATGAAGAGCTGGCGGTGTTTTACGGATTGGCGCAGGAATCCGCCATTGCGATCGAAAACGCCCGGCTTTATGACGAAGCCGTTCAGCGAACGAAACTCCTGGTCGAGATGAATCGTGAACTGGAGGAGACCAACCAGCGTCTCCAGGTAACCCAGGCCTCGCTGATTGTCGCGGAAAAGAACGCGACGATGGTCGGAATGGCAAAGGCGATCGGCCATGAGGTCAATAACCCGCTATCGACGGTCGGTGGACGGTCGATATGGATTTACCGGGATGATTTGAAGAAATGCCGGGATCTCGTGAGCCGCCATGATGCGTCGCTTCCCGAAGATTTTAAAAAGGATCTCAACTCGCATTTTTCGCGCATTGAGGACAACGCGAAACGTATCGAGAGGTCCGCGAAACGGATTGAGGTCGTGGTGAAGACCCTTACGGACATTCTGAAAAACACCAGGGGAGAGAAGGGGCCGCTCAGCCTTCTGGTTCTGTGCCGTGAGGCAAGGGAGGCGACCCGGTTTCTGACTTATGAAGAAAACCTTTCAGGATGTGAAATCACGGAAAGTATCGGCGCGAACATTATTATCTTGGGAAATCTGGAACAACTGCTCCAGGTTTTTATTAACATGATTAAAAACGCGTATGAAGCTATGATGGGCCGGCCGGAGAGGAAGATTTTGATCCGGGGGCTGATCGATCCGCGGGAGCCGGGTATGGCGCGAATCGAGTTTATCGATAGCGGGCCCGGGATCCCCGAAAACATCCTTCCCAAAATTTGGGAACAGGGATTTTCGACCAAAGAGAAAAAGGAAAACAACATCGGGGCCGCAGGGCAAGGGCAGGGGCTTTTTATATGCAAGCATGTGATAGAATCCATTCATAACGGAAAAATTTACGCGGAAAGTAAACCGGGCGAGGGAACGACTTTCGTGATCAAATTGCCGCTGGTTGATTTGGAGGGATAAGGCTATGATCCAAGTGATGCTTGTGGATGATGAAGATGAAATCTGCGAGTTTCTGGCACAGGTGCTCAGGGAGCGTTGCGGACTTGAAACCGATACCGCGTTAACCGGCGAGAAGGCCCTTGAGTTGCTCGGAAAAAAAGAATACCAGCTTTGTGTCATTGACCTGAAGCTGGCGACGGCGCTGACGGGACTGGATGTGATCGCGGCTATCCGTGAAAGACAACCGAGGGCCCGCGTGGTCGCCATGTCGGGCTATATTGATATCGGGATGAGGCAGAAAGCGGAACATCTCGGGGTGACGGATTTTTTTGAAAAACCGCAGGACATCCAGCCGGATATTTTTGAAATGAAGGTCAAGGCGCTGGTCCAGAACTAGGGCCGGGGGAAAGGAGGCCGGAAGTGGCTCCGGAGCGTTGCACTGTGCTGATCGTCGATGATGACGAAGAAATTGTCGACTTGTTGAGAGAGTATTTTCGCGAACGGAACTTTGAAGTTATTTCCACGACCGATTCGCTCAAGGTGGTCGAAGCCCTCCGCGCTTTCAGTACGAAATTGCTGGTTCTCGATCTCAAAATGAGAGATCTCGACGGATTCGGAGTGCTGGAAAAAATCAGGGGGGCGGGCCTTCCCCTGCCTCCGACGATTATTATCACCGGATATTTCCCGAAGTATAAAGACCGGCTGGAACGGCATGGAATTAATGAAAATGATGTCGTCAAGAAACCGTTCAGTTTTGACGCGTTAGAGGAGGCGATTGGCCGGAAGCTTGGGAAACAGGTTTCGGCCGATGAACCGGAGAGGGAACACGAAGATGAGCTTTATAAGAAGAATCGTTGCGTCATCGGCTGTATCGAAGATGAAGAGGACGTTCTTGAGTATTTCCCCCGGTTTTTTGAGGAACGCAATTACCGGGTTTTGTGTTACCGGAACGGGACGGAGGCATTTGAAGCGCTGCAAAAGAGGAAGGTTGATATCCTGTTTGTCGATATCAAGCTCCCCGGGATGCAGGGAGATCGAATTATTGAGCGGTTAAGTCAACGGCCGAACCCGCCTTACATGATACCGATTTCTGCCGATTTGTTCCCCGGGGACATGAAAGCGCGCCTGGCGGCTGCGGGGTGCAGGGATTTTATTTCGAAGCCCTTTGACGTGATTGAACTCATCGCGCTCGTGAAAACCGTCGCGCTTGAAAGAAAATTATTGGGTTAAAAGACGATCGGCGGATAACTCGCGAAAAGGACTTTTGCGGGTTTTGTCCCGGTATTTGTAAAGATGTAGCCCAGGCTTCCATCGAAATAGACGCTTTCCCCCTCACGAAGACCGGCTTTTCTGTTTTTCCCGACTTCCACCAAAAGATCGCCATCTTCCACGTACGCCGATATTTTGGAATCATCCTGCCGCTGCCATCGGGTGAGGCGCATGCGATCCCTGGGGTCGATATACATTTCCGCGATCTGGAGACGGTTATGGGGGCCCGGGAAAAGGGAAGACTTGATCCGAACGCCGAGGAAATGCCGGTAATCGATCAAAGCCCGGTCGTGCGCCGTGGCGTGGTAAAAATATCCTTCCTCTTTTTCTTCCGCCAGGTTCAACAGCCGCCGAAAGGGTATTTTAAGGCTGAGCGCTATTTTTTCGATCTTGTCCCAATAAATGACTTGATCTTTTCGGGTTGTATTTTCGAGGTATTTCAGGGCTTTTTCATCGAGGCCCGTCAGACGGGCGAGGTCTGAAAACGGCATCGGATGTTTATCGGATTTTGAATAGAGGCGGCGTATTTGCCGGACGGCACGCCCGATCGAAAAAGGCGTCCGTGTTTTGGAAGGTTCGATGCCCCGGATACATTCTTCCGGCATGAGCGAAAAAGCGAGGCAGAATTGAAGGGGATTGTCTGTGTCCTGGTTGATGAAATCATGCGGCCGATCACCCTGGAAACTGAATCCCTGGTTGCCAAGCAGGTCGTATTTCCCTGTCTTCCCGTAAACGATCCGGAGAGAGCCTCGTTGAACAAATCCTGCCACCTGGTTGGGAGGGGCAAGCTTCCAGTTTTTCAGTGATTTACCGGCCTCGATCCGGATGAGAAGAAAAACAAAATGAGATGGAGCCGGCAGCGGAGGAGTGATTATGGTGATGTGGGCGCCGTCGATTCTCAATGCTCTTTGTTTGTACCAGACATCTTCGCGGTACTTACGCCTTCGTTTGCCTGATCTTTGGGGCGATTCCGAAAGTTTGGTCACGAAAAAATTTCCCGGGAACCACTCCCTGGATTCCAGAATGATGTCCTGAAGGGGAGTGGCGAGGGCCCGGGAGAGGGCCTCAAGATTTTGGGTTGTCGTGAACCGGGCGTAGCCATTTTCCAGAGTTTTCAATGCCGCGGGTTTTATCCCCGCCTTTTGGGCCAGTTCAGATTGGGTCATTCCCATTCGAAGGCGTATCTGCTTGATACCAAGCCCCAGGTCCAGGTTGGGTTCGCCGGGGAACTCCGGGATAATGTTCCTGAATTTGGAAATCAATAGTTCGTACATAAAATAATTCCCCCTCGCCTGTCGGCCTCCCGCTCCTGCTAACCCCAGAGTATACACGCAGTTAAAGTAGATTTCAAACATTCTCTTTTAATGGAATAAAAAAACATATCCTTACAAACTTGATTTTTATTTAACCACTGTATAAATTTAGACTTAAAGAAAGGGAGATGATTAATTTGACAAATAAAAAATTAAATATGCTTGAAAAAATAGAAAAAAACGCAATAAAAAAATCTATAACCAAGGTCCACCCCGTCTTCAGAGGTAAAAGGGAAGACCTGGTCTCTGAAAGAACCAGAGAGAATCTCGCTCTCGTCAGGCTCTTCAAGGCATTTTTTAACAACAAGATGACGATATTGATTTTTTTGTGTCGTTCTGATTTTTACACGCCTGCTGCGGCTGGCCTGAACAGTGTTTGTTATTTCCTGGACGATCTCTACCGGCATATGCTTGATGACAATGCGCAAAGGCAGTACCGGCGGAAATTTATATGGATCAAAGGTTTTCTCCGCAAATTGCCGTCCGTTCGGCCGTCTCAGCGAACCACTGCTCTTCGAATGATTTCCTCGCTTTACGATTGCTTCGGGATTGATTTTCCACTCGAGCGGGAGGGAGTTGAGCAATGAAACATGACGGGGAGTCGCTCGGGATGTTTTGCCGGCGGAAGCGGAACAGGATTTTTTATTGGTCGTTTTCATCCTGTCAAAAACGGGTTCGCGCGATCGGGTCGGAACCCGGGGAGAATCTTCATGCCTGTTGAGACCGGAGCGCAAAAACCGGAATCGGGAGTGGATCAGACAATGCCGGACATGCGGCATAACCTGGTGAGTATTTTATACACCGTAAAAGGCCATATCGAAACCCATCTTTGCCAGTTCAGGGAAGGATTCTTTCGTAGTGACGATGAGGCTCTGCGACATGCCCGGGAAATGATGAAACGCATTTATGCCCAGACCGATAGGGCGCTTTTGATTACGAAAAGAATCGGCCTGGCCATGAAAGCGCTTCCCAAAACGTCCGGTGATATCAAACCAACTTCAGTCGGGGATGTTTGGGGGGAGATCACCGAAATGTTGCGAAGGCAGCGATCAGAATCCGGATGCGTTGAAATTATCAGTCATATTGCCGGTGAATTCCCTGAGGTGCTTTGTGACAGGAGCGACCTTGTGGAGATTTTGTATTATCTCGCGGATAACGCGATGCAAGCCATGGCGGATGAGAGAAATCCGGCGCTCCCGGGACGAAAAGAAAAAGGGAAGTTGATTATCCGGGCAAGTTTGGGTTTCAGGGGCAAGGAAGCACCGACGGCGACGATTACAATCGCCGATACGGGGCCCGGGATTCCGGAAGAGATGCTGACCCGTATTTTCGAGCCTTTTGTAACGACACGGGAACAATCGGGCGGGAATGGTCTTGGTCTTTGCATGGTTCATGCGCTTGTCCGGAGGAATGGCGGGAGTATCGCTGTTTCAAGTTTTAAAGGATGCGGCACGACTTTTGTACTGACATTTCCGGTGGCTCACGAATGACCCTCGGAGCGGTTTTTCATGGTCATTCCTTTTAAGGTTGTTTCGTCTTTCTTCGCGGGACAGTGACCGGTTTACCGGCGATCCCGTCGGTCTCTTTCCGGGGAACCGGTAGTGGATTGTGTCTTTTTTGGATTCGCCGGACTGTTCCTCAAGACGCCGCTTCAATAAGCGGGATGACGCTGTTAGAATAGCGCTATCCAAACGGAGGTTTCATGAGGCGTTTCCTGATCGTCACGATCCTTATCCTTGCGGTCCTTGCGTCCGCGTTCATCCTGCTCTGGAGGAGTCTTCCGGACCTCGCGGAGAAATGGATCGCGGAGAACCATTACGGCGTTCTTGAAGGTCCCGTTGAATTGGGAGCGATCCGGCCGGAGCCGGGAGCGAAATTCCGGATCGAAGGGATCAGGGGCGCGCTCAGGACCCGGCAGGGGGCTGTACCGTTCACGATGGATTCCGTCGTTTCGGTAGACCCCGTGACCTTTTTCCTTCAGGGGAAGCCCGTCCGTTTCTCGTTCGGGGGACTGAAACCGGAAGGGTCGGTGTCGTCCGGCGTCTGCGGTGAATTCCTTCTGCGGTTCGCGACACGGTTCCGGTTCGAACTGACCGCCCGCATGGACGGCCTCTCGATCGAGGACCTGCGCTGGCTGGACCCGGCGAGCCTCGAGGGTGCTTCGGGGGCCGTGCGCGGGACGATTCGTTACGCGCAGGAGGGGGACGATCCTCCCGTTTTTGAAATGCGGCTTGACGCGCCCGAACCGGGAGGTCTTCTCCAGGCGAAATTCTTCGACCTTTTCCTTCCGTATCTTCCGGCCTCGGCCCAGAAAAAAATCGTCCAGAAGCTTGCGGGCAAAGGCGAACGGCTTGTCCAGTTCCGGCAGGCGGACCTTGCCGTCAGCATGCCTTCCGGCGATCGCGTGAAAGTCCTCCTGCATATCCTGATCCTGGATTATAATCTCAACCTGACATTGAACGCGGAGATCCGCACCGATTCGAAGAACGCATTTTTCAAGATTGCCCAATACCTGGGCATGGTCGAGGTAAAATTATGATGAAAAGAATACGGAAATTTTCGGGAATTTTGATGATCGCGCTCCTGATCGCGGGCTGCACGGTCAAGGCCGTGGGGGATCCCGATCGCCCGATCACGATCAACGCGAACGTGGTCATCGATATCCGCGGCATGAAAGAAACCGCGACAGGCATTGAAGACATGGTTGCCCAGGGAGGGACAAGAAAATGAAACGCTTTGTCATGTTCATGACCGCATTATTCACGTTTTTGACGCTCGCGTACCCGGCCGCTTTTGCGGGGAAGTACGATCTCAAGAGTATCACCCCCGAGGTCAATCGCGCCCTCAAGGGACGTCAGGCGCGTTACGCACAGCTCCAGGATATGAAACGTTCGGGGCTCGTCGGTGAGAACAACAAGGGATTCACGGCGAGTCTGAAGGGCGATCCGGCCGCGGAAACGATCGTGGCTGCCGAGAACAGGGACCGTCGCGTCATCTACCAGGCGCTTGTCGATCAGAACTCGCTCGGTCCATCAGGGATGATGGATGTTCAGCGGGTGTTCGCGGAAGTCCAGCGAGAAAAGGCCGCTCCGGGTGAAAAAATCCAGGGACCATCCGGGAGCTGGGAAACGAAATAAACCGCCCGCTCAGGGTCTGAAGATGGAAACGCCCGCTGGCGGCATGGGAAGCGGTTCGGGTTGTTCCGGCGGTGCGCCGGTCAACACCTGCAAGGCGGGTGAGTTGTTATGGTGAGTCCGGCTTGCGGAAGACCTCGGAGAATCTCCGGGTGAGGTTTTCCTGGAAAAGACGGTCGAGATGTGCGTTGTCGTTCGGGGAGAACCCCATCACGTTTTTCCAGACGGTCGGGCTTTCCATGCAGAAATAGATGAAGACATTCTTCCACCGTTCACGGAGCATCCCGTATACTTTCCGGTAAAGTTGCGTCCGGCCGGGACGAAAATAG
>Ga0255340_1004321_pt1 | contig 13924 bp, 11 predicted proteins | sample wastewater_treat_7_FD_192417 | JGI IMG/M metagenome (GOLD analysis project Ga0255340, IMG submission 192417) | Wastewater microbial communities from Lulu Island WWTP, Vancouver, Canada - plant10 | ecosystem: Engineered > WWTP > Wastewater > Unclassified | place: Canada: Vancouver, British... | reverse complement strand
GGTAGGCCGCGATGTCTCCCAGATGCCATTTGCCGATAGCCCCCGTCGCGTAGCCGAGCTCCTTCATATAGTCGGCCATCGTCTTCTGATCGAGCGGCAGGCCCCACTGCTTGCGGTCGAGCGCGGGCTGCGGGTTGCCGTAGTGGCCGAATCGCTGCTGATAGCGCCCGGTCAGAAGCCCCGCGCGCGAAGGGCTGCAGACCGGACAGCTCACGTAGCCGTCCGTGAAGCGCACTCCATTCGCCGCAATTGAGTCGATGTTCGGAGTGGGCGCGTCCGTTCTTGCGTTGCAACTGATCTCGCCCCAGCCTTGGTCGTCGGAGAAGATGACGATCACGTTCGGGCGTCGTATCTCCGCCGCGCGGACATCGCGCAGCGGGAGGGCGAGCGCCGCCGTCCCCAACCCCGCCATCTCGAGGAATCTGCGTCTCGAAAAGGTCTGCTGTGTCATTTCAGGGTGTACCTCCCTTGACTTCCGCCTTCCTGCGCGAATCGCGCCAGGCGGGCGGCTTGTTTCCCGCATCCCACTTCCTGTACGCCTCCTGAAGCTCCTTCAGCTTGTCCGGCCGCGTCTTCGCGAGGTCGTTCTTCTCGCCGATGTCCTTGCTCAGGTCGAAGAGCCGGTCAGACCCGTCGCCCATGCGAACCAGCTTCCAGTCTCCCACCCGCGCGCCGGAGCGCTCCACGAACCTCCAGTAGAGCGCCTCGTGCGGTGTCCCCGTGCGCTTCTGCTCCACGAACGGCAGCAGGTCCACTCCTTCCACGTTCGCGGCGGGCTTTCCGCCCGCGGCGACGACGGCGGTGGGGAGAACGTCGAGAGAGCTGACGGTCTTCCCGTACACCGTCCCCGCCGGCAGATGCCCCTTCCACTGCATCATAAACGGCACCCGCACGCCGCCTTCGTACGTGTCGCCCTTGCGGCCGGAAAGCGGGGCGTTGAGATCGAGGTTGCCGAGCGGATACCCGCCGTTGTCACCGAGGAAGAAGACCAGCGTCTCCTCTTCGACGCCGGACTTGCGGAGCGCGCCCAGCACCCGCCCCACAGCATCGTCCATCGCCTTGAGCTGCCCCGCCCATTTCCGCGCCTTCGGGCCCGTCACTCCCTCGAAGCTCTTCGCGTATCTCTCGGGCGCTTCGAGCGGAGAATGCACGGCGTTGAACGGCAGATAGAGGAAGAACGGCTCTGCTTTGTGCCGCTCGATGAACGAGACCGCCTCGCGCGCGAACGCGTCCGTGAGATACTCCTTCTCGTCAACGGGCTTGCCGTTGCGCTGAATCGGGTCCAGCCCGCCGATGCCGGGGTCTGTGTAGGAGTGCGCCCCGTGCAGGAACCCGTAAAACTCGTCGAATCCGCGTTTGTTCGGGTGGCAGGCCGGGCGATGCCCCAGGTGCCACTTGCCGACAACCCCCGTCGCGTATCCCTGCTCCTTCAGGTAGTCCGCCAGCGTCTTTTCGCTCTCGGGGAGCCCGAAGTTCGGTGCGGCGGCGGGAATGGGGCCGGGGTTATCTTCGTGGCCGAATCGCTGCTGATACCGCCCCGTCATCAGCCCCGCGCGCGTCGGGCTGCACACCGGGCAGGTCACGTAGCCGTTCGTGAAGCGCACGCCCGCCTTCGCAATCGAGTCTATGCCTGGTGTCGGGATGTGCTTCAGCCCCTGGCAGCCTACCGAGCCATACCCGTGGTCATCCGAGACGATGACGACGATGTTCGGCTTGCGTCTTTGCTCAGCGGCAAACGCGCCGGGCAGCGTGAGCGCCGCCGCGCCGATGCCGGTCATCTCCAGAAAGCGCCGCCGTGAAAGCTGTGTTGTCATTGTCCCTTCCTATCCCGCGTATGTAATGACCCTGTCCTTTGTCCAGTTGTCCCGGTACCAGGTGCTCGCCTCGTTCGTGTCGCCGATCCGGGCCATCTGCTTCTTCAGAAGCTCGCGGAAGCGGCGCAGGACCTCTTCGCTGCCGCTGGCTGATGCCAGATCGCGCATCTGATTCGGGTCGGCCGCGTTGTCGAACAGCAGCTCGCGCCCGTCCCTGCGATAGACCGCGTACGTGTGCCGCTTGTCCCGCAGAGCGCGCCACTCGTAGCCGTCCTCCCACAGGGCGCACGCGCCGGTGTTCATCAAGAGCGCCGCCTCAGGCTCCGGCCCCGGCTGCCCGTATGCGCAGTGGCTCAGGTCCATACCCTCCGCCTTAGACGGAACCGGCAGCCCCGCCATTGACACGAGCGTCGGCATGATGTCGGGCGTGTTGAGGCAGGCGTCGCTCACACGGCCGGCGGGTATCCTCTGGGGCCAGCGCATGAGAAACGGCACCCGCGCCGCCTCCTCGTAGAAAATGTTCTTTGCCCGCCTCCCCTGAGCGCCGAGCATCTCGCCGTGGTCCGACGTGAATACGACGATAGTGTCATCACGAATGCCCGCCGCGTCAATGGCCGCAAGCAGGCGTCCGAAGTTCCAGTCGAGGTTAGCGATCATCGCGTAGTACACCCGCATCCATTGCGGAATCTGCTTCCTGTTGCGTGCGTCCTTGAACCGCCCCCACGCGTCCGAATACGGGTCGTTATCCGGCTTGTAGTTGGGCGGCAAGTTGAAGTCCACGCCCGCGAACCGGGCGTAGTAGTCCTTCGGGACGTTCGACGGGCTCCACGGATCGTGCGGAGTTCCCACCGAAAGGAAGAGCGCGAAGGGTTTGTCGCCGCGCGACAGCTTCTTGATCTGCTCGATGGCGAGCGAGGTCTGGAAGTCCGGCTCGTAGCCCTCGGCCGGAATCTTCTCCGGGCCATTCGTATGGTAGTAGCCCCTGTAATACTCGTGATGGAACCCGTACGACGCCCAGAAGCCGTCGAACCCCAGCCGGTAGGGCCCGGGCGGGGTGAACGAGTTCTTCGGGTCGTCGTGGTTACCGAGCTGATTGGCCCACAGGTGCCACTTGCCGATGTAGGCCGTCTCGTATCCGCCGCGCGTCAGCACGTGGCCGATGCACTCGTGGTTCGGGTTGATGCGCAGTTCGTTGATGACCATCCCGGTGGAGGTCGTGTACTTGCCCGTGAAGAGCGACGCCCGGAAAGCCGAGCACACCGGATGCCCGGAGACGGCGTTGCCGAAGCTCGCCCCCTCGCGGGCGAAGGCATCGAAGCGCGGCGTGCGGGCGTTGGCGTCGCCCGCGTATCCGCAGGACTGATAGCGGAGCTGGTCTGCGAGCACGAAGACGATGTTCGGGCGTTTGATGGGTTCCTTCAGTGCGTTTCCCCTTCCTGAAGCCGCGAGCGACAGGGCGGCTGCCCCGGAGGCTTGCAGAAAATCCCGGCGTGACAGTGTGTGTGTATTTGTCATAGTCGGCCGATTCTCAGGCGAGTCGCTGTGCTTCACTGTTCCCCCGCCGTGCGCGTAAATCCTGCCCGCCGGGCGCAGTGTCATTGCATTCCAGATATGGTATGGTCTGTCTCAACGCAAGCGCCGCCGTGGTTGATTGGAGGGGGAGGAGATCTTGTCGCTGACGTCCAAGTCGGCACCGGGAAGCCTCATCCCGAGCAATTATGCGGCCTATGAACACGATATCCCTGATTTCATGCGCGACCCGTGCAGCCGTCTGCCTGGCCGCGCTTATGTTGACTGGAGCAACCGCGATGGCAGCCATACCCCGGCCCGAACACCCGAGACCCGGCGCACTCCGAAGCGAGTGGCTGAACCTGAACGGCGTCTGGGACTTTGCCGAGACCGGCGACGGCGGCCAGACGTTCCTCGCCGACGCCGCATATCCCGACCGCATTACGGTGCCGTTCTGCCGCGAGAGCGAGCTCTCGGGCCTGGGGCGCAAGGGCTTCGTCACGAACGTCTGGTACCGGCGCTCGTTCCAGCGTCCGAAGGGATGGAAGTCGCCCCGCACGCGCCTGCACATCGGCGCCTGCGATTGGAAGACGGACGTGTGGGTCAACGGCAGGAAAGCGGGCACGCATGTGGGCGGGAGCGCACCGTTCGCTTTCGACATTACGCAGCTTCTGAAAGACGGCGAGAACACCGTCATCATCCACGCGTTCGACGATACCCGCAGCCACCTCCAGGCGCTCGGAAAGCAGTGCGACGTGCTGGAAAGCCACGGGTGCCTGTACACGCGCACCACGGGCATCTGGCAGACGGTGTGGCTGGAAGGCGTCGGCTCCAGCTTCATCCGCGACTTCCATATACAGCCCGATGCCGAAAAGGGCCAGGCTGTTCTGGACGTCGAGGTGGATGGCGCGTGGCGGGGGATGAAGATTCGCGCGACGGCGACGGCTGACGGCAAACCGGCCGCGAAAGCCACCGCCGAAGCCCTCTGGCGCAACGGCCGCCTGACGCTCAACCTCAAGCCCGCCCGCCTCTGGAGCCCGTCCGATCCCTTCCTCTACGACCTCAATCTCGAGCTTCTCGACGGCGCGAAGGTGGTGGACCAGGTGCGGGGCTACTTCGGCCTGCGCAGCGTCAGCATACAGGGCGCGGCGATCCTGCTGAACGGGAAGGCTGTGTTCCAGCGTCTGGTGCTCGATCAGGGCTTCTACCCGGACGGCATCTGGAGCGCTCCTTCCGAGGAGGCTCTCAAGCGCGACATCGAGCTTTCCATGGCGGCTGGCTTCAACGGCGCGCGCCTGCACCAGAAGGTCTTCGAGCCCCGGTTCCTCTACTGGGCGGACAGGCTGGGCTATCTGGTGTGGGGAGAGTTCCCGAACTGGGGACTCAACTACGCGGATCAGCGCGTGAACCTGCCCGTGATTGACGAGTGGGTCGAGATCGTGCGCCGTGACCGCAATCACCCGAGCGTCATCGGCTGGTGCCCGTTCAACGAGACGCCCGCCGACGCAATCCCGCTTCAGAACACCGTCGTCAACATGACCCGTCTGCTCGACCCGTCGCGCCCCATCATTGACACGAGCGGATGGACGCACGGGCTTCCCGATGCGGAGGTGCTCGACGATCACAACTACGACCAGAACCCGGATTCTTTCCGCAAGCGATGGCTGGACGGCTATCTCGCCAGCCTGACCATGCCCGCCCGCTACGGCGGCGCGGCCACGAACCGGCTGGTTCCCTTTATGGTCAGCGAGTACGGCGGCATCGGCTGGGATACCGGCACTGGGTGGGGCTATGGCGTCTCCCCGAAGACGCTCGATGAGTTCCACGAGCGTTACGCGGGGCTGGCCAGGGCGCTGCTCGACAACAGGCTGATGTTCGGGTTCTGCTACACGCAGCTTACGGACGTGGAGCAGGAGCGCAACGGCATCTACACCTACGATCGCAAGCCGAAGTTCGACATGAAGCGCATTCACGCCGCGACGGCTCAGAAGTCCGCCTACGAGGAAGATCCGCCGCTTGAGGTTTCGGCTCTGTCTGGCGAGTGGCGGATACTCGCGGGCGCGGCTGTTGACGGGGGCGCGGCGCAGATGTGGCGCTTCACGACGGACAGGCCCGCCGCCGGCTGGGAGAAGGCCGGGTTCGACGACGCCTCCTGGAAGCAGTCGAAGGGCGCGTTCGGACAGAAGGACGGATTCGAGAAGCTGATAGCGCAGAAGTGGGACACATCGGATATCTGGCTACGCAGCAGTTTCCGGCTGGATGACAAGATGCCCGCGAGCGCCATGCTCGTCATCCATTACGACAACGATACCGAGGTTTACCTGAACGGGCAGCTTCTGTGGCAAGCTGAGCAGTGGAACGACGCATACGCAGGCTTCGATGTCTCCGAGACGTTCCGCAAGCACGCAAGACCCGGCGCAAACACCCTTGCCGTCCACTGCGCTCAGGAGACCGGCGGCCAGTTTATAGACCTCGCGATCCTCGGCCGGTAGCCCGGCGCTCCGCGTATCTCCTATGGAGTGCGGAAGCGCAGCTTCCGCTTTGTCCGGGTGACCGACCGATCGGCCGGCAGATCCGATCGACCGGCAGATGCTCTGCCGGTTGGTGTCCGGGGACATCCGTCCCTTGACTGGCGCGGTCATGCTTCGGCCCGTTCGTTCCAGAGAACTCCGAATCCGAAGCACCCACATCGGCTCCTATGGAGTGCGGAAGCGCAGCTTCCGCTTTGTCCGGGTGACCGACCGATCGGCCGGCAGATCCGATCGACCGGCAGATGCTCTGCCGGTTGGTGTCCGGGGACATCCGTCCCTTGACTGGCGCGGTCATGCTTCGGCCCGTTCGTTCCAGAGAACTCCGAATCCGAAGCACCCACATCGGCTCCTATGGAGTGCGGAAGCAGAGCTTCCGCTTTCGTGCCTGCCGCACTCTAGAGTGGCTGCTACCAGCGCGACCGCGGGCGCTGGCGGGGAAGGCGCGGCGCGCGTCCGGGACGGCTGAGGCGGTACAACAGAAAGCCTCTCAGAAAGACAAGCGCCCCAACGGATATGCTCAGCGCTCCGACCGCTATCGCGGTTCTGGCCCCCTGAGTGAGGCCCATCAGTCCGCCGACCGTGGCGAAGTAGCCGGCCACAGGTCCGCTCATCCACCTCAGCCAGAAAGCAATCCAACCGAGCCCGAGGACCATGTAGATGATCGCCTGCCGCCTGTGTCCTTCCAAGTTGCCTCCGTGTGTTCCCGCGCCTGTCCAGCGCCCTTATTTCAGAGACCTGCTCGCGGGCCCGGCGGTTCCGCGCGCCTGCAAAGACATCGCGGAGAACTTGTCATAGCCGCGGGTATGTCATATAGTTGATTTCGTCGGCTGAGGGACGCTGACAGAGGGCACGGAATGTCCGATTTCAAACAGCTGCTCGCAAACCTGCTGAAGGCGCGCTTCCCGTATCTCTACATCGCCACGTACGAGGAGGAGCGCGTTGTCTCGACCATCCGCCAGGTCGCCAGCGACCCGGGCCTCATCCGCACCCCGCGAACGGTGCTCACCTGGGCCCTCACCACGGGCATCTGCGGCGACGACCAGAAGCCGAGGCAGGACACAAAAGCCCCGCTTAGAGCGCTCGAGTTCATCGAGAAGTTCGACGAGCCCGCAGTCTTCGTCGTCAAGGATTTCCACGTGTATTTCGGGCAGCAGGGCCGCCCGGCGGACTTCGAGGTCATCCGCAAGATTCGCGATCTCGTGCCCGTCCTCAAACAGAGCGCCCGTCCCAAGAACGTCGTCCTCATCTCGCCCTCTCTCATCCTGCCCGGCGACCTGCAGAAGGACGTGACCATCCTGGACTTCGACCTGCCGGGCTTCACGGAGATCCAGAGCGTCCTGCAAGAGATGATCGCCGCCAATCGCCCCACCGGGCGGGTGTCGCTCAACCTGTCTCCCGAGGACACCGAGCGGCTGGCGAAGGCCGCTCTCGGCCTCACGCTCCAGGAAGCGGAGAACGCCTTCGCGCGCGCCATCGTCAGTGACGGGCAGCTCAGCATCAATGATCTGGACGTCATCCTCGAGGAGAAGCGCCAGATCATCCAGAAGACCGAGATCCTGGAGTTCGTCAAGTCGGACGTGGGGCTGGCCGATGTCGGGGGGCTCGGCAATCTGAAGCGCTGGCTCAGGAAGCGCGACAAGTCGTGGCTCGATTCCGCGCGGCGCTACAACCTGCCTCCCCCGAAGGGGCTGCTCATCACCGGCGTGCCCGGCTGCGGCAAGAGCCTGACGGCCAAGGCCATCAGCGTCGCCTGGCAGCTTCCGCTGCTGCGGCTGGATGTGGGCAAGATCTTCAGCGGCATCGTCGGCTCCAGCGAAGAGAACATGCGCCGCGCCATCAAGACCGCCGAGGCGATTGCGCCTTCGGTGCTCTGGATTGACGAGATCGAGAAGGGCTTCACCGGAACGAGTTCATCCGGGGACAGCGGCACGTCAGGGCGCGTTTTCGGCACCTTCCTCACCTGGCTTCAGGAGAAGACCCGTCCCGTTTTCGTCGTCGCGACCTCCAACAACATTCAGTACCTCCCGCCGGAGCTGTTGCGCAAGGGACGCTTCGACGAGATATTCTTCGTGGACCTGCCGACGTTGAAGGAGCGGGTGGATATCTTCAGGCTGCATCTCGCCCGGCGCCTCACCGACCCGGCCGTCACGGGCGATTTCAGCACGTCGGACGAGACCCTTTCGGACCTGGCAAAGCTGACGGAAGGCTTCGTCGGAGCCGAGATCGAACAGGTTGTGGTTACCGGCCTGTTCGAGGCATTCTCGGAGGACCGGTCTGTCACCACGAACGATTTCCGGAAGGCGATTGCCAACACCGTGCCGCTGTCGGTTACGCAGGGCGAGCAGATTCGCACGCTGCGCGAATGGGCGAGCGTACGCGCTGTGGCCGCCACGCCGAGCGAGGACCGGGCCGAATACGCCGAGCCGTCGGCGGGACCGCCCGGAGACGTTACCGCCTCCCGGGGCGGACGGATGGTGGACATCTAGGAAAGGACTGGCGCGCCATGTCTGTCGGAATCGAGCTTCTGCCCATCGCAATCGCGCTCAACATCGCCTTTGCCACCGCGACGCTTTCGTCTTGGCAGCAGTGCATGCAACTCAAGTTCCCCACGCGATTCACGAACGAACGCGAGCTGATCAAGGCGCTGCGGATGGCAGGATACGACGCGGAGCGCGTGGGCGGAACGATCAAGACGCACTTCAGCAGCGAACACGGAATCTGTTCGTGGGAACGCATCGGCGGGCGATGGACGGCGGTCTTCTCGAGGGGGGCTGCCAAAGACCTGGTGCGCGAGTTCATGCGCGACCTGACGGAAAAGCTGGGGACGGACCTGTTCATCCGTGACGGGCAGACCGGCAAGGTCCAGCCGATCCCGAACCGCACCTTCCCCACCAACTTCCGCGACGGCGACCTGCTCTTCGAAACGCTCAGAGCCGCGGGCGCAAAGCCCGTGCGCGCATCGGCGGGAGATATCGAGTGCAGGGTGGGGCAGGCGACCATGAGGTTCAGCCCGGTTGAGGACAGCGCGTACGTGCTGCAGATCGAAAACGCTCTCAATCAGGAGGAGATCTTCGAAGAGCTCTGCGCGCTGGACGGAAGCTACAAGCGGGCCGTCCAGCAGTCCACCTGCGAGCGCCTCAAGGAGCGTGCAGTCAGCAGCGGCATGGTTATCGAGAGCGAAGAGGTGCTCGAAGACCAGTCCATCGTCATCACGCTCACGGTGTCCGACTAGATGCCACGGGCTCCGGCGAAAGGAACGGGCAGCGCGCCGGGCGTAAAGCCGCTCGGCGATTTCGCCGTCACGCCGGAATCGGCGGCGCACGCGTCCATTGACGCCTGGCTGTCGCGGCGCTACGACTGGCTCAACCCCCAGCTTCACCTTGTCGCCCGCGACGAGCGCGACACGATGATGCCCGAGATGGTGGGCCGCCTGCGCGCCGTGCTCGATCGCGGATACCCCCTGTTTGCCGGCGAAGTCTGGATGGCGGGGAACCTGCAGCAGGCGGGCTTCATCGTCACCAACTACCGGGCGATGCTCCACACCATCAGCGGCAGAACGGTGTCCCTCGGCTATCCCGACCTGTCGCTGTACACCGATCAGAAGCCGGGGTTCCTGTCGTTCCGGCTTCGCGGGAAGACCATGGCCATCCCGATGACCGACCTGCTTCACGGCTACTATCCGCTGCCTGCTCCGCTCCTGAAGATCCACGGCGCCAGGGAGTGGGCCCAGCATCTGCCGGAGAGCTTCTGGCCGGCGATCTCGATGAGCGCGCAGGAGGCCGAAAAGCGCTTCGGCGTGACGCTGCCCATCGAACAGCTCGCCAACGTCGCGACCTGGATGATCGCCGTGGACGGCCAGCAGTACGGGCCGTACGACGCGCGGACACTCAAGGGGATGATCAGGGCGAAGCAGATTGACCCGCTGGTCTGCCTTGTGTGGAGCGAGGGTATGGACTACTGGGCGCCCATGAACCAGGAGGCGCGGCTGCAGGCGGCGCTCGGGGCGAAGCCCGCCGCAGCGCCTGCCGGCGCGCCGCCATCTCCCCCGCCCGCGAGTGTCGTCGCCTCTGCCCCGGGCTCGCCGTCCGGCGAGGAACAAACCGGTCTTGTGGACGTCAACAATGCGGGTCTCGATGAGCTTCTGACGCTCGACCCGATGACGCTGGAGGGGGCAGAGACGATACTGGCCCAAAGAGCCAGCAGGCTGGGCTTTCGGCGGCTTGAAGATGTGGGCGAAGCGCTCCGCCTTCAGCCCCATCAGGTCGAGCGCCTTCGCGGGCAGGTGCGGTTCGGCGAGTACCGGGGCGGCGGCCCCGTGACGTCGGCCCGCGGCCGTGTGATTGACTACTGAGGGGGCGCCAAAGGAGAGTCGAGGCAATGCCGAAACGCATCAGGATACAGATACACCCCGACGGGCGCGTGGAGGCCGAGACGCTCGGAATCACCGGCCCGTCGTGCACCGGCTACATCCGTCTGCTCGAGGAGATGCTCAGTGCCGAGGCGACGTCGTCGTACTACAAGCCCGAGTACTCCGCCGGCGAGCACCTTGTCGAGACCCGGGACGAGCGGCTGACGGTGGAACAGCAGCAGTCGCTGAAACAGAAGGCGGGTTCGTAGGGGGCATGGACCTCCGGCTTCACAGATATCTGCCTGTCACGCATGTGGACGGCCCGGGCGCCCGCGCGGGAGTTTGGGTGCAGGGCTGTCCCATCCGGTGCGCCGGATGCGCCGTGCCCTGTACCTGGCCGCCGGATGGCGGCAGTCTGACCTCGGTCGAGGAACTCGCCGCGCAGATACTGCGTGGCCCGGAGGTGGAGGGCGTCAGCCTGCTTGGCGGCGAGCCGTTTGCGCAGGCCCCCGCGCTGGCGGAGCTGGCGAAGGCCGTGAGGGGGGCGCATCTTTCGGTTGTCGTGTTCACGGGCTACGAAATCGAGTTCATCCGCCGCTGCCGCCGCGCCGGGTGGCGTGAGCTTCTTGCGCTCACCGACCTGCTGATTGACGGGCCGTATGTCGCGGAACTCGAGGATTACAGCAGGCCGTGGGTGGGATCGTCGAACAAGAGATACCACTTTCTGACCGATCGCTACCGCGACCTCGAGGGGCGCCTTTCGGAGATACCGAACAGGGTTGAAGTGCGGATTTCGCCGGATGGCCGGATTCTGATGAACGGGATGGGGCGCCTCCGCGAGATCGAGCACGATCTGTTCGAAGGCGTGGCCCGGCGGGCTCCGGGGCAAGGCCGGCGCGCGGCCGGGCCTGGCAGTAGAGGGGCTGCGTGAGCATCTTCGACCTGATCAGGGGCGGAAAGCGCTGCCCGTCGTGCCGCCGGACAGGGGTGGTCGTGCTGCGGGAGACGGTGGAGGTGGACCGGCAGGTGGGGTCCCGCCGCGAGGACGGCGAGAGCACCGATGTTGTTGACGTCCTGACAGACGTGCTCGATGGCTACTCCATGCGCCGCAACCGCGGCCCGCGCGACGTCCCGTTCGCCTACGCCACCTATAAAGAGTATTACCAGTGCACGGCCTGCATGCACACGTGGGATGAGATTCTCACGCGCAACCTGACCTGAACGCCGTCCGCTCGACCGGCACCGATCGAACGGCAGATGCTCTGCCGGTTGGTGTGCGGGGACATCCGTCCCTTGACCGGCGCGATCATGCTTCGGCCCGTTCGTTCCAGAGAACTCCGAATCCGAAGCACGCGCGAACTCTCAAGCACTCGCGAGGGTTCCAGGCGGGGACACCCGGAGTCATATCAAAGGCGCGGCGTCAGCGTTGCGTACCGGTACGGAACTCGATCACCCGAAGGGGACTGCTCGGCGCTTTGGGGTCGTCGGGGTACTCCTGAAGGTACACCGCCAGCACGTTGTCTCCCCGGGTTCGGTCGAGTTGCGGCTGGCCCGTGAACGGACCCCGCAGGCGCTTCACCTCGCGCCAGTCGCCCCAAGTCCCGCGTGAGGCCGCCCCAAGCAGCACCAGGTCGCGATCGTCAATGAACTCATCGCCCGTAACGACAAGATACAGGTTGTCCGCGCTGTCCGCACAGACCTGCGGACGCGTGCCCATGAAGCCCAGCACAGTGCGCCGCCACTGGCCGTTCGTGTCGCGCCAGTAGTGCATGTAGCGGCACTGCTTTCGCGTCTGCTCCCAGTTCAACTGCGAGGGCGTCTCGTCCATGAGATGGAACGTGACGATGTGAACCCGCCCCCGCGAATCCACGGTCTGCGTCGTCGAGTTCATCAGCCCGCGGAACATATCAACGCGCTGGAAGCAGATTCCGGGCGTGGAAATGCTGAGCGGCTCCTCGCCGCGAGAGGCCACATGCTTGCCCGCGCCGTTCTTCCAGGTGTCGCCGCCATCATCGCTGTATGCATAGCAGAGGTCGTGATTCGTCATCGGGTCGCCCGACTCGCGCCACACCCAGCTCAGATGCATTCTGCCCTTCGCGTCGTAGGCGATGCCGTTGAGATAGGCGCACCGCGACTCGCTCATTCCGTACTTCCCGGCGCCGGAGATCAGCATCCGGGGCTGCGACCATCCCTGCCCTGCCTTGTAGTCCGCCAGCATCCAGTCGCCCTGGCCGCTGCCGCCCTGCCGGAACATGAGTTGGAGCCCGCCGTCCGGACGCGGGATAAAGCGCGGATAGGTGACGCCCGTGACGGCCTTCCCCGGTTCGAGTTCACCCTTCACAGGGCCGAACAGGTCAGCCGTCCACTTGTGCGACTCCGGGCGCGTGGCCACGCCTGCCCGCGAGACGCGATAGTGCAGAGGATGGCCGTGGTGGTCAAACGCCAGATGTATGGCGCCGTCCGCCGCGCAAATTCCCAGCACGGTGACGTTGTGTGTATCATTGCTCCGGATTGTGTAGTCCTCGAAGCGTATTACCTGCCACGCGCCCGATGGCGAAGGGCGGCGGGCAATGCACAGGCGGCGCTCCGAGTCCCACCACGTTGTGTACTGCCACCCGTTGTGCGAGGCAATGGCATGCTGCTGAAACGCCATTCCGTTCACAGTCGTGTTCCAGCTTGCGCCGGGCAGGTGCAGAACGGACGGGTCAACAACCGTGTCGCTCAGCACGTCAGCCTGCGGTACAGCCCCGCGCGCGGGAGCGCGGAAGAGAAGCAGGACGGTGCACACAGCGAGCGGCACAGCGAGCAGAAACGTCAGGCGTTGATGAAGCATGGCGGCAGATCTCCCTTACAAGGATAGCGGCCACGCGCACTGCGGTCAACCGCGGGCAGAACCGATCGACCGGCAGATGCTCTGCCGGTTGGTGTCCGGGGACATCCGTCCCTTGACCGGCGCCGTCGCGCTTCGGCCCGTTCGTTCCAGAGAACTCCGAATCCGAAGCACGCGACGTGATGTTCGACCTTGAGGGTCTGGAGGTTTCGGCGCGGTAGGCGGCTTCCAGGTGGAGACACCGGCAGTGATGGTAACGGAATTGCGAAACTCGGGGTTGCATTGCGGGCGTGATTACGAATCACGCCTGATCAGTGAGAGACAGCACAGGCCATCCACTCCGGACTCACCGCGCAGCCACGGGCCGGACTGCGGGAATTGTCGTAGTCGCAGTACGAAACGCCTGAGAAATCTGGCATTCCCGCAGCATATCAACAGCTTGCAGCGACTTGTCATTCCCCCAGCATAGAAAAGATACCAACGCAGGTCGATCTTCCTGTTATCTTCCGGTATGTAAAGCGAGGAAACCTAAGGACGTCAAGAAGACATAGACCCGTAGAGATATAGCGCGGGAACAATATCCGCGCCCCGGCTGTTACTTTCTGCGGCGGATATCCGCGGGTCCGGCAGATGGCCGTGCCGTTCCACCAGCGGTGCGCGTGTATCGGAATATCGCAGTCAACGGCCAGCGTGTGTGGAGGGTCTAATTGAACACACTTCGATCATATCCTGCGGGGCGCAAGGCGCTCCTTGCTTTCTTCCTGATGACCTGCCCCCAATGTTTGGTCCACATGTTGTGTCACAGATTCCGTGAATCTCAGGCCGCTGCATTCAGCAGCCTGGCGGCCGGCGCTGGAGCCCTGTAGCCCAGTGCACTGTGAGGCCTGAGCTC
>Ga0255340_1004308_pt1 | contig 13951 bp, 9 predicted proteins | sample wastewater_treat_7_FD_192417 | JGI IMG/M metagenome (GOLD analysis project Ga0255340, IMG submission 192417) | Wastewater microbial communities from Lulu Island WWTP, Vancouver, Canada - plant10 | ecosystem: Engineered > WWTP > Wastewater > Unclassified | place: Canada: Vancouver, British... | reverse complement strand
ATGGTGTTATGAAAGCTATATATAGGAATATGGAGGATGTTGATAAACAAAATCAGCTTAACTATGTTCTTGGTGGTGATGGTAAAGAGTTTACTATGATTGATGCAGGTTGTTTTGAGGTTGAGGAAAGTGAAGTATTTAAAGCTATGGAAACTGGTCTTGAGGAGATGAAAAAATGGATTGATGCTCAAAATGAATTTGTAAAACTTCTAGACAAAAAAGATAAAATATATACATCGTTTCAGCCTGATGAAACAATGGTAAAAGAGCTTTCTGAATTTCTAGGAGATAGGGTATTAGATAATCTTTTGAAAAGCGATAAAAGTGTCCATGAAGCTGCAAAAGAGGAAATTTTTAAAAAGTTTGAAAATAAATACTCTAAACTTCAGTTAAGTGAAGGCTATGATTTACTCCAAAAGCAGGCAATGAGGAAGTATATAAATGAAGAAAAGAAAAGAGTTGATGGGAGAGGATTTGATGAAATTAGAGAAATGGAGGCAGAGGTAGATTTACTCCCAAGAGTTCATGGTTCAGGATTATTTACTAGAGGTATAACTCAGGTGTTGTCTGTTGCTACACTTGGAACATTAGAGGATGCTAAACTCATTGATGATATGCTTGGTGAAAAGGAAAAGAGATATATGCACTATTACAATGATCTTCCTTTTGCATATGGGGAAGCCGAAAAAGTAAGGCTTGCACCAAGCAGAAGAGCAATAGGACATGGAATGCTGGCAGAAAAAGCTCTTATCCCTGTAGTTCCCTCTGTTGATGAATTCCCATATACAATTCTTGTTATGTCAGAAGTACAAGGAGAAAACGGTTCTTCTTCAATGGCATCAGCATGTGGTTCAACACTTGCATTAATGTCTGCAGGTGTTCCTATTAGAAAGATGGTTGGAGGTGTCGCATGTGGTCTTGTAACTAATGAAGATGGTAGTTTCCATGTATTAGTAGATATGCGAGATGTTGAAGACTTTTATGGAGATATGGATTTTAAAATTACTGGTACAGCAGATGGAGTTACAGCAGTACAAATGGATACAAAAATGAGAGGATTAAGTATGGATATAGTAAGGGAAACATTTAAGAAATCAAAAGAAGCAAGATTAAAGATTTTAGAGGTAATGAGAAAAGCCATATCTGAACCAAAAGCAGAAATATCGAAATATGCACCTAAAGTTGCAAGAGCTTCTATCCCAGTAGATAAAATTGGAGAACTTATAGGTCCAGGTGGGAAAAATATTAGAGAATTAACAGAGAAAACAGGTGCAGAGGTTAGTGTGGAAGAAGATGGATCTGTAAATATATATTCTATGAATCAGAAATCTATTGATGAAGCACTCAGTTATGTAAAAAAACTTGGACTTGTTCCTACTGTTGGAGAAATATATGATGGAAAAGTTGTAGGACTAATGGAGTATGGTGCATTTGTTGAAATAGCTCCAGGTCTTTCAGGATTAGTTCATGTTTCAGAGATTACTGATGAATATGTAAAAGATGTAAAGAAATACTTAAAGGAAGGAGATGAGGTTAAAGTAAAGCTTATCTCTAAGGAAAGAGATGGTAAGTTGAGGTTAAGTATTAAACAGGCCAAGGAAGGGAATGGCGAAGAAAAGTAGTTTATACTTTCTTAATCTTTGCAATAAAGAAGCCCATCATTTCAGATGATGGAATTATCCTTATACACTTCTTTACTACTGTGTTGTATTGATTTCCACTCCAGTGTGTAATTCCACTTGTAATATGCTTTTTGTAATCTTCAAACTCTTTTGAATTTACAATATCAATATCTTCAAGCTTAGCATTCTTAAACTTTTCTAAAAGATATGTAATAACTCCTTCATTTTCATCAGGTTCAAGTGTACATGTTGAATATACAAGTGTCCCATTAGTTTTTAATGTCCTAAAAGCAGAATCTATCAGCTCCTTTTGAATATATGTACTGCTTTTAACCTTTTTAATACTCCAAAATCTAAGAGGATTAGAACTATTCATATATACTCTTCCCTCTCCACTGCATGGAGCATCAAGCAAAACCCTATCGAAATATTCAGGATACTTCCTGCCAAAGTCTCTTCCATCACTTAATGTTATTTTTACATTACTTGCACCAAACTGCTCAACTACATTTCTCAGAGAGTTAGTACGACTGACCTCTGAATCATTAGCCAATATTTTTGCTTTATTATTTGTAATATCTGCAATATGTGTTGTTTTACTACCAGGTGCAGCACACATATCTAATATGTTTTCTTTCTCTTGAGGATTTAATATTAAAGTTGCAAGAATACTTGATAAATCTTGTATGTAGAAAAGGCCATTTCTGTATTCTTCAATCTGAGATATTTCTGCCTTATCCCTATTCTCTACAAAATATACATTGTTAGCCCAAGGTATTGGAGTAAGTATATATCCTCTTGATTTAAGCATTTTATATGTTTCTTTTGGAGCACCCTTTAGCCCGTTTAAACGAATTGTTGTTTTTGCTCTTTGACTAAACATACTAATTATTCTGTGTCTTGGAACCATCAAAATACTAGCCATTCTTGAAATGAAAATATCCTCTTTTGTGTAATATTTAGGAGATCTTCTCTGGTATCTTTCTCTGGATTTTTTGTAACTGCTTCTTAGAGTTTTTCTCATTATATATTCCCTTTCAAATACTCAATTATACTTCCAACAACCAAGCCTGTACTTTCAGATCTTAGTATATTTCCCTCAAGCTTAATAAATTTAAAATTATTCTCCTTAAAAAATTCGATATCCTTACTTCCCCAGCCCTTTTCGGGTCCAACTGCAAAGAGAATGGGTCGTTTAATATTTATACCTTTTAGGTATTCTCTTAAACTTATACTATCAGTATTCTCTGTAGATAGACATATCTTGTTTACATGATTATCAATCTTAAGATCTTCTAATTTAATAGGTTTTTCAATTATCGTAGGTTTAATATTTCTTGACTGTTCAATAGCATCTTCAATGATTTTTTTCCATAGTCCATACTCTTTAATTGCCTTATTTCTTTTTATATTAGAATACTGTGATTCTACTGGGATTATTCTATCTATTCCAATTTCAACAGCTTTTTCAATAACAAGATTCATTCTTTCTCTTCCGATTAATGACTGAACAAGTGTAACATCAAATATATTTTCAATCTCTTTATCTTGAATCTTTTCAATAATTTCGACCTCAACCGATTTGTTGCTTGTATCAGTTATTACTCCAAGAAATATTGATTCATATGTTTCTATCTCAATGAAATTTTCAGGTCTTAGTTTAAGAGTGTTTATAACAAACTCACTGTCCGAATCTGAAAGATGCACGACATCCCCTATACTTGCCTTATGTTTTACAAAAAATCTGTTCACTCAGTAATTATATCATCTAACTTGACATATATTGTTAAAAATACTCATAATTATAATATATTTTAAATTTAGAATGTAAAAAAATGGGAGAAATACCAAGTATGTTTTGGATGATTATTGTAGGTATATTAACTCTGTTTGTGTGCTATGTGCTGTATCAGCTGGCAATGCTTCTTAGGGAGTCAAGAGATTCTGTAAAAGGAATAAATAAAGCAGTGGAGGATCTTAATAATATTGTTTCAGAAGTTAATGGAATTATTGATATTGTAAAGACTCCTGTTCTTCAGATAACAGGAGCATTGCACGGCATCTCTGCTGTTGCAGGTGTAATATCAGGGATAATTGAAGGTTTCAAATCCGAAGAGGGAGATTCAAATGATTGATATTATGGTCATTTCTTAGTATTATTGGTAGATGAATTTAACTCCGCATCAAAAGAGACAGCTTAAGTATGTTTTAATTTTAATTATTGGTGTTCCTTTAACAGTTTTTGCTGTATATAAAGGGATACAATTGATGTCAAATGCAGGAGAGGATCCTGCTCCTCATGACATTATTGTCTCAAATGTTACATCAAGCTCACTGACTATCAGCTGGATTACTGATAAAGCTGTAAATGGTTATGTTATCCCTGTATTAAATGGTACGGAGCAGAATCCTGTACTTGATAAAAGAGGGGACGGGAAAAGAAAGTCTCACTATGTTGTTCTAAAAAGTTTAGAACCCTCAACAAAGTATTCTTTTACAATAGTTTCTGATGAAGAGAAATACACAAAAGGAAGCTCTGGAGTATATGAATTTACGACGGCTCCTGTGATGGAAAATACCCCTGTTCCTTCATATGCACTGGGTACTATTGCAGGTAGCAATTTTAAAGATGCTGTAGTGTACATTACTCTTGAGGATAAAAGCAGTTATCCTGTGTCTGTTGATGTTCCGGAAAGCGGTAATTGGACTGTTGAGCTTTCTCTTCTAAGAGGTATTGAAAATAATAAAACAGTGGCAATAACAGATAATACAAATCTTGTTGTAATAGCGCGAAACAGTACTGACGAAGGAGCTGTACTTAAGGGAAGCTATTCGACTCTTTTTGATAAGAGCGGACAGCTGAAAAATGATTTGATACTGGAGACGGTACAGCCTACAGATATTATTGCATATTTTCCTGATAAGGCCCTGTTAGGAAAAACTGTTTATGCAGAGCCTGTCCCTCCTGAACCTGAGGAGCCTGAAGAACCTAAAGTCCCTGTAATACCTATTAGTGGAACTCAGCTTGAAGAGGTATACATTGTAAGAAATGATGTTCCTTGGGAAGATTTGTCAGGTGTAAACACAGGCAGTTTTGTGCTTACAACTGGGGAAGATAGTGTAATAATTGCTAATTTAACTGATATAAGCGTTGTGATTGCATGGAGATCAAGCGAGAAGGAGGAAGGGTATGTAAAGTATGGTACAAGTAAAACAAATTTAAATAATGAGATGATAGATTCTAGGGATACTCTTACTACCAAGGGAAAATATTATTCCCATTATGTAAGCAGCGACAGGCTTTCTCCTAATACGACCTATTATTTTGAGATACATTCAGGAAATAAAGTATATGATAAGAGTGGAAGTAAATATTCATTTACAACATTCTCAACACTATCAACGGCACCTGCTCTTGATATGCGAACAGGTAAAGTTATAAATGCCTCAGATCCCTCGGATTGGATTGCTGTATTTAAGATTATTGATAACGATAGTAAAGGGACATCAGGATCTTCCGGATATATTGCTACTTTGCCTGATGAAAAAGGATCGTGGACATTGGTAGTAGGGGATGCCAGAAGTGCTGATGGTTCATCCTATTTTGTATTTTCCGATGATGATATCCTGCAGGGAAGTTTCCTTGGGGCAATTGATAAAAAATTTGATTTTAATATTGCTCAGGAAGATATACAATTAGATGTAAATTCTCTTAGCAGCGGTAGTAGTTCTAAGGTAAATTTACTTTCTAATTATGGTATAGTAGGAATAGAATAGAAGATGAAAGGAGTTCCAGAGAAAATAAAACCAATAATTTTACTTTTATCAATGTCTCTTGTGTGTATAGGGATGGTCTTTATAGTTAATCAGTTTAAAAAAGAGCCAGAGGTAAAGGAAATAAAAGCACAGGAGGCAGCTGTGAATGGAACTGTTGAGACTATAAGCATAGATACATCAAAACCTGAAGAAGTCAGGGTAAGCTCAAAACAAACAGACAAGGAAGTATTGGGGCAGACTTTTTCCTGTGGAGGAAATGCTGTACATATCGCATCACAATCTACATGTGTCCGGGATGGCTCGGGAACAGTGGATTATAAAAGAAATGTAACAAGAACGGGGACTATGGTTAAAAAGGATGCAGCAATTGAGCTTATCTCAGTTACAGTGCCGCTTGAACTTTTCTCAGGTATGGAAGTTGCAGATTCAAACAGGAAGATTACTACTGAAACTCCAACATACAAAGCAGCAGGTGAGCAAATTGATGATATAACAGCAAATTCTCAGCTTCCCCCTAGAACACAAGTTGATGAATATAAGCCGTCTGATGAAGATAAGCCATTTACAACAGATTATTCTACTGGTGTTAAAGAGGGAGGAGGAACTGAGATCTCAGATACAGGGCGGGTTGGTGTAGATAAAAAGCTTACAAATGAATGCGATAGCGAAGAATATAATAACAAATCAAATGTAACTCCAACAAAATCAAACGGAAGGTCTGAGCTTATGTATGATACATATAGGTATCCTAATGAAAAGAAATTACAGGAGCAGGAGCAAAAAACTGTGGAAAGCTGTAATGAGGGATATAACACATTTATTGAATGGGACTCTACTTTTGATGGGTGTCATATTTCTTTTGGTGCAAGATTTATCTCCTTTTTTAAGGATATACCTGACAGATTATGGGATGAGTGCCTCTTAAATCAGGAGGGTTGTGTAGATGTAAAAGATATTGTATTAATTATGGCATCCCCTTTTGGTCCTGATGACGGATGTGATGAAAATGGTGCATGTACTAATGCATATATGACAAGAAGAAATCATGCTATGCAGGCTCCAGGGTCAACTTCCTCAGGAAAAACCTATTATACTACGAACTGTGATGTACGTATTGATGGTGTAGTACATACTGTAAAATGCGCATGGGATATGTCCCATTTATATAAGGAGCTGGAGGTAAGCAAATATGATGATATACCTAATATTGAATCTACTCCTACTCCTGGAGAGTATAATGAATTTCTTCAGACTCAGGTAAAGGGGAAGAGAACAGAAGCAATACCTTTGTCTCAATAAATAACTTTTTATATTTATAATAATGAGTAGTGTAAAAAAGATATATAACTTAGGAAATAGGATAAAAAAGGTTACTGAGAGTAAAAGCTTTAGAATATCTTTTATATCTTTCATCACTCTGTTTTTGTTTTTTGGAATGTTTAATGTACATGCACAGGAGGATGGAGGAGCAATAAAACCTGACTGGGAGGGGGAGAAGAAATTTCATAATATTGTAAACGGTGCAGATGAAACTGAAGACAACTCACAAACGAGCTTAGGTCAGCAGAATGTTACGGCACTCTGGACAGGTGTTTTGTATTTGGGGGGAGAAGGAGTTTTAGATGATGAGACTATACAAAAATTAGAAGCATCCAATGTTCCGTATGACTTAAGAAAAGGTTTAATAGGTATGGCTAATGATGCCGCTGTAGCTGTTTATGCAAATTACCCTTGGGTTAATATTCCAGATCATTTAGCACAGCAATGGGTACCTGGGTATAAAGATAGTACAACTGCACTGTATGCACAAAATGAGGAAATTCCATCTGGGTATAATGAGCTTCAGGCTGCAGGAATACAGTCATTATGGACAGATGTCCTTAATCTTGCATATATATTCTTTGTTATTGTTATGATAATTGCAGGCTTTATGATTATGTTCAGGCATAAGATAGGAGGGCAAGCTATGGTTACATTAGGGAATGTTTTGCCGAATGTAATTATTGCTTTGATTGTGGCTACTTTTAGTTTTGCAATAGCTGGTTTAATAATTGATTTAGGGGGGCTTTTAATTAGTCTTATTGTAAGTATCTTTAATCTTTCAGATGTAGCTATTCCAATTTCTGGCTTTGGTCCTATAGCAAGTAGTGCCCTTGGTATTAAGCAAATGGTTTCTACTTTTGTTGAAGGAATCACCTCGGCTTTTGGTTTTGGTGGTAAGAATTTTTTTTCTGGGCCAGGGAAGTTTTTATTGTTATTTGGACTCTCTGGAGGGATAGGTTTATTGGTAACTTTTATAGTTTTAGCAATAGTAGCGTTTGGTGCAATAAAGGTATTAATTACACTCTTTAAGTCATATTTCCAGCTTTTGCTTTCTGTTATTTTAGGGCCGCTTCAAATTACATTAGGTGCTATTCCAGGAAATAATGCGGCTATTATGAACTGGGTAAAAAGTGTTCTTAGGAATGTGCTTGTTTTTCCTGTTGTGTTTTTCATAGTTAATATACCTAATGCACTGGTGGCAAATGGAGATGCTTCAATGAGATTACGATTACCAGCGAAACTTGTATATGAGAGTGGTGAATATAATGCTGGTGGTCCTGATGTCACGGGAGGTATTTTTATTTTTGTTTTAAGGATTTTTATTTTATTCTTTGCCGCTCAGGCTCCTAAGTTTATAGAATCATTCCTTCCGCCTGACTCTAACAAGGGACTTGCTGCTGGATTTGGTGCTGTAAATGACAGCTTGAAGAAAGTTCCGTTGATAGGCGGTTTATTTGGTAAATAGTTAGCTGCATATATAAAGATATGTCAGGTAAAAGTATAAATGACAATTATGATGCAATAGGAGGAATATTTGATTTCATATTTGCTGAAGCAGAGAAACCTCCCGAGAAAAGAAGACCAGTTAAACCTCCTACAGGGGTTTCTGCTTCTAGTGCACTTACAGATGCAATATTTGCATCTCTTGAAAAACCTGGTGTCTTTATTTCCAACTCAATTGTTAAGGAATTTAATGATGCCTTAGATGTTAAGGTTGCACAGGTTGATTTCTTTGGCGGTAGGGGAAGTCTGAAGCTTTCTGTTAACAATTTGGGAAATTGGATAAGAGATCCTGGTGGTCAGGTGCAGAAAGCAATGGATAATGTAAAGGCTGATAGAAAGGCTGCAAGAGCCCGTATGCTCGGTGAAACTATTGATGATTTCTTGACTACTGCATGGGCTCATAAATATGGGAATTTAGAGGCTAAACAAATAACACTAGCTAATGCATCTGCAAATGAAAAAAAAGCGGAATCATATAAAGTTGCAAGAGCATTAGGTCAAAGTATGACTACCACAGGAGAAAACGATTTTATGGTTAATAGGGTGGTTGATTTGCTCGGGCGAAAAACATTTGGAAGCCGCTGGTTTACTATGAATGATCAAGAGAAATCTCAATTTTCCAGTAAACTTGCACAAAGGAGCGATCGCCAGGAAGTATTATCTTACCTAACTCAAAAGTATGGTGAATCAGAAGCTCAAAATTTCAGTGATGCTTTAGCAAAGCAGAAAGATAACAAAATCAATATATATGATCCAGATTTTTACAAACAACTTGAGAATAGTTATCTTACTGAAAAGATTTTTTCTCTGAAGGATGCTCCTCCAGGTTCTGAAGAAGAAAAGGAAAGAAAAATATATGAAGACACGCAGTTATTTATTAAACTTAAGACACAAAAGGAGATCACTGACTTAAAAGACAAGTTAAAGGAAGGAAATCTATCGGCAGATGAAAAAGTGGAAATTGAGAATGCTATAAATGATGCAGAAATAGCACTTCGTTCAATTGGTGGGAGACATAATGTAGTTGCAAATGTAGGAAAATGGGAAGGTTATCTCAACTCTGCAAAAATGCTTGGAGGGCCGTTAGGAACTAATGTCGTAGCAGCAATTATTACTGGTGATTTCTTTGATCCAGGAAAAAACAACCTTACTCCTGTAGAAAAAAAAAGAATTGGGGAAATGCCTGGGGTTGAGATATATGTTGCAGCGAAGTCTCATAATAAGCTTTCTAGTGCATACAACGAAATGGGAGAAGCTTTATACTATGCTACTCCAAGATCTCTTTTTAGGACATTCTTTTACAATGGGGAGCTGTTTGCAAGAGGATTATATAAAAATAATGAACAGTTAAAGAATTTATTAAATACTGCTGGAGCAGGAGTTTTAGGTGACGAGATTATTAAAGACATTTTCTCTTTTAGTGGGAAAGAGTTTGATAAACAGATTAGTGATGCCTTAGAGAAACTAAAGGTGCATGTTGGAAGTGGTACTCTTTCACAGAAAGATTTTGAAAAAATTCAAAAACTGATTGATCAGTCTAAACATTTTCAAAGACTGACAAGTATATTTAGTATGCCAGCGAGAACAAGGAATGCAATAGAGGAATGGACTAAAAATATCTTTGGTGAAAGATTGAAAAAAATGAGAGAGGGGATAGTCAACACTATTATGAAAAATGAGGGTCTTAAGAATTTAATAACTAAGACTCTTGGAGAAGGATTACTTAAGGAGTTTGCTGAAAAAGGTGGGCTGAGAAATTTGATTAAACCTCTTGTAAAGGCTGCTTTAGCAGGGCTTGGTATTGCACTTACTCCAATTGGGAGTATTTTAGTAACAATTGGTACAAATATTGCTATGGATTTGGTTGGGAAAATAGCAAAGGTTCTTGTACAGGTGATTCTTGTTGTGATAGTTGGTCTTATTGCTGGAATATTTATACTGTTTAGCAGTATTGGCTCTTGGAGAAAATGGAATAAAAAGACATATTCGTATAATTATGTTGTTCCTGATACTGTTAATCAGTGTGAGGCCTATGAATTTGGTCCAATTAGTCCAGATCCTGTTCCCTATCCAGGTGATCCTGTTCCAGTTCCAGATATTGACTGTGGACCAGGAGATACATATCAGGATATGTTTGAAGAAGCAAAAAAGTTTGTAAGTGCTAAATATAAAAATGTTATGAATATAGGTTTAGTCTGGGAAGGAGGGAGCTGCCCGCCGAATTATTGGTGCCATGCTTCTACAGATGGTGTGGTTACATGTGTTCTTGATTGCATAGTGACACATAATGCTTCATGTGATTACTTTTATCGTCTTTCAATACATGAATTGGCACATAAGGTACAGCTAGGATGTGGTTCTTCAGAAATGAGAGAATGGGGAGCTGATTATATTTCAGGTAATGCTGGTGGATATACTTTTTATATGAGGGATGGATCTTGTAAAAAAGCTACTGAAATTGGAGCATCTGGTTGTGGTTACCAAGAATTAGAAAAAGTTGCACTTTGTCTTCCTGGGTATTCTACCTCCTGCCACAAAGCTATATCCGATCAGATTGTAAATTATACTGGGTGTAGATAATGATGGGAAAAATACTTAACATATTAAAAAAATACAAACTTTTTGTAGCAATTATTATTTTTCTAATTATCCTCCTAATAATACTTCTTGTACAAAAAGATGGTGATACTATTACAGGAACTCTTCAGATAAAGAAAATACAAAGCCCATATGAAATAGCAGAGTATGAAACAAAGATAGAGTTACAAGGTAACAGTATTACGATTCCAAAGAAAGATAGAATATTTAAAGTAAATAGTTATAATACGGAACTATTTATTTCGTTTGTAAAAAAATTCACTAAAATTAGTGAAGAAACAGATTTCTCGGAGTCGGTTGTAATTCAGACAGACAATGAAGTGTTTGCATATTTCCCATCTGAAGGAACTTTGATGATAACCTCTTCAAGAAGTCTTGGTTCTGAATATATAATTAGGACTGAAGAGGATGTAAAGACTTTCTTTTCTAGACATCTTGGAATTACAGACCTAGTTTTTACAGAAGTTTCTGAAGAGAGTGGTTGGTATGAATACAAAGGGAGATATGTCCTAGAAGGGCTTGAAGTAGGAGCTCTCTCTTTAGATGGCGATGCATTTTCTTTGAGAACAGATAAAAATGGATATATATATAAGTTGCAGATGTTGCTTTTGAGTGAGGAAAATATTGAACAGTACCAAACAATGCCCTTATCGAATATTAAAGATTTAATAATCTCTAAAAAATACCCTAAAGCTATAAGGCATATAGAAGCTGAAGAAAGATATTTTTCCCAGCCTTTTTCATATAGATTAGCAGAGTTTTTTGTAAGGGAGATTGAACTCCTTTACATATTTAATGATTCAAGTAATGGTTACATATTACCAACTTATAGATTAAGTGGGGATGGAAGGTTAGTTAGTGAACGAGATGACGGAGTATGGTCTAAAACACATATGTATATATGTGCTATAGATCCATCATATCTTATACAGAAGCCTAAAACACCGAAGGAGGCAATAATTGATCAACCATCTCCATATATTCGTCCTTAGTAGATTTCTCTATCTATTAGCTTATCGTTTTTATGCTAAAATATACCTATGAAATTATTTAAACATACTAAAACATTAATACTTTCTTTGCTGCTACTTTGTTTGGTATCTACTTCATCATATGCACTGGAAATAATTAATAGAGAAGATATTAATATGGATGAGACCTTGTCAGTTCAAGCTGATATATATTCTCTTCCTCAGAAAATATATATATCCCAGCTGAAAGGGTATAATAAAAATTTCCTGGACAAATCCAGTGAGTGGATTAGAAGTTTGTATTACTATTGTGTAACAAGGCTCAGTTTAAATGATATTCCGTATAATTATCTTATTGATAGAAGCGGAAATATATATGAAGGGGCTAGGGGCGGAGAAGGAATTAATCCTGGTTTGGAAGGTGGGCAGAATGTTATTTTGATAGGAATAATGGATGACAGTGCAAACCTTTCACCTCGTGCCTCAGTATCACTTAATTCTCTTGTACAGGAGATGTCATATAAATATGGAATAAAAAATTCAAACTGGGAATTTGTTGATCTTAAATTAAAGAAAAATACTGACAAAGTATCATATATGACATATTCAGTTTCCTCAGGAGAGCTTAGAAATTCTATCGCTTCATCTCTTGCTGAAGTTCAGTGGTCTGACAGTGAGCATCTCAAGTATAAAGGGAGTATTGTATCGGTGGATTATGCGAAAGAGGTTGAAGTAGGAAACAGACTTGATGTAAAGGTAAAAATTAAAAATGAAAACGATTTTATTTGGTTTGGAGATCTTAGCTACACATATATTTCTACTGTTGATTCTAAAGAGAGTCCTCATGCAATTAATATGGAATGGGAGAGCTTCAGTAAGCCTACACATTTGGAGAATGTAAATGTTAAGCCAGGTGAAACTGTTGAAGTTTCGTTTCAAATGGAAGCAAAAAGCAAACCTGGACAGTACAAGGAAAGTTTCTATTTTATGAAATCTCCAGAAAATATTGTTGAAGGAAGTAATTTTGATGTAGAGTTTACTATTACAAGAGGAAATAACAAACTGATTCAGCTTACATCACCAGAGTTTGGATATGTAAATATAAGGGAGTGCAGATGGTATAGCTGTAAAGTGCTGGAAGTTGCAGATGAAGGATGGGTTTATGTAACAACTGGAAAGGAAGAAGGATGGTATAAGGTTAAATTTGGTAAAGATCAGACAGGCTGGGTGTATCAGAAGTATGCTAAAGAGATTTAATATATTTTCCGCCTTATAATCTTTCCTAATTGTATGTGTATATACTCTTGGATATAATCTATTCTGTGGACTCAAAAGAAATAATACTGGGAAAATTAAATGACCAGCAGAAGATTGCTGTGCAAACAACAGAGGGACCTCTTCTGGTTTTTGCGGGTGCTGGGTCTGGAAAGACAAGAGTTATTACAAACAGAATTGCATATTTGATAACAGAAAAAAATGTACCTGCACAAAATATAATGGCTGTTACATTTACAAAGAAAGCAGCTGGAGAAATGCAGGAGAGAGTATTAGGACTGCTCAATGAGCTTAATATTGTTACAAAGGATGTTCCTCTTGTTGGGACATTTCATTCAATAGGGGCACTGTTTTTAAGACAGCATGCACGAGATGTTGGCTTAATGCCTAATTTCTCAATATGTGATTCAACTGACTCCGAAAATCTAATAAAAGATATCCTTATTGAGCGTAATATTGATGTTAAGCAGATTAAGCCTCAGTCTATCGCCTACTTTATATCTGATGCAAAGAATGAATTAATTCCTCCAGAAAAGTTTTCTCAGCATTACGGCGGATTTATTGAAGACATCACTGCTGAAATATATCCCTTGTATCAAAAGCAGTTAATGCTGCAGAACTCTGTTGATTTTGGAGACCTTATATACTTAACAGTAAGACTACTATCCGAACATAAAGATGTTCTATCATATTACCAGGATATTTACAGATATCTTTTAATTGATGAATACCAGGATACTAATACCGCACAGTACATGTTTGCTAAACTTCTTTCACAGAAGTATCAAAATATATGTGTAGTTGGAGATGATGATCAAGGTATTTATGGATGGAGGGGTGCTGATATTAAGAATATTCAGTCTTTTGAGAGGGATTTTAAGA
>Ga0255340_1004303_pt1 | contig 13969 bp, 5 predicted proteins | sample wastewater_treat_7_FD_192417 | JGI IMG/M metagenome (GOLD analysis project Ga0255340, IMG submission 192417) | Wastewater microbial communities from Lulu Island WWTP, Vancouver, Canada - plant10 | ecosystem: Engineered > WWTP > Wastewater > Unclassified | place: Canada: Vancouver, British... | reverse complement strand
TACATGTCTTTGTCTTCGGGATCATGCGGCAGTCACGTGGACGATTGTAGCTACCGCTAAAATAAAAAGTATTGGTGAAGGCTTCGATGGATACCTTGTCATAATTCACATCTACATCTTCGACCATTCCATGAACCCTTATATCGATGAAATAACCACAATCGAGCAATTTGGGGATATCCAACGGTTTTCGCTTATCTTGAGTTCCGGCGGTCCCTCCGCAGTCTATGGAATCATCAATATCCACCCGCAAGCCAATCCAATTTGTGGTGATTGAGCGGGCATTGGTGACGATAACAGGCGTAACATGCGTGAGCCGATAGGCCAGTTGCTCACCGTTCCAGGCCGAATTGTTGGCTGGCGCACCTAGTTCGAGTTCCAAGGCGTTGTCAAAGCCATCTCCATCCGGGTCTCCCTCTGCTCCGTTCTCCCCCTCGGCATCCAGAGGATCAAGCGCGTTTTTCACTTCCCATCCATCCGGCAAACCATCGCTGTCCGTATCATCCGCCAATGGGTCGCTTCCGGCGCTCAGTTCACCCTTGAAAATACGCAACCCCTCCGAACTGGTAAAAACAATGTTGTTCGCCCATGCCGTATAGCGAGGATCACCAATCCACACGGGAATGTCATAGCCATCCAACAAGCCGTCGCCGTCCGTATCAATGCTTTGCGGGTTGGTGTGATGAACAAAGATTTCCATGCCATCAGTTAACCCGTCGCCGTCGGAATCCTGCCGATTCGCCACGGCATAAAAGCGTATCCGCGCGTTGCTGGATATATTCGCGTCCTCGTAGATGCCAACGCCATTCGTCAGCACTAGATTGGTCGTCAGGCATTCCCACGCGCTTTCCAGCCCGTTAAACGCCGGCGACACCTGATGCCATACCGTATTGGTGTCCGTAACCACGTTGGATTGCTCGTTGGTCCACGTGGCCACAACCACCGAGGAAGTGTGCCAAACGGTATAGGCGAAAACTTCGGCAACATTCGCGCCGTTGGTCACTGTGATAAACATCGTGCCGTTCGTTGTTCCCTGAATGCCACAGATGCCGAACTCGCCCGCCTCTAATCCTCTCGTTGCCGCGCCTCCGGATTTGGCTGAACGTGGTGCGTTGTAGCGCGCAAGAGATTCCTCGATGCGCCTTTCGGTATAAAGGTACGGCTCGACATCTTCAGCGGGTAGCAAGCCCAGTTGCAGAATCACGCGGGATGGGTCGGCATCCGCCGGCCACTCGCGGGAGCCGCGGTCGGCGGGGATGGCCGCGATTAGCTCTCCCTCGGCATTGTAAATGAGCGTTTCGCGCGTCTTGGGGTTTTGAATCAGCGAAAGCGGATAAATCGCCACGCTGTTTTTCTCCTCGCCTAAAAGTTCACTCAGAAACCGCTCGTCGAAGTTTTCAGCATCAAACGGCGCAACCGGCGGAAACATCGGCTGAATCCACGAAAGCCCCGGCGGGGTGATTCGATTGAACATCCGGCGCTGGACTTCCGCGCCCTCCGCCAAATCCTGAATATCCAGAACCTCATGCCCCATGAAATCGGCGAATTGTTCGGCATCAACGGGCGCGGGCTTTTCGGTGCGGGAAGCAGCCGACGCAAAAGCAACAAGGCACAACGCACCATAAAGAACGGCGATGCTTCTCCCGATGGCGATAAGTTGATGCTTTCTTAGATTTTTCATTGCTCATGCTCCTGGGGTGGTTGGCATGAACCTAGTGCCGCACAAAACTGGAAAGAGGGCACGACACCAAGCTCATGTCTCTTCTGAGGGACCGCGAAGCCCCGTCCACGAAACACAAAACAAGGAGCCGCGCCCATGGCGGGCGCGCCTCACACGTCTCGTTTCGAGGACAGAAAAATTCGCGGTTTTTCAGAAGAAACGATGACTGCGTAAAACGCAGTAAATTAGATTTTCAAAGAAACAATGTCCGAATAACATCGGAACTGCCGAACTTATCGCAGAAAGCCAGACGGCAGGCCAGAAGAAAATATTGCGGCGACGCAGCAGCAGTTGGAAGGTCAGGGTTTGGGGTTCAGCCGGAAGAGAAAGGGCAGAAAACAGAGGGCGGAGACTGGAAAAAACGGGACCAGCCCGGCGGGGCGCAATTTTCCACGCTATGGAAAAGTTTTTCACGATTTTTCCACGCTATGGAAAAATAATTGGCAATGTCCGAAAGTGTGTGATGGCTAGGTGGCTTGGAGGATACGGAAAAAGATGTGGACGGAGCTGGTGAGGCGCATGCGCTCCTGCCAGTATTTCTTCCAATCCTCAGGGCGGGTATATTTCTTCAGGATGATGCGGGTGATTTTTCCTACCCCGGCGGCCTTCCAATTGTAGCCGAGCTTTTTGATCCGCCGCCCTAATTCCCGGAAGAATCGCTCAATCAGCGACGAGGCCCGCGGACAGGCGATGCCGAACTGCAACCAGCGCCGGAGGTAGCTGAACATGTAGCGGCGTGAGCGGTTCAGATACTGGGCCGCCTTGTGGAATCCCTGCCCGGCCAGATGCCGGATGAGTTCCTCAACCTGAGCTTCCGCCTTTTCCATCCGCGCTTCGATGTCGTCTTTTTCGGATTCGGGCACGGCCTCGAAGTCCTCCTTCGGCAGTTCGATGCCTATGACCGCTTTGAGCGCGTCTCGAACGGGCCGAATCTCGTCGATGGTTCCATGGTCCTTCCACATGGCATAATACAGATCGCGAATGGTGTGCCAGTGGCAGCGCTGGTACAGGTTCACATGCTCGGCCAGCCATTCGGCCAGTCCCGACTCGGCATCCGCCACCAGCACTGTGCCGGCGGGGAAGCGGATGGACCGTCGGGTCAGATCGTCGGCGACCTGCCTCCAACTTTCCCCGCTTGTCCACGTCCCCAGCGGCACAAGCTCGCCCGCCGCCGTAACGCCGATGAGCGCTTTGATGTCTCCCCGGACGGCTCCCGCGCCTTTGTACTTGGTGCCATCCGCCACCACCGTCGCGGGCAAAGCACCCATCGCGTCGGGGGGCAGATCCATCTGGTCGGCTTTCGTGTCGAGCACCCATCCGTGCAAGGTGGAATGCGGTGTTCGCACCCCCGTCGTTTGTTCGAGTCTGCCCGCCGCCCGCCGATAGGAGTCCGCCACAGCCTGCTCGATGGCCTGCTGCTCCAGCTCCGAGGTCTTGCTCTGATGCCGCTCGATGCCTAGAAACCTCAGCAACGGCGTGTGAGTCTTGCCGCAATGCGTACACTTCACGCGGACCAACGCCGGCAAACGGAGGTCGCCCAAACTGGTCCGAATCCGCCGGCTTTTCTGGTGGCCGTTCAAGACGAAGGCCGTACACCCACACTCGCAGGCGACAGGCACCTCCTCCTTACCCATGACCTTCAGCCTCAAGGTCTCCTCCACCAGAAGCAGAATCATCTGGAGAATCTTCCCGTGGGCTTGCTGCTCGAGCACCTCACGTAGCTTCCCCACCAGTTCATCCAGCGAGAAACCCTTTTCAGATAGACAGACGAGCAGCGAAGCGGTAAGTGTATGTTGCATTTGGGAGGCGGCCTTTCTTGGTTGAGATCGCTAGTCAAAAGCCAGATGATGCCATAACCTCCCAAATGCCTCACCCCCAAAAATCACACACTTTCGGACATTGCCAAATAATTTCCACGGTGTGGAAAAATTCGGGCCGACGCCCCCCTTTGCGCCAAATGTTTTCCACGGTGTGGAAAACTTTTTTCCACACCGTGGAAAAATCCGTTGGCGGCGGTCAGGGGCGAGTGGGCCAGGTGACTTCGAGGCCGTAGAAGTAGTCGCCGATGTCCAGCGGCAGCGGATTGGTTTGCGTGTTGACAGGCGCGGTGGCCGTGACACCGGAGACGTGCGTGGTGTAGGGGCCGAGCGCGTTGGTGGCGCGCAATACCGTGTACACGCGCTCGTCAACGCTGGGCCACCACAGAATCAGGTGCCCGCCGTTGGTTTGCGCGGCCAGGTCCGTAATCACCAGAACGGAGTTGGCGCTCGTGGGATGCGTGCCGGCGATGTATTCCGCGTAGTTGCTCATGCCGTCGCCGTCGCTGTCGGCGTCGGGATTCGCGCCGGTGGCGCTGCCAAAGTATTCCTGCTCCCAGGCGTCGGGCAGGCCGTCGCCATCGCTGTCAACGACCGGCTGGGGCTGTACGCCGGTGACAAGAACATCGTCGAAGGCGATGTTGCTGGTGGTCTTGTTCCACGTGAACCGCAGTTGCGTGGCCGACTCGGACAGATTGAAAGAGTACGTCGTGCCGACATTCAATGGGTCGGTCACCACGCCCGCGGTCTGCCACACGCCGCCGATTTTCTGTTCAACGACAAACGTCCCCACGCCTGCCGCCGTGACCGCGCGCATCCAGAATTGCACGTTGGTTGCGCCGAGGAAGGTCGGACTCAAAATGGAATCGCCGTTCGTGTCGAATTTGACCGAGGGCACGGCTTGTCCGGCATAGGTGGCGGTTGTATAGCTGCCCACGCCGTTGAAGGTCCAGCCGGCGGGAGGCGTGGGCGCATCGTCGAACGGCTCGCTGATGAGCACCAGACCCGACGGCGCCGATACCGTCAGCGTCACCGTGTCCACGGCGGTTTGGTTTTGCAGGTAATTGCTGCCCGTCACGCGGATGAGGTTCGTGCCGGTCGCCAGCGGCACCATGACGCTCCACGACGGCGCGGCCGCGAAGGTCCCGGTGGCGCCCGTCAACACGTTGCTCCACGTGAGATTGCCCGCGACGGCGGCATTGTTCGTGCCGGAAATCGAGAACGACGCGGTCCCGGCCGCCAGAGTCTGGTTGGCCGTTGTAATATCCACAACCGGCGTGTCCTCCGGGGCATCGCCGAAGAAGATGATGGTCCGCGCCATCAGATTCGTGCGCGTGCTTGTGGAATAAATCGTCTCGAAGGGGAAGCCCATGACGACCAGACGATAGCCGTTGCTGTAGGCCAGAGCCGCCACGTTGGTGCCAGCGGAAGACGTGCCGTAAACCAGCGCGGGCACGGAAGCCGGCGAACCGGTGACTTGCAGGACGTCGGGATACGAAGCCTTGTACGTGGTGCCCGTGCCCGCGTAATCGAAGGCAATCGCGCCCACGCCGTCGAAGATGCCGCCGCTTTTTGCCGTGACAGCTCCCGTCCCGGCGTCATCGCCCGTGAAGGCGGTCTTGAGAATGTTGGAGCAGAAGGTCTTGTCTGCCGTGGAACCCCGATATTGCAAATCCCAGCCGATTTCCGTGCCGCAGACGAACAGGCGCTTGCCGGCGGCCAGGAAGTTCGAGACGAGCGTTTGTTCCGTGGCGGAAAAGGTTTCGTCGGCGGTGGATTCGCGGCCAAGGTGCCAATAGGCGGCATGGTAGTTGCCCAGGTTCACGTCACCGCCTTCGACGGCATCGTTGCCGCACGAGTCGAAGTAGCGCCCGGCGGCGGCGATGGCTTCGCCGTACTGAATCACGTAATCCTGCGAATTAATCTTGCGCTGGATGACGCGCGTGACGTTGCCCCCGATGTTTTGGCCGATGTATTCCGTCGGCGCAATCAGCCGCTCGTTGCGCACGAATCCGTTCACAATCAGATGCGGCGCGAATCCCGAAGGCGAAACCCGCACGCCAACGGTCCGGGAAGCGAGCGACTCGCCGCCACGGTTCGTCGCGCAGACTTGGAAGTAATAAATCTGGCCGACGGTCAGGTTCGTCAGCGTGACCGACAGCGTGTTGCCGCCCGACACCGCGACGGGATTGCCGAACCCGTAGCCGTTGCTCGAACGGTAAATGACATAGCCCGTTGCGGCATGGCCCTCCGCCCGGTTTGTCACCGGCGCGTGCCACCTCAGCGTCACGTTTCCAACCCCGGCATTCGCGGCGCTGACGTGCGTGGGCGGATCGGGCAGCAGAACGGGCGATACCACCGTCGGGTTGTTGGTCGTCAGGTGTTTCACAATGGCCTGGTAGCTCGACATCGCCATCACCCGCCGCGCGGACGGGCATTTCAACAGGTTGGCGTCGTCGGCGTTGTTATGGAAGGCCGTTTCGATGATGGTGGAATTCATCTCGTCGGTCATCGTTCCGTAGATTTCGCCGTACTGAGAGCCGTAGATGTTCGCCGAGTTGTTGGCGAATCCGTCGGGGAATAAAACGCCGCTTTGACCGTACCCGAGGTCGTTGGTCAACTCGCGCGCGATGAGGGTGCCGAAATCCTTCTGGCGCGCCTGGCTCAGGGCGCTGCCACGGGTATCGTAAAGCCCCATGGGGCCGCGGCCCGTTCCGGCGCCGCCATCCGCGTTGGAGTGGAATCCGAGGTAGATGCGATCCCAAACGGTGCCATCGGTTTCCCGGTTCATCTCCGCCGCCATGCGCGGGGGCGCGCCTACGTTGTCGCTGACGTCGGCATAGCCCGACAAGTCGTAAATGGAGGAACTCATGCCCTGGCCGACCATGCGCTGCACCCAATAGCGCGAGCCTTCCAATTCGCGCGGAAGCCCTGAGACACCGCAACCGCGGTCAATGTCGCCCATGCCGTTGCCGAAGCGGATGGCGTCGGCGATAATCACTTCGCTGCCCGAGTAGCCGGGCGCGTAGTTGGAGATGGTGACGCAGCCGTTGGTGCCCGCCTCGAAGTAGTACGTGCCCAGCCATACCCAGCCCAGACCCACGCGCCGGTGGTTCACCCGCACTTCCGTCACGCCGCCGGAATGCTGGACGCGGTAGAGCTGCCGCACACGGTCGGAACCGCAGCGCGTCCATGCATAGACGGGATAGAAGCCCGCCACCGGCAGATTCGGCCGGTAGGTCGCCGATGCCGTCGTGCCCGTCGTATTGATGGTGGCATAACGGTAAGGCGTCGCGCCCGGCGCGCCGTAATAGACGGTCGAAGTGCTGTCGCTCCACGCACCGCTAAAGGTCACGCGGGCGGAATCGGTGTTGTCCAGAACGACTTCGTTGGTCTGGTTCCCCAGCGGACGCATCGGCACCACCGTTGCGCCGGCCTTGAAGCAATACTCCACAAAATAATTCAACTGATCAATGTTGCCGATGTCTTCAACCACGCCATACGTCAGCCCCCGCCCGAACACCCAGGAACCGGTATCGCCGATGGCCCCGTGCCCGGCGCTGGTATAGATGATGATGTCGCTCAGGCCGCCGTCCGGCTGCGTGGCGACGGTTTCCACCGCCCCGGCCCCCGACGCCGCCGCCCGCACAAAAGTCACGCTGGCGCTCGCGCTGGCACCCGCCGCGTTCGTGGCGGTGACGGTGATGACGTTGGTGCCTACGGCCAACGCCGCCGGGAACGACCAGTTTGTCGCCGCCGCAAATGTGCCGCTTCCGCCCAGACTGTTGGTCCACCGCATCGTGCCGACCGCGTAGGCATTCGCCGTGCCCTCAATCAACTGGCTCGAAATGCCATTGGGCACCGTGGCGCCCGCGGTCGTAATCTCGACGGCCGGCGCGCCCGCCCCCTTGGTCAGGACGGTGCCGTTGAAACCCGCCGCCATGAACAGATTGTTGCTGAACACCACGCCGCGCAGGAATTCGGTCGTACCGGAATTTTCGACGGTCCAGTCCACGCCGTTGGGCGAACCCCAAATGACCCCGTTTGGGCCCACGGCGACAAACTGCCCGTTGCCGAACGCCACGCGGTACAGATTGACGCTCTGGCTCGGCAGGCTGTTGGTCTGCCGCGTCCAGGTGATGCCGTCGGACGAGGTAACAACACGCGAGCCCAGCCCCACGGCCACATAGGTACCGTTGCCATAGGCCGCATCCAGCAGCCAGCCGCCCGCGTTCGACGTGCGGGCCGTCCACGACGCGCCGTCGGACGATGTCAGCAGAACGTTGTTCTCGCCGGTGGCAATAAACAGTCCGTTCGCATAGTGAACGCCTTGCAGATTCTCCGTGGTGCCCGAAACCACCTGCGTCCAGTTGCTGGCGTTGCCGTCCACCGAGCGCAGAATCGTACCGCCGCCACCGACCGCCACAAAGACGTCGCCGGCGTCGCCGTAGGCAATGCCGCGCAACATGGCGGTCGTCGGTGTGCTTTGCACCGTCCAAGTCGCCCCGCCAACGGATGTGACGACAGTGCCTTGGTCACCCACCGCCACCCACACGCCGCTGCCGCTGGTGACATTCAACAGCAGGTTAGTGGTGCCGGACGTGCGCGGCGTCCAAGTTGTGCCGCTATCGGCGGACGTGTAGATGGCCCCGCCCGCGCCAACGGCGGCAAAGGCGCCCGCCTTGGCAGCGACGCCGTAGAAGCTCGTCGTCGTGCCCGAATTTTGCGCCACCCAGGTCGCGTCGCCCCTCGCAAATTTTTCGGCCAGCAAATCCCAAAGGTCGGAGGTTCCAGCGTCGTAGTTGAGCGCCCAGATGCCGATGCCGGCCAAATTCTTGGATTTGGCAAAGTCATATTTGAGCGCCAGACTGTTGGTGTCGTCGTACCAAAGCTGGCGATAGCTGCCATACAGCACGTAGGGCGTCTGCGAATTGGTGTCCCAGTTGTAGCCGTAGGTTTCGGCATAGGATTTGGCGGCGGGATATGTCCGCGACGTCCCCGTGCCGGTGGTGTTGGCGTGCATGGCGTGCGAAACAGTCGGCCAGTCATATCCATAGTAGGGCACGCCCAGCAGCAGCTTGCCCGGAGAAATGCCCGCCGCGAGATAATTGCTGACCGACCTCTGCTCGCAGTACGCGCCGAACGTCGTGCTCGCGGTCAGCGGCGCCACCGGGCCGGCCTGCGTATCGGTACTCCAGGAGTAGTCGTAGCCCATGATGATGCACTTGTCCAAAAAGCCGTCATACGCCGCCACGTCGAAGAGACTGCTCCAGTCCACGGCCGGCAGGCAGATGGACACCTCCGAGCCGGGAATCTCCGCATGCATGCGCACCGCCAGATTGCTCATGAATGTCGTCAGGTGGGTGCGATAACCGCTCGGGATGGCCTCGAAATCAATGTTCACCCCGTCCGCGTTGCGCAACTTGATTACGCGGACCAGCTCGTTAATCAGATTGCTTTGCGCGGTCGAACTGGCGAAAAAATTGGTGTGCCCCGACATCATGGTCGCGCAGAGCACCACCTTTGTCCCGTTCGAATGGGCCCATTCGACCAGCGGCGTATTCGACCAACTGTTCATCGTGGTCGCGTAGCCGGTGCTGGGGTTCACGTCGTAGGAGAAATAGGCCACCGTGGAAAGCAAATCAAAGGTGTAATTGGTATAACCGGTGCCCTGCCAGTACGGGTGCCATCCGAAAACTTCTTTATTCAGAACAAAAGGGCCGGGCGCGGAAGCGCCACCCTTGGGCAGCGCCCGGGTCCGCACGGCCTTGACTTCGTCCCAGTCGCTTTCGCTGGCCGCCTCGAATTGGCCGTAGTATTCCAACTCCGACTGATGAATGGAAGGCGGCACGACACCCGAAGGAGCCTCCCCCGCTGTCGCGCGAACCGCAGGCGCGGCAGCGCCTTCGGAAAAGTCCTGATCCACGGAGTCAACCACAATCCAGTTGACGCTCTCATCTTCAGGCATCAGCGGCACGATGGGTTCCCCATCCGGCAGATTGCTTTCAGCCCGCGCGCCGGCAGCCCCCAAAACAAGGAGCCCAACCGCCGCCAAACCCACACCCAAGAAACGAATGACCTTGCTCATAGCTTTCATCCTCCCAAGCCCGCCCATCCCCGTCAAGGCCAACGTGTGCGGGAGTCTTCGAGGGAGTCTTCGAGAGAGTCTTCGACCGAACGGACGCATAACGCGCGCCGTTATGCGACGTTGCCCGGTGGCGGGTCGGACGTAGTTCGGCCCGACATTCCAGCGCGGCCACGCGCGGCTTGGCGCTGCGTCCGTCGCATTACCAGCAACGTGGGATTCATGGACAAGCCGCACGACGCGTAGCGGCACGCCTGTCGAGCGGAAGCAGTGAGCGGCCACGTCTTCGGGGACGCTCTCTGCTGGAGCGAGTCCACCATCGGAGCGCGTCAGCGCGTAGGTGCCCCGGAGGCGCGAGAGCGCCGGAGCAAGGCCGGAGCACCTGGCGCGCCGCGTGGCCATTCTTTCAGCACACGGCGTGTCAGGTGCGTAGGCCGTCAATGAACAGGAAGCGCCGCCGGTCATCACGATTGCATTCACGGCAACCTCTTACCGGCGGCGCACCGCATCAGCGGAGCAACCGGCGCAAAAAATGCCCCGCATTTTTCGTGTACGGTTGCGGAGCGTAGGGCAAGCAGGACGGGACATTCGCACCATACAGAAGATTACCTGATCTGAAGGGCGTTCCGTCGCACCTCGCCGAGTTGATCATCCGAATATCTCGCACCATTCTGAACAATGAAAGATGTCTTTGTCTGACTGATGGACGCAATCGCGTTCACGGCTAGGTCGCAAACGCGAATAAAGTAGTTCGCACCCGACGGCGCAACATTCACCGCATCCCTCTTGTCATCCAAGAGCGGCACCAAATGAGGAATGAGTTTCTTATCATCGGCATAGGATATGCACTCGATTCCCTTGACGCGACTTTCCGCCTCATTTGAACCAAGAAGAGACAAGACTTCTTTTTCGGCTTCATCGTCCTTCAAGCGGAGCAACGCCTTAAGGCAAGCCATCTGCATTCGGGGCGCAAGGACATATCGGTCATCCATTGGTCCCACAATGCCCCGACTTTCCGCCAGAATGGACTTGAGCATCGGCCTTGATTGCTCTGCCCCCATTCGGCCAAGCAACAAAACCGCCTTGTAACTGTTCTCGTCCCACTTTTGAGCATAATCGCTCAGGCCAACCGCCACCGAAGGATCACGAGCCATCTCGGAAACTTTCGACGACATGGAAAACATCTCGTCTATCGCCCTTCGTCGCGTATTCATGTCATGTGATTTTAAGAGTGCGGCATTCCGCCCAATTTGTTCCGTCACGGTCGATGTCTCCTCGGCTTGGGCAAACAGCCCGGAACAGCAGAACAGACAAAATACCAGAAAGTAGCTGTGTTTCATATGCATAATCTCCGTTCATCTCATGGGTTCGCCTGATCAACCTGTGCATGTGTGATTTTCTGGCCGCGTACGTCGGTGTACGCGTGCATCAGTTGATCCTGCCGATCCGTGTAATCCGCCGGGCTCACCGCCAGAAAATGGCCCATCTCGTGCGCCAGTGTTTCCCCCACCTCGGAGCCCGCGTTGTCCTCAAACAGGATGTCACCGCCGAGTTGCGCCGCGTCGGCGTTGTCGGTTGCCGGTGTACCATCTTGTTCGTACTCCCAAACAAAGAATACGTCAGGAGCCGACCCATTACGAAACGCCACAATGTCATCCCATTCATTGGCGGGATTGGTCGGATACCACTCAACAACACTTCCAAGGTTCGTTGGGACGGTGGGGCTGTCGACACTTCCTTTTTGGAAGACCACATTGGCCTGTGGCGTCCAAATTGTATTCAGAGTGGAAACAAAGCCATCGGCTTCCGATGTTGATCGCGAAGTCTGGTTGCTGGCGTTGTCCTGCATGAAATGGAAATCGACAATAACAACCTTCTTATCCCGTACGCAGACATTAAGCGTCTTGCAAATCGGCCCAGAGGAAGATCCGACACGAGCACGCAGAGCGGTATGGCCTTTCGCCACTCCAGTCAGAGTAAGCGTCTGCGGTGATGATGATGCTTGGGCCGGGGATACCGTTGCTTTCGCCGGATCGTCGATCGTGAAGTACACCTGTGCGGCTGCTGCGCTCGGTTCAATGTTGACCTTGACCGTGTTCTGATTCGGCGGATTGTTGACGGGCACAACAAGCCAAGGCGGATCAACCGTATCGTCGAAACCGTTATTCGGGGCAGTTTCTTCGAAGTCTACAGAGGGTATGCTCACCTGAATGTTGTCGGTGCAGTTGGTTTGCGCGGAATAGGTCCAGCTCAGGGTGGTGGTGCCGGGGGAGATGCCTTCTACGTAGAGATTCGTGCCGTTGAAGCCGTGGAAGGGGGTAACGAATTGCGTCAAGGCGGTTCCGCCGGACGGGGCCATGTAAATGTTCACAATGGAAGAATCCCAAGTCAAAATCAGATTACCAGGCGAGCCGTATGGACCGCATGCCTCCAGCGTGAGCATGGTGCGGGGGTGGCAGGTCGGACGTAGTTCGACCCGGCATTCCGGTGCGGCCCCGCGCGGCTTGGCGCTGCGTCCGTCGCACAATCAATCGCCGGATTCACGGACAAGCCGCACAACGCGTAGCGGCACGCAGGGGGCGAAGCGCATGGCTGCAATGTTGGCCGCCAACTTCGCGGCGATGTGCGGATCGGGGACATACTACTTCTCCTGCGCCTTGTCGATGATGGACAAAAGCAATTCGTAACGTTCGTCCGCCATGGGTGTTGGCACAGAACAGCCTGCCTTTCCCCTCTTGTGAAGTTGGCGGAATGCCTCGCCCTTGGCGATTACGGAATCATCCGACAGCATTGTTTTTAAGGCTTCTTCCCCATTGCGAGCGTTGGTCTTGAGAACTTCCTTGGCTGCTTCTACCCGCAGGTAAGGGTTGGGATCCTTCAAGAGCGGTTCGATGGCAGCAATCAACTGTGCCGAACCCTTGCCCTCGGCCTTCTTCTTCGTTAGCATCAACCGAACGTATGCCTGAGGCATTGCTGACGCTTCCTTAAGAACACCCTCTGCCTTTACGCAGAGGTCAGTCTCAGCTTCCGTGCTTTCCGCCACGACACAAGCCGCAAGCGAGACAAGAACGGAATCCCCACTGGCAAGATTCCTTTCGACAATAAACCGATCTTGGTCGCTAAGCCGCCCTTGCTGGCGAACGCTAATGAGTACATGCTTCAGTTCAGGAATTTTCTTCGCGGCTTCAACGTCCATTGGTTCCGCATGCACCGTTGGCACCAAGATACCAAGGGCAATGATTCCCAAGGTCTTGAATAACGGCATTGAAAGATTGCTAGTCATCATATTTGTCCTTTGTATTGTGCTGCATGCCGGGATTGCCCCAGTCTTTTGAGTGATCACCTGTTGCATCTTTGTGCCTTTGACAGTTCCAGTCCTCAAAATCGTTGAGGATTGAAACTGGTCTTCCGGCAGTTGGGGTGTTGTAGGTCTCCCAGTCGTACAAATCACCAGCATCATACACGCCATTCAAATTCATATCTTCTGTACTATTAGAAATCATATCAGCGTCTTTGTCATCTCCTGGCCCGGCATTGCCTTGGTGATTGTAGAACCAGTCTGTGTAGTTGTTAGACCAGAGGTCGCACCAGTCTTTGTAGTGTTGTGATTCATGAATAACCACCCAAGCAAAATTATCGATCCCGGTAAGAGGATTGTTAAGACCATATGGTGCATTATATGAGCCGCCATTGTTTGAACCGAGCCATATTTCGGTTGTACCAGGCGTAAAGGAACCGTATCCAGAGGCCGTTCCGTACTTGTACGCTGGCGTAGGACTACCGAGCGGTACGACTGTCTGACTCCAGTAATACATCCAGTTTGGCCAGTCTGCGGTGGAAGAATCTGAAGGATGGTTACTGGCTGTCTTGGTATAAAACACCTCGTAGCTCTCTTCATCCTGCTTGTTGCCACTGAAATAAACAGCGGCCTTCTTAGCTCCGAAATCGGAATTGTTCGCGGGCAACCCGGTGAATGTGACGGTTGCCAGCAGATCGTCGCCGCTCGCAGTCGGCTTTCCGCCGGGATTCGCCGCATCCCAAGCCAGCGTCGAAGCGCCGATTCCGTCAACGGTGAAGAGGACTTGATCCTTGATCTGGTCGGCAATTCCACTCGGCGTTACACGAGCCTTGAGATTCATCGTCAACACGCCCGGACTGGCTGGCGAGTACGTGAACTCGTTTTGCCCGTCGCCGGAGTCGGAAGGCGCTCCGACCGGGTCACCAGCGGGGGTAATCATGTCTATTTTAATGATGCTCACCTGAATGTTATCGGTGCAGTTGGCCTGCGCGGAATAGGTCCAGCTCAGGGTGGTGGTGCCGGGCGCGATGCCTTCAACGTAAAGATTC
>Ga0255340_1004290_pt1 | contig 13987 bp, 10 predicted proteins | sample wastewater_treat_7_FD_192417 | JGI IMG/M metagenome (GOLD analysis project Ga0255340, IMG submission 192417) | Wastewater microbial communities from Lulu Island WWTP, Vancouver, Canada - plant10 | ecosystem: Engineered > WWTP > Wastewater > Unclassified | place: Canada: Vancouver, British... | reverse complement strand
TGCTGCTAAGGCGTTCCGATACTTCAGCTTCATTCTTGATAAATGCGTCGGTTTCATCGGTCATGATCCGAATGGGTAAAACGACCTTCCGCTGTAAATACGTCAGATACACAGCAATGAAGATTCCAATGATCAGCACGGAAGCGGCGGCGATAAAAACGACAAACTCCGTCAGGACAGACTGCAGTATCCCCATTGAAATTTCTACGACCAGTATGGCGACGATACCGTTTTGCGAATTGTACACCGGTACGATTGCGGAGGTATTATAACCGAATTCGCTGTGCGAATAAAAATAGTTGTCGACACGCACACCTTCGTTTGCGATTCGTCCGATATCCTCTTCAAATTTGGCATTTATTTTGCCCTTATCTCCCAGTTGAAACGGTTCGAATTCATCGTCGGGATTGTCTGCATCAAAGATATAGGTAAGTTCAATTCCGTCCAGCTCGGCTATGAAGAGGTGGTTCACATTCATGTTGGCGCGCAAATCGGAAAGATATCTTCCCATGACTGCATAAGCCTCATCAGTCTGACCGGTTTTGAGATACCGTTCAATATCATCGCCATTCACATAGGAAAGCCCCACGTCGGCAATACGATAAGCGACATCATTTTGCTTTTTCCCCACGGCAGCTCGGTTTTTGAAATATGAAATGACAATGCTTGCCGTGCAGATCATGACGCCTAACAGCACAAAACCAATGATCAGTTTGTTTGACAGCTTATGTGATTTTTTCATCTCCTACTCCGAAATATTATAACGGCTTCATTACGGAGGCAGATTTCGCTAACAAGTCGATTCCGGAAAGGCCTCATTCTGTTTCATTTTCGACGGTCAAAATTTTCAGAAAACCTGTGATCTCAAAGACTTCCATTATTGAGTCATTGACATTACGGAGAACCATGCCCCCTTTATCGTTCATTTTCTTCTGAGTAGCCAGCAAGACACGTAGGCCGGCACTCGATACATATTTCAGCTCAGAAAAGTCAAGTATCAGCTTAGAGATAGGATCGAGAGAAGACGTCAATTCAGCTTCCAGAATCGGAGCGGTCGTTGTATCTAAACGCCCCTTAATCGACAAAACCAATGTGTCCCCATTTACCGTTTTATTAATATCCATATTGTTTGTCGTATACATGACCGGTCGTTTGTCCGTATACTCTCCTCGTCTTTCTAATCATTAATCATATTTTAATCTGAAATAGTATTCTTGTCGTGTGACCATATGTCACCGTATTTTTTGATTTGCAGTTTTTTGAGAATATTCTCAACTTGTCTACAGGGTTATCAAAAAACTGATGCTCGTTTATGACGAAGTATTGTTCGCAAAATTCGCTCCACTTGCTTTGAGCAGTGAATTTCGACATTATCGACAATTAAAACGCATCAGCTACGCGTTTTCTGTTTTTTTAACAACTTTTCAAGTTCGAGCCTTTTATTTTTCTGCGTGCCGGAAATCCCCATTTTGTCATAAATGCGCGAAAGATGATTTCGAACGGTTCCGGAAGAAAGATGAAGCATTTTTGCAATTTCCGCTGAAGTCATTCGCTGAGCGGCAAGTTCTGCAATTTCAAGTTCCCTTTCCGAAAGTCCATAATCCGCACGCTTTTCAAAATATTTGCTGAGGATTTTGTTCTTACCTGACTGAACTAATTCTGAAAGCTTGAATATCTTGTCGACATATTCCGCGTATTCGTTATCTTCTTTCAACTCCATAAGCTGTCTTGAGATATAGGGTGTGTTTTCGGCAAAGGGCATCAAAAATTTGTCCGGCATAGCCAAATCCAGAGCGATTTTCAATTCATCAAGCGCATCTTTCGCTCTGCCTATTTTTTCTAACGCGGCGGCAAGCTGAATATGCAACCATAATAGACACAAAACATTGCTGAAAATGCCATAAAGCCTTTGGCACTCTTCTTTCCTTGCAATGAGGGCAGTATACTCGCCCTTTGCTAAAAGCATCTGATTGTAGTACGTGTGGAGCATTGGCATGGCAGGAAACATCATGAGCGTTTCGGAGAGTCTGCCTTCCGCCAACCACTCGGGTGTATCCTGCGGGCGGTTCAGCGAGGAAGCGATAAACATCTGACAGACATCCAAGGTGTTCAGCAGTGTATATTGTTTTTCCCTGAGGAGCAGCACTTTCAAATTCTGCATGCTCGTTTTGATTTTGTCATAGTCTCCACGCAAGAGCTCCAGCCGCATATTCAAAAATTCACTCGTCAGCATAACGCTGAATTGATCCTTTCTTTTTGCTGCCGTCATGGCCATCTTATTTGAAATGTCGGCATCGACCAATTCTCCGCGCACATAGTGGAGTTCAGCCGCGAAGCCGTGTTCTGAACCGTTGCCGTGCCCATTCGACACCTGGTAATAGTACGGCATGCAATCCTGCATCTCTTCATTCTCGGTATCGGCAAAACCGACTGCTCTGTGATACATCATCAAAATTGAGGGGGCTGAAAATGTCCACGCGCCTTTCTGGTCGATGCTGTATGTCGTTCTCCCGAGAAGTGCACAGGCTCTCCTGTGGTATGCACTCATCGCGGAAATATTGTTGTAGGCAGTAAAACTCTCAGAAACCTCCGCGTCACCTAAAAGGTTGTTTTTTTCTTCATCCGATAGTGTCTTGTTCATTTCGAGCGATTTCAGAAGAAGCCGCTTTAGACGCTTCAGCTCTGCAATATTATTGAAAGCGAACATCTTTACCATACAAGCCGTCAAGGCGCAGGGATAATGCAATAGTATTTTTTCAGGACAGTTGCCTATCCACGAGAAAAAATCCTTCGCATGTTCAGCATTTAGACTTTTAGCCCTGTCTTTCTCGGCGCAGAGTAAAATCTTTTCGAAGTTTTCCGCTCTTGCGTAGGAATAATACGCGGGGACAAAATTTTCCTCCTTCATAAACCAATCGCCTAAGCGCGTATAACTTTTTTGTTGGTATTCCATCGGTTTTTGGGAGAAATAGTGACGCGCACATTGCTGGAGCATGTGGTGATAACGGTATTGGTTGTCTGACCTTGTGATAAAAGCATTGTTCTTGGAAAGAGAGTTTAAGAGTTCCCCGCTGTCTCCGCCGGTGCCGCTTCCTGCCCATAGATAAGCGGCTTTCTCTTTGGTAAACTCGTTACTTATTCCTAATAAGATTAAAAACTCCCGTTCCTCTTCGCTCAAAGGTTCTAATAAAACTTCGTTGATTAAGCTGAAAATATCGGTAGAACTGGAAAGCCATTTCCTGTTTCTTCCATATGATTTGAAGTTCAGATATATGACGGAAAACCAACCCTCGCTTAAAGTCGCCAGTTCGTCCAGTTCCGGTGCCGATGCCTTGATGTCACACCACTCCGCGTAGTCGTAAAGTTCCTCTGTGTATAATCTCAGATCGTAAGCGGAAATCTCGTAAAGCTGATGCCCGAGCCTCATTTTCTCCTCTTCGTTAAAAATCTGATTTCGTGACAGGAGTATGATGTGAACATTGCTCGGAAGTTCTTTTGCGAAAAATAATACGATCGACGTTATCACCTTAGATGGCAGGATGTGGAGATCGTCGATAATGAAGTAAATATCCTCTTCATATTTCGATAATTCGGCATCCAAAATCTCTGAACATATAGCAAGTGACTGGGCATCTCTCGGATAAGTAAGTGTCAACAATTGTTCATAAAGGTTGGGAAACTCTCTGAACACCTTGCAGAAACCCGTCCAAAAATCCGTAACAGAATCCGTCACGATGATCTGCTTGAAAAAAAGGGACGATTCATTGCTTTTCGTTCGGCGTGTTGACCACCATTTGATGGCGGTTGTTTTTCCATATCCCATCGGAGCGATCACGGTCGTAATCGGATAACTGCCGATTTCGGAAAGTCTATCTTTTAGACGCTGCGTTATGTATGTACTGCCTAAATGCGAAGTTCCCATACAAAGCTCCTTTCGCTAAGAGTACAAGGCGCACTTGTTTTGACTTCCTGTCGCTAAAGAGTGCGAGGCATACTTAATTAACTACCTGTGGATTTCACGTCTTTGTATATCTTACTTCACATTACAACTCCATGTTAATATTTTGCAATAGAAAGCCGTCACTCTGTTTACCACGAATATGTTTCCGTCAATGTATGTTGCTATATAGAGTTTTGACTTTCTCCGACTCATGCCATGACAGGCGCACGATCGGATGCCGACATCTACAGGCAAGTTTTACCGATAAAAAACGCGTGTGATAAAATAAATCAAATGGCTGTTGACGTCAGGGAGTCTGTTGAATCGGTGCAAATCATTTCCCTAATGAAACACACGAGACGGTGCTTCTTGTCCTTCATTACGAGAGGAAATCTATGGGTTTACTGAACGAGAAAATTAAGGAAGTTTTACAGTCTCTTGCGCCTGTCACAATTTTCGTACTCGTCTTGCATTTCACCATAGCGCCGCTCACATCGCTTCAACTCGGTCAATTCCTGCTCGGAGCTTTCCTTCTTCTTATGGGGCTTTCGGTCTTCCTCGTCGGCGTCGATCTCGGAGCGACACCGATCGGGATACACAGCGGACATGCGATTGTCCGATCAGGAAAGATGCCGATTTTACTCATGGGCGGGATCATACTCGGCTTTCTCATCTCAATTGCAGAACCCGATCTACACATTCTCGCAACACAGATAGAGCAGCTGACAGGTGGCAGCCTTGCAAAGTGGACGATGGTGATCGTCGTTTCTGTCGGTGTCGGGCTTCTCGTAATGGTGGGGTTTTGGCGGATTGTCAGACAGATCAGAATTCGCTACGTCCTCTGGCTTGTCTACGGCATCATCTTGATTCTTGCCTGTCTCAGTCCGTTGATTTTTCATGATTTCGCCTTTGACGCGTCAGGCGCGACGACAGGAGCGATCACCACACCCTTTATCCTCGCGCTTGCTGCCGGCGTTGCCAAACTGACAACTTCCAAACATGAAGACGCACGCGATCAGTTCGGACTTGTTGGTTTTGCCTCCGCCGGTGCCATCGTCGCCGTCCTCGCCATGGGAGCGATACAGCGTACTAGTGCAATCGGTGCCCCACAGGAGTCTGCTACCCCCATTTACTCAAATTTATTTGAATCTTTCGGACTCGTAGCTCCCTCATCGTTGCGCGATTCCCTTTTGAGCGTCGCTCCGCTCGTCATCGTGTTTTTCCTACTGCAGATCAGTGTCATCAAGATTCGAAAACGCGACACAATACGCATTTATCTCGGCATGTTGTTTTGTTATATCGGGCTGACCATTTTCATGATCGGCGTCATGGGAGGCTTTATGTCAACGGGTCACATCCTCGGTGCAAAGCTGGTCACCGGCGACAAGCGCTGGATGACCGCTATCGCCGGTTTTTTTCTCGGTATGGTGACAGTTATTGCCGAACCGGCCGTACACGTTTTAACGCAATCAATCGAAGAGGTGACGGAAGGCGCCATTCTCCGCAAGGTTGTTCTTGCCTTTCTGTCAATTGGAGTCGCTTTTGCCGTCATGTTGGCAGTCATCCGCATCTACACGCCAGGTCTTCACTTATGGCACATTTTGCTACCGGGCTACATTCTCGTTATGATCATGAGTTTTTTTACTCCCGATATATTTGTCGGGATCGCCTTCGATGCAGGAGGCGTCGCCTCGGGACCGATGACGGCGACTTTCATCCTCGCCTTTACCCAAGGCATTGCGGCAGGAGTGCCCGGTGCCGATCCGCTCCTTGATGGATTCGGCGTCATCGCCTTAGTCGCTTTGGCACCCTTAATCACGCTTCAATTGCTTGGTTTAATCTCCATCATCCAAGCGAACAAACGTAAAAAGAGTCAGCTCGTGTTGCACGAAGGGCTCGCTGCGGAAGGAAAACAAGCAATCGACACGCTTGCATCGGATGATAAAAGCGCTGATGTCGAACGACGTGAATTGATTCGCTCATTGGGCCACGAAGAGACACTCGCTTCTTTTGAAGTCGACGAACATGATCGGAATGAATAACGATTATGAACCGGATATAAGGAGTCAAGCTATATGGACAAGGACAGACCGGCGAATATTCAAAATGATCGCGATGAAATTGCACGCGAGCTGTACTCACTTCTCATCATGATTTCCACACCGAAGAAAGTGGAAGAAATGGCGAACTACGCCCTTGCAAATGGAGCGGTTGGAGCTTTTTTCAGCTACGCACGAGGCACACTTCCGAACCATCTTCTCTCCGTACTCGGGCTTGCCAATGTTAAGCGCGAAATTGCGGCACTGGCCGTACCAAATAGCATGGCTACATCACTTCTCGACAATATCAATCGTCAATTCAATCTCGCGGAAAAACTGGGCGGCATCGCCTACCTTATTAGCTTGGAAAAAACTACAGCGGAGATCGATGATGAACAGGAATATAAATACTCAATGATCGCCACGATCGTCAACGAAGGGGAAGGTGAAGACGTCATCGAACATGTGCGCCGGAACTATCACGTCGGAGCGTCAATCCTGCAAGCGTTAGGCTCGGTAAAACACAGCAAAAAGACCTTCGACTTTGAAATTGTTCCAAGCAAAGAGATCGTCCTGATCATAACAAGAAAAAATCTCTGTGAAGCTATTTACCGAACAATTCATGATTCACTTCGTACTGAATTGCCGGGACGCGGAGTAATCTTTTCAACAAATATCGATAAGGTCGCCGGCATCTTCGAGAAGAATCGCGAAACGGAAAAAATGATAGCGGAAGATGACAGCAAACTGACGGACAGCGAGCCATGCGGGACAAACTCCGAATTACTTCCGGAACCCACCGTCAATGAAACGGCGGAACATGATAAAACTCATCAGATTGCTGTTCTGGCACTCGTCGATCGCGGTCATACAGGCGATATCGTCCGTTTGGCGGAGACAGTGGGAAGCCGCGGAGCAACCATCATGCGCGGTCGCTTTACAGAACATGAAAGCCGCGGATTTCTGAGTCAAACCGGCGATATCGGCAAAGAAGCCGTCATTATGGTCGCAAATAAGGAGACTGCTCTCGCCATTTTGCGGCAGTTACGCCTATACGCGGCAACGCACACCGATGAGCATATCTTGCTGACATGGATGCGCATCCATTCGTTCAGTCGGTTTTCATACGGCAAAGAATAAAAATGATTTGAGACTCGCCTTAGGAAGAAGGTGCGACAAAATATTGGAAAACCGCATTTGCGATCGCTTGACCAATGCCGGCGCGACCTTGTTCCGATCCGAGAATTGTGCGATCCCAGTCATTTGAAAGGTAACCCGGTACAAGAGATGCCGATACGTAATTCGTAAGCCTCAGTAAAGCTAGGTCCTTTTCTTCTCCCGCATCGAGCCCGTTTTCCGGTTTAAACGACGGCACCATACGCGCCAAATTCGTTTTCAATAACTCCGCCAGTGCAGCGCGACCCGTACTGTCGATGTTCGTGTAATTGGGGTAGAAATCCTTTGGATCGCAGTCGACGGCGTATCCGTTATTCGTGCTTGCAACAAAATCGGCGGACATATAGTAAACGTTGGATCCTCTCCGTGAGGTATCGTTATCGTTGCCGAGAGATAAATTAATCAGCAAAATGTCACTGTATTGAGCTTCAATATCATACAAAATACGGAGTTGCGGTGATGTTCCGATCGAACCGAAAAGACCGCGCCCTCCCGATGCGGGACTATTCTGATTGATGCGGATCACATCACCCATGAGAAGGCGCAAGTTATCGACAACCGATGTCAGATAACCCGCCTCATCTGCCGCTTCGCGATATCGTATCAAAGCGACATCCGCCGCAATCGCGACGCGAGCAAACAGAGAATGAGACGCATCTGTCGTCCGCGTCAACACGACCGTTGCGCCAAATCTTGTTAAAGCCTTTTCCGCTTCCGTCGCAATTCCGAGAAGAATTGCCTTCTCAGTCAAGGCGCCTTCTCCCGAGCCCCAGACAGCTCCTGTCTCCTCGCCTCCGCGCGAAGCGTCAAGGATTACGGTAACACCTTTTAACGGCTGAGCGGATGCGGCGCGTGTCTTATACTGCTCCAAGTTCGCCTCATGAAGTATGGGTACACACAGTTTCGCAGGCCATGTGCGCAGAGCTTCGACGCCCGGCGGTAATTGATCGGGATCATTATCGGCAATAGGTAATTCGATTTTTTCGACAACTGTCGCATCTGACGGCTCGTCGCTCGGCATCGGTTGGTTCATCTGACCGCTATCCGTCTTACTTTCATCCGGTTGTTCGTCCGGCCTTGTGACGCCGTCCGGCAAAGTCGAATCGATTTGGAAACGTTTCGCACCGCATACAGGGTTAGGAAGAACGCCGACAAACGACAGCAGGAGCAGAATACCGCTGATGATGAGAAGAATGAATACATTTCGCGCGCTCTTCTTAGCTGTCAAAACCTACTCCTCTCTAATCCACGGACTAATCGAGATAATCTCCCGTTTCGGGAAATAGACTAAGCCTCACCGAATTTCGAACAGATACGCTCGATCACTTTACGAAGTTCATGGGCCAAATCGTTTATCTGCGCCTGATCCACGCCCTCGATCATAACTCGAATAAGCGGTTCGGTCCCCGAAGGCCGCACGAGAATCCTCCCGTCACTTCCGAGAATCGCCTCTCTTATTGCGATCGCCTCCTCAAGATCACCATGACTCATCGCATACTGTTTCATCTCATCCGGAACGTGCGCGTTAACCATAGTCTGAGGGAGTTTCGTCATAATTTTTCTTATTTCGCTAAGACGCGCGCTCTTGCCCTGATTTCGAACTGCATTGAGCAAACGGATAGCCGTCAGAATGCCATCTCCCGTTGTCGAATCTTCTAGGAGAATGATGTGTCCGCTCTGCTCGCCACCGAGAACAAATTTATCTTCCAACATTCGCTCAAGGACATAGCGGTCGCCAACCTGCGTTCGGATCAACTCATAGCCCGCAGCGATTGTCATGTGTTCAAGCCCCAAATTGCTCATGACTGTGGCGACAATAGTTTTCTTAGTCAGTTTCCCGCGCTTATCGAGATCACGGGCAAGTATTGCAAGTACGACATCACCGTCACAAATATCCCCTAGATCATCGACGGCGATCAATCGATCCGCGTCACCGTCAAAGGCAAGACCTATATCGGCACAATGATCGCGTATAACTTCCGATAATTTGTCAACATGCGTTGAGCCGCAGTCGTGATTGATGTTGTATCCGTCAGGATCGACGCCGATGGCGATTACCTCCGCTCCCAAATCCTTGAAAAGTTTTGGTGCAATCGCATAAGAAGCGCCATGCGCGCAATCGACAACGATTCGCATACCCGTCAGGTCAAGACCCGCGATGGACTGCAGGTGTTCTCTGTACTCGTCGGCTCCTTGCTCATGACGAATGAGTTTACCTATTTTGTCGCCTTCAAGCCGCTCTCTCTCCCAAAAAGTTGAATCATTGATGAGCGCCTCAATCGCATCTTCCGTCTCGTCGGGCAACTTAAAACCGCCTCCGGAGAAAAACTTGATCCCGTTGTATTCAAAAGTGTTGTGGGAAGCAGAAATCATAATACCGGCATCCGCACGGTATTTCCGCGTCAGCCATGCGACTCCCGGCGTCGGAATTACCCCGACGTACAGTACATCAGCGCCTGCGCTGGTGATACCGGCAATCAGTGCCGACCCCAACATACCGCACGAAACGCGTGTATCCTCACCAACAACGATTCTCGGTTTGTGATGCGTCTCTTCCGTCAAAACGTGCGCACCGGCAAACCCCAGATGGTAAGCCAACTGGGGAGTCAAATCGCGATTCGCGACACCGCGAACCCCGTCCGTACCGAATAATCTCGACATGTATCAAATCTCTCAATTCTAATAAAAAAATTAGCTAAATTTTCCTGCAGGGCTCGGCACCGACCACAATGAAAACATCAATCCAATGTTTTGGGGACTCTTTCGTAAACATTGACCGCTACCGAATCAGGTAAAAGCAGCTCGGTCCTCGTGTAAAGCAAAGTCTCCGTATCAATGATGACGGGAAGCCGCACCAATCCGACACTACTCACTTCGCTGACATCAATGTAGGCGGCAATCTTGCCGGGAGCAATACCGTCGAGCACCTGCTGTCTCCCGCGAAGTGTCACTTGCACGTTCGCGACAGGAAAATTCTGAACACCGAACCCTCGCTCGTGTGCTTTTTCCAGACCGTAATGGGCGAGAGGAACGCTAAATGTTTTCGTCGTAACGGGATTGACGCTCACTTGAACGAAAACCCACATGAAAGAGGCAATAACGACCGATAATATCGCCAAGCCGATGCGCTGTCTGCGCGTGAGCCACAGACCGGTACTTCTTCTGCGCAAAAACTTTCGCTGTTTCCCGCGCGACCGGCTCTCAGCCATTTCAGGATCTTCAACAGCGATGGAATCGTGATCAAGCTCATCATCCTCAACCTTTGCTGCGGGAGGAACGGCGTGTTTCAATTTCTGATCCTGTTCATCTGAATCAGTCTCTTTGCCTTGACGGAACAGTCTCTTAAACCACCCAAGAATCGAGCGACGATCATCTCCCTCGACAACACCGAGCAAACGGTGCAAATGTGTCCTGAGCGAATCGGAATTGCCGAGCACATGGAGTACACCATCAACCGCAATACTAATCGTTCCTCTCTCCTCCGAAACGACTACGGCGATTGCATCGCCCATCTCACTTGCCCCGACGGCAGCACGATGTCTCAAACCAAAATCACGTCTCAAGTGATAATTATCTGAAAGAGCGATGTGGACACGAGCTGCCGCGACCCGACCATCACGTATAACAACCGCACCATCATGAAGCGGCGAACCCGTATAGAAAATCTGACGGAGAAGCGCGGAGGAAACGATCGCATCGACACGCACTGCATTTTCCTGCTCATACAGCTCACCCAGTCTTGTACTGCGCTCAATGACAATCAGTGCCCCTGTCCGCGTACTGGACATCCACTCACAGGCTTTAACAATATTCTCGATCATCCTATGCAGTGCGGGATCAGTCGAAAAGCCGTTCCCCACTCCATACATCAGACGATTGCGCCCGACCGTCTCCAACGTGCGCCTAAGTTCAGGCTGGAAAATAACGATGATGGCTATCGCTAAAATGGAAATCGTACGATTCAACATGAACCCGATCGTGTTAAGCCCGATCGCGCTTGAGACGAGCGCGAACGCAACGATTAGGATAATCCCGCGAAGCAATTGCCACGCACGAGAATCTCTCAGAAGAAGCAAAATAAAATAAACTACCAATGCCGTGATCGCGATATCAAAAACGGCAATAGCGATATCGAGCGGTCCGCCAAGGAACAACAGTCCGTCCGACAGGCTGTTACGCAACTCATCAAAAAAAGCACCGATTTTTGAAAACAGGTTGGACGCCAAAATCAAAAGCTGGATCTCCTCCGTGCAATGACACATTTTTTTCATTTTAGCACATCATCATTAGAGAGAAACAAATCAGGGACAATTGTGGCTACATAAAGAGACTTGTCCGGACACAAAGTTGAACAAGGCACATCCGAACGCTCGCATGATAGAATATAGTAGTAAAAAGATTTTTTACATGTAGCCGTTGAAGACCGACATAATTGGAGGGAATACATGAAAACAAACATTTCCCGTCTTAAATCACAATCAGTCCGTCGGATAGCTTCTATCTTGATCGTATTATCTCTGCTTTTGGCAGGCATTTTGGCTACGAGTTGCGAGACATCCGATCTCTCGCATCCGTTCGACACATCTGCTTCGACAAGCGACTTGACGACGTCGCCAATCCCACCCGAGCCGTCTGACAACACGAAAACCGAGCCGCAACCTACGACGACAACCACGGATATTCCATGGTCACAAAAAATCCGCGATTTGAAAAAAAAGCTTCTTACACCAATTGTAGCAGGCAAAAGCATTCCGTTTTCCGCGCGTATTCTTCGAACCCCGCCAACCGCAAGCACTTTCGGCATTTCAACTGATCCCGTTATTTTTTCTAACGGTAAACAGCTGCTCGATTATCTGGATGAAGCTCGTTATGGCTGGCAGTTCAGCGATGACGATATAGATCAACTGCTCGCGGCGTACGATGATGACTTCTTCTTGAAGAAAGTCCTCATTGTCGGCGCTATCGGCCTAAGTTCCGGCTCTATCAAAGTCGGCATTGAAGATATTATCCAAAGCGACGAACAGCTGAACGTGCTGTATCGATTCCAATTCCCGGAAACCGGGACGTGCGACATGATGAGTTGGCATTACTTCGTCGAGATATCAGCGGACGACGCCTCAGGCAGAACAGTCGCCAAATCCTACTTGCCGAACATTGGAACGCCGACAATCGTGCGTTAGTCCGAATTGCCTATTTTATCTACACAGTAAAGAGCGAGGGGCGACTTGCCGTAAACGCAGGCAATTTCCCCCTCTTCCATAAATGCAAAATTAACAATGACCCCGCCCTGCTTCTGATAAACAACCTTTGGTGGAAGAGAATTGTAGAAGAGTTAACAGGTCCGCTATTCGTTTATCACTAGACGACAGCATGACTTGGAGAGGTTTCTGAAAAAAGGTAGCGATTTCGTGTAAAATGGAGCTTGGCAACAGCGGATTGCTACGCATCAAAGCCCGGAAGCACCGTCTCCTCCACTACCTCAGGTTCGAGAAACCGTTCGGTATTCAATTCTTCTTCGATCATCTCGGTCAACGGAGCGAACGGATCGTCCCATTCATCGTCATCTCTCCAACAGATCCATGAAGCCGCAGAATAATCGGCAGCGGCAACAGGCGGATGCAAAGAGCGCATCGTCCGTATGAAACGAAGGACTTCGTCGCGACACTCTATATCAAAAAATAGCTCGATCTCATCTTTACGGTTACCACGGATACAAAGATAACCCTCTGCTTTTTCGATTACGTCCGTCACTTTATGCCACAATATCGCATTGCGATCCAAGGGCGCCGCGCGATACCCCGTCCCCTGAATAAGCTTGTAGCCGATACGGAATCCGGTCAACATATTGAGCGGCTCGTTTTTTGGAACACGCCTCTCGCGTTTGACGAAAACGCCAAGATCGTTCAGCACGTACTCTGCGACAACGATGGGTATCTTCCCGGGCGGGCTCGTCTGCACCATCCAAGTCAATTGCTCCATATTTTGATCTCTCCTTTCTGATTTCAAACCCTCCCACAGGCATCACATATAACGTAGTTTTTCCCGCTTATGTTTTTATTGTACAGCTTCGCACCGGTTTTGCGCTGACAGGCATACTCCGATGTTTCTTTTATTCAAATAATCTATGCAAAAAAGGTTAATTGCTCTAAAACGAAACTGCCAGGAGATTGGCAATTTGTATCAGTATAAATGATCGCAACCAGACAAGGTGTCTCCCGCTCCTACTGTAGCGTGAGAAACAACCGGTGCAAAATATGGTGCAAAATTCTGAAGCAGATCAAGAAAAGACGAAAAGCAAAACCCTGTAACCTTAGAGCTACAGGGTTTATGCGTTTGGCTGCCGATCCAGGATTTGAACCCGGACAAACTGAGTCAGAGTCAGTTTCATAACTCACTCTTAGGGTGAGCCGCAAAACTCAAACCCTTGATATCACGGCGTTACAGCGGTTTGCGAAAATAAAGAAAGTCGCAAAATCTACTCGGAGAGTGAGAAACATTTGCTACAGATTTGCTACAATTTAACAAAAAAGGAGCCACCCATGCCAAACCTTAACGCCACCCTCGACGCAGACCAATTTCTCGACGGTAACGCCCACTTCGTCAACATCAACCGCCACTCCCCTGATGGAGAGATCATCGAGACGCTGCCATATGTCCTGATCCCGCTCGACCTCATGTCAGAGGCGGAGATCAAGAGGGTCAGGCGGATTCGGCAGATGAATCACCCTGGCAAACTGCACAAAAAATAGTCCGAAAGTCTGTGCAAATGACAAGAGAAATAGTTCTTATTAGGCTTGCATTATCCCTTAAAAGGTATATAATAGATATAGAA
>Ga0255340_1004287_pt1 | contig 14004 bp, 14 predicted proteins | sample wastewater_treat_7_FD_192417 | JGI IMG/M metagenome (GOLD analysis project Ga0255340, IMG submission 192417) | Wastewater microbial communities from Lulu Island WWTP, Vancouver, Canada - plant10 | ecosystem: Engineered > WWTP > Wastewater > Unclassified | place: Canada: Vancouver, British... | reverse complement strand
AAAAAAAATAACCGGCTGGCAGAAAAGCTGCGCTGTCCAGGGGCATCATCCTGGATTTATCTTATATTCTGTACAAAAAGATGACCTACTATTCTTTGACATATCACAAGGAAGTCATTCATTTTCACAAACGCAGACGGCATCTCACCAGGTCATTTCACTGATCCGCCAGGTGCAGGGACGGTCAAAGGTAGAGAGATCTCTTCGTGATGACTATGATCATCATAACCGGGTCATCAGTTCTATGCCTCTTTCCTGCCTTGAAATAAATAATGGTATCATTAAAAGGACTAACCCGGCTTTTCTGCAGATGTCAGGCTATGATGAACATGAAGTCATTGGTAACTCTCCGGCACTCTTTTTTTCCTGGCAGGATGATACTGAAGGATCCTTTTTTACATCCCCATCTTCAGAACCCCTGGAAGCTGCCGTCAGGGAAAAACAGGGTGGAGATATCCCCTGCCAGGTAATGATAAATCCTGACGATTCCAGCATCCCGGGGGATGGAATATGGTTCATCGAAGATCGCAGGGAATATACATCTCTCTCTTCGGTTTTGAAAGAGACGGAGTATGAATGTCGTGAACAGCTCTACCTTGCCGAAACAATCGTGATCAGGTTATTGCCGGATGGTATCATCTCGTTTGTAAACCAGGCGGCGTTAAAATGTTTTGGATATGATCCAGGCACACTTCCCGGAAGTCCTGTTTCCGTTCTTTTTCCGGCTGTAGTTACCGCCAGCGAAAATCCTGCTGATCTGTTTCTTGAGGTGTCAGATACATCATCATCGGCCCTTCACATTTTTGAGCATTGTAAAAAGAATGGAGGCCATCTCTGGATTGCCTGGACCAGCCGGGGTCTGTACAATGCAGAAAACGAGTTGACCGGTATCATCTGTGTTGGAACCGACATGACTGAATATGCGTCAAATGGCAGGGAACGAATCTCAACCCGTGCCTGGCGCGACAGGATACTTACATCCACTGACATAACTCCTGAAGTATTTGATGCCGTGCTTCAGGCATGCATGGAGATCGGACGGGAAGGCAGGGAGGGCAAGCCAGTTGGAACTTCTTTTTTAGTCGGCGACTCTGACGAAGTTTTAAAGCTTTCAAGGCAATTGATACTAAATCCGTTTTCCGGTCACCCACCTGAGTTTCGGATGGTGTCCGTCCCTGATGTCAGGGAGATGTTAAAAGAATATGCGCTCCTTGATGGTGCATTCGTGGTGAGTGGCGAAGGCCTTCTTGAAGCGGCCGGGCGGTATATCACAGTTGACACTTCCCTCGTATCTCTTCCAAAGGGGATGGGAACCCGTCACTCATCAGTTGCGGCGCTCACCAGTGTAACAGACTCTGTCGGCTTTGTGGTATCTGAAAGTGGCGGAAAGGTTTCTATCATGAAAAAGGGAAAGATCGTCAAGGTCATCGCCTGAATCAGACTGGCTGGAATAACCTTTTAGCCGCAAGGCAGACAGGGCATACCCAGTCCTGTGGCAGATCCTGAAAATCAGTTCCAGCTGGCGCATCCTTGTCCCCTTTATCAGGATCATACACATGACCACAGATGGTGCACTTCATCTTCTGCATATCTGGTAGTAGTTACCATGATAATTATAATGTATTGTTTTACAAGTGATGCAGCCCTGATTTTTTCATGCGTTATGGAAATCATCTCCCAATCCTGATTTACAGGAATCAAAAAGACCAGAACTATATGCAAAATCGTATGTATGAAGTACGTGGATACTACTCTACGATCATATGTTGATTCTTCGAAGATACCTGGAGTCATGTGGATGTGAACCTGACCTTGTTGAGCTTATCAGGTTAATAGCGCGTCAGATGGAGACAATTCGCAAGGCTTTTCTTGAAAACCAGACATTTGAAAGAACTCTGAACCCATCAGGGGAACTTCAGACCCAGATGGATACCTGGGCAGATGAACACCTGATTAAAGTGGTAGGAAAGTCAGGCCTTGTGCGGGAACTTGCATCAGAAGAGCAGCCTGACATCATCAGGTTTGACAACTCCAGGACCGATTACTGCATGGTCATGGACCCTCTTGACGGTTCCTCCCTTATATCCACAAACCTTGCTGTAGGGACAATTGTCGGTATTTATGAAGGCGGCGGCGTCCTTCAACCGGGATCAAAATTACGGGCAGCTTTTTATACACTGTTCGGTCCGCTTACCGTTCTTGTTGTATCAGTCGGAAAGGGAGTTCAGAGCTTTGCATGGGACCAGGAAAATGAACATTATCTCCTGCTCAGAACATGCATTTCAATACCTGAAGGTAAACAGTACGGGACAGGAGGGCTTAAAATGGAGTGGCCGCCTGAACATATCAAGGTTATCGATTATTTTGATCAAAACGGGTTTAAAATCCGGTATTCAGGTTCATTTGTTGCAGATTGCCACCAGTTGCTGACATATGGAGGGATATACACTTACCCGGGATCTACGAAAAATCCTGAAGGAAAACTCAGGCTCTTATTTGAAGCTATTCCCCTTGGTTTTATCATTACCCAGGCAGGTGGAAGAATAACTGACGGGAAAAGAAATATTCTTGAGATTGTCCCGGAAAAACAGCACCAGACAACCCCTCTTTACATTGGAAGCAAGGGTATTATTGAAAAGATAGAAGAGATTTATTCATCATCATGATCCTTTTTTTGATCTCATTCAGGAATCTTTAATATGGCTGCAAACCTTATATGAGGCAGATGGTTAGCAGCATTGTCCTCCCAATCAAGAAAGTATATTCTCTTGTTGACACTCTGATCTCCGTAGAAATGAAAGAGGATGAAGGAAGGACATTTCAGGGCCGGCTTGTGGCAGTGGATGAGTACCTGAACCTGCATCTTGAGGAAAGTGTGGACATGTCAGGTGAAAACAAGGGCCGTAAGCTCGGAACACTCGTCATTCGGGGAAATAATATTCTGTCAATCGCACCGGTTGCCTAAAGGTAGACATGTCTGGAACAGATGAGGATGCATTTCAGATCATTGCCTCATCACCTGAAGGTGTACTGCAGAGTGAACTCTGGAAGATCCTTGGGGTTGATAGCAGGAAATGTTCGCGCATCGTAAAAAAGCTACTGGATACAAACCGAATTGAGCGTATTGAATACCGACAGGAGGGTATTAAGACCTTCAGGCTGATTGCCATGAAAGGCCCTGCAGATCCTTACTGCCTTCTTGCCGGTAGTGAGTTGATCCCTTGCATCGCATGTGACGAGGATTGCACCGTAGAATCATGTAATGAACTACTTGACTGGATGTACCAACTTGCAATAAGCGATGCTGAAGAATCTTTTTCTACCTCGGAAAAAACTGAGGCTTAATTTTTACAACTTTTCCTCATACGTAATCTGATCTAAAAATGCATTACACTCCTTACAGGAAAGGATGGATGTGTAGTATTTATGCATGTATTCTTTAACCATCCGACGGGACGAAAATCGCGGTGCGTTGCTTTTTATTGATTCTTTCATCATGCCAACCCACCGGCGCGGTATTCCATTCAGGTCAGTATCATAGTAACATGGAACTATCTCTTTTTCAAGGATAGAATACATTTCTGATGCATCTTCCCAGTTCCTGTCATTGTTCGTATGGTTTTTTCCAAATATCCATCCGTTTTTGCCATTATATCCTTCAATCCACCAGCCATCTGCAATGGAAAAGTTAAGGACGCCATTTACCGCGGCTTTCATTCCACTTGTTCCACTGGCCTCAAGTGGAGGAATTGGGTTATTCATCCAGACATCAACCCCCTGCACAAGGTACTTGGCGACCTGTTCACCGTAATCTTCAACAAAAGCAATCCTTCCGCCAAACTCAGGTTGTTGTGCATACTGGTAAATACGCTGGAGGATCCGTTTTCCTTCATCATCCGCCGGATGTGCTTTTCCGGCAAAAATTATCTGCACTGGTTTCCAGGGATTATTCAGTATCCTTTTTAGCCGGTCAAGATCCTGGAAGATTAGATCGGCACGTTTATATGTTGAAAACCTACGTGCAAATCCTATGGTCAGGGCATTTGGATCAATCAGGGCACCACCTGCGACAACATTTGCACAATCTGCCTGGTATTTCATCCAGTCACGTCTTTTGAACTGCAATATGCGGTTGATGAGCTTTATCTTCAGGGCATAATGCAGTTCCCAGAGTTTTGCGTCAGGAACCCTGTCAATAAGTGCCCATACATAGTCCTTATCATGATGATCAAACCAGTCTGGGCAGATAGGAGAGATGTACCTGTTCAGGAGCATAACCAGGCGGGGGTTTACCCAGGTTGGTATATGAACACCATTGGTGACAGAACCTATCGGGACTTCATCCAGCTTATTGTCAGGCCATAGAAAGTGCCACATCTTCCTTGAAACCTCTCCATGTTTTGCACTAACTCCATTTGAATATGCAGACATTCGAAGACAGAATGCAGCCATGTTAAACGTGTCCGGAGGATCTTCAACGTGCTGGCCCCGTTTCAGGAAATCATCCCGGTTAAAATGCATGCTGGAGTAATAAGAGCTGAAATACTTGTCTATCATCCAGTGTGGGAATTTATCATGTCCTGCAGGTACAGGGGTATGGGTAGTGAAAAGAGTTGTGTTTATCACGTGCCTGATTGCCTCTTCCGGTGTTAAGCCTTCTTCTACCTTCTGCCTGTATAGTTCAACAAGGGCAAAGGCTGCGTGGCCTTCATTCAGGTGAATTGCTGAATACTTCACTCCAAGAGACTTTAATGCATGAGTTCCTCCTATTCCAAGAACAATCTCCTGGAGCAGTCTCATCTCATTATTGCCACTGTAAAGACGACTACTTATACTTCGAAGATGTGGTGGGTTTTGTTCGATCTCTGTATCAATCAGGTAGAGGATAACACGACCAATATCCACTCTCCAGAGCGCAAAATGGATCTGCGGGGTTATGAACGGAACCTGCAGGACCATCTGGTTGCCGTCCCGACCAAGAACCCGTTTCACCGGCGCATTATCACGGTCAAGCTTCTCCTCGACGTCCTCCTGCCACCCATCATTCCTGACACGCTGGTGCAGGTAACCATCTGAGTACATGAACCCTATCGCAACAAGCGGTATGCCAATATCACTGCATTCTTTCAGATGGTCCCCGGCAAGAAATCCGAGGCCTCCGGCATACAGGGGGAGTGAGTGCTGAAGACCGTATTCAGCTGAAAAGTAAGCGATTTTATGATGCTGATGTTCAGGGTAGTATTCATCAAACCATTGGTTTTTCGCAAGCATGTACCGTTGAAACTTGGCAATAACTGCATCATAGTGATTGGTATAGTCAATATTGGATATTGCTGCATCAAGTAAATCCGGGGTAAGTTCCTGTAACATTCTGACTGGGTTATGGATGGATTCTTTCCAACCCTGGCGGTTCAGATTTTTAAACAGGAGCCATGCTTCAGGGTGCCATGAGGACCAGAGATTATATGAGAGATCGATAAGTCCTGAAAGACGGTCAGGAATGTGATCGAAATCTATCCAACGAATGCCTATCATAATATGCTCATACACTCTTGCTGATAGGTGATCTTCTTCATGAATCGTATATAGTTAATGGCCAGTGCATGAAAGGGTATAATAACTTTAAAAAGTCGTGGGTTCCCTGGCAGGTATTCATGACACCATTGAAAAAAGTAACATACTCCCGGACGGATTCGAACCGCCGTCATCGGAACCAAAATCCGATATGATTGACCTCTACACTACGGGAGTAAAACAGGTACAACCTTGCCTTTACATATTGACACTGCTGGAATATAGAAATTCCCGCATGAACTACCTGCGTCTTTTCAGAAGACCAGGAAAATATCTCTCTATTCTGTCTGAAATATCGGGGTCAAGTCCGATTTTACCTGCCGATTGGCTTTTTTCAAGGAGAAATTTCTTCACCTCCTCTTCTGAGAGGGTTCTGTATGCTTCTTTGGATTCGCGCTGCCAGTCGGTCCAGGATACAAGATAATAATACTGTGTTCCATCTGGCAACTTTCTGATATAAAGATCCTCACCCTTCCGGTAATCAAGAGATGCCCTGATGGTTGAATGCGGTGATTTAAAGATCCAGGGATCTGTTTTTGGATCAATCTGGAGCCATTTTCCATCTGATGTTCGTATCGTCTTCATGGTTCATCCATCCGGAATGTTTGCCTGTTACTATTCTCATTAACCGCTCTTCTGTCCTGGGTAGCGAGAGGGAAAAACTCCCTGTATACCTGTCGGCGCTCATCCACGTCAGTATGCAGATACACCTCGGTGGTTTTGATTGACGCATGCCCAAGGTTCTCCTGCACCACGCGGAGATTCCTTGATCTCCTGTAGAGCTCGCTGGCATAACTGTGCCTTATCTTATGGGGGGTTATTCCTGGTGGTGCATATTTTTTAAAGATAAGCTGGACAGTTCTCGTAGATATATGATTGCCTCCCTGCCCAGAAAAGAGAGGACCTGAAAGTCTGTCCCCGGTAAGGTCTGCTATCTCTTCCAGCGTCTCTTCATCAACAAAGACCATCCTGACTTTTCCTCCTTTTCCAAGTACCCTGATCATCTGGTCATCAAAATCCACGTCCTCAACATTCATGGTGCACAGTTCAGATACGCGAACTCCCGTTGCATAGATAATCCGTATCATAAGTCTGTCCCGTTTATCAGGGATTGACCTGAGCAGACGCATAACCTGGCTGTGTTTAAGATATTTGAGCTCTTTCTCTTTTACTTTCGGGCGGTCAACCCTTGGCACAGGGTTTGACTCAATAACCTCCTGCATGAGAAGAAACCGGTAAAAAGATGAGAGTGTTGAGAGAATCCTGTTATATGTCGTGGCATGGTACTGTCTGTCATAGGTGAGGAATTCCAGGTATCGCGAGATCTCTGACGCACTAACTTTCACACCTGTGTCCAGCCTTAACAGATCCTTGTTCTCCCATTTCTTTGACAGGTCTCCCCGGTATGATCTGGTCAGCCAGGTGAACTGACCAAACCGCCTGATAGTAAGGCTGTAACTCTTCAACGTTTTCTGTGAATAATTCCTCATTTTCAGATATTGGATAAATCGGGGAATCCATTCTGAAAAATATCCATTTTTCACTATTATATTTTATATTTCTCCAAAATATTAAGTATTTCGTAGAATACCTATTCTGCGAAACTTAGATCCCGGAATTACTTTATACCGATTATTCCAACAATGATACTTATGCACATGCAGGTGCTGTCCTGCGTTTATGCAAAACCCTGGTGAGGTCTGGTTAAAATGCCTGAATATTCAGTTCTGGTGGTCGAAGATGATGAGATAATTGCCAGGGTCCTGACTTCGATGCTTCGCGAATATGGTTTTATCACCCACACTCCCGTCAATTCAGGCGAACAGGTCCTCGAACAGGTAGCAGTGGAAAAACCGGACATTGTGTTAATGGATATTGACCTTCCAGGAGCCATGTCTGGGATAAATGCAGCAAAAGAGATTTTTAATATCTTTTCAATACCTGTTATCTTCGTCACCGGACTTGATGAGAGGAAGGTCCTTGAAATGGCCATGGGTTCACTACCTTTCGGCTTTCTGGTAAAACCCGTAAACCCAAACCTTTTGTATAGCACGATTCAGGTGGCCATCAATCTGTGCGAAAGGATTCGCGTGACGACGGAAGGAAAAAAGGCTGGGCTTTCTCCGCTGATGTCTGTCCAGGTTGCCGACTCATCCCACCCGGTGATAATAATAAATTCAGATAATGCGATCATCTGGATGAACCAGGCTGCAGAAGAGTGTGTGGGGGAGAATGGTTCTGCACTCTTTCTTAAGGATGTCCGCCAGGCACTTTTTCTTTTATGCCCTGATGTAAACATCCCACCTGACTTTTTCAGGTCATATGATGCACGGGGCCTGAGGATATGTAATAATGGCGCACATGAAAGAAGGAGTTATAAGATCACTGCCCGGCCGGTTATGAACATGTTTGGTTCATATTCAGGATCTTTTATCACGATAACCTCACCATTGTAGTTCATAGATTAAACATCACGAAACCCTTAACCTGGTTGTTATGGGTTTTTGAACTTTTCATGAAACCGGCATATTAGAATGAACCGCGGGCAGGGCGGGTTTGAAGCCTGGATGTTCATTGCGGATAATCTGTTTATGATCGTTCGTGCGAAAATAGATACGCCCAGATCGGAATTCGAATCCGAGTCGTCGGCGTGACAGGCCGACATGATAGGCCCCTACACTATCTGGGCTTTGGGAGAACCCCTATACATGTTATCTCTATTACATAAAAAACCAGTAGGTTCGCATCTTCCATCTGATTCCATGACCTTATCTGCAAGGCACATCTAACGGTACTCTGATGTCAGCACCATTCCGTTCACGGGATCCTACCAAGTATCACAAGTTCAGGAAAGTTGATGGCGCATCATATCACCAGGTGAACCAGTTTCTCCGGAAGAGGACTTTCATCACCGCCAGGGAGTGGGCCATATCCCGGTTATGTGCTGATTTTCAGACTTCTTCAGGTGCTGAAATGACGTACATAGGAAAAAACCTCCCTGAACTGGTTCCTTTCATGACCGGGACATATACCCCGCAGGCAGTCAACCAGGCACGGAGTTCTTTTAAAAAGAAGGTTAGCAAGGCTGGTGCCACTTTTCTTTATGGTGCGATGTGCGGGTTTTATACGCCGGAAGAACTTGATGATTTATTGTTTGAAGTAAGCGAGGTTGCCAGGTTTCTCATGGAGATAGAGAGCACTTCCATCGACGTCGATGATGAGATCGATGTGGAGGACCGGGTAACTGAGATAATGCGTCATGTTGCCCTGGCCTCCTCGCGGCTTCTTAAGATACGTGAGGATCAGCTTAAGGAAAAACAGGAAAAACGCAGGAAACAGAGTTCTGAAGCTGAACCTGGTGAAGAATCCGCCGATCAACCAGAAACACAGGATGAGGCTTATGACTGAAAAGAAAAAACAGTTATTTGGTACAAACGGAGTTCGAGGAATTGTAGGAGAACTGATCACCCCTGAGCTTGTCATGAAGATTGGCATGGCTGTAGGTTCGATGAGACCTGGAACCATAGCAGTCGGGATGGATACCCGGACATCAGGACCTGCATTAATTAATGCAATGAAAGCGGGGCTTATGGCAACAGGCTGTGATGTTATAGACTGTGGGATCCTTCCAACCCCCGCCCTTCAGTATATTGTCATGGACAAGTACGATGCCGGGGTCGTCATCACCGCATCACATAATCCAGGCGCTTATAACGGGGTCAAGGTTATTGAAAAGGATGGGACCGAGATGGATGATGATGCATCCATTGAGATAGAAGAGCGTGTCTTTTCCAATAACTTTGACCTGAAAGAATGGAAAGATGTGGGTACTGTCATCCCTGAAGGAGACCTGGTCACGCAGTACATAACCGGTGTAGTAAAAAAATTCCCTGAAAAGATAGGCGAAGGGATCACGGTCGTCATCGATCCTGGCTGTGGGGCTGCATACCGGACAACTGCTGAAATATTGCAATTGCTTGGGTGCAGGATATTTACAATAAATGCATACCCTGATGGAAATTTCCCGGCACGGGACCCGGAGCCCTCTGTAGAAGGTCTGGCCCCGCTGACAGAGATGGTAGTATCAACAGGTGCCATGTTTGGAGTTGCCCATGACGGGGATGCGGACCGGGCCGTCTTTATCGATGACAAAGGTCGGTTCGTAGAAGAGAATAAAGAGCTTGCACTAATTGCTGAGTATGTCTGTTCACAAAAGAAAGGAATTCTTGTAACTCCTGTCAGCACATCCCGGCTTATCGAGACGATGATTGCACCTTATGGCTGCAATGTCGATTATACTGCGGTAGGCAGTATTTATGTGGCCAGGCGGATGCGGGCACTTCTTGCAGAAGGAATGCAGGTGGTCTTTGGCGGAGAAGGTAATGGTGGTCTTATATACCCTGATCATCAGTTCTGCCGTGACGGGGGCATGACAGCAGCGATGATGGTCCTTCTCCTTGCAGCAAAAAAACAAACCCTGTCTTCCCTGGTGGATGCACTTCCTCCATCCGTTATGCTCAAGCACAAGTTCCATACTGGCAAAGCCACGGAGATCCTGTCGGCTGTCAGGAAGAAATTTGAAGATGACACAATAAACGAAGTGGACGGAATAAGGATAGACAGGAAAGATGCCTGGGCACTTATCCGCCCGTCAGGCACCGAACCTCTTGTCAGGCTGTACGTAGAATCAGCAGATGAATCGATAGCAAAAGAGTTTGAACAGGATATTCTCTCCTGTATCTCAACTTTTATTTAAATTATTTTTATATTTTTTTTTAAATAATACTGAAAATCACAAATCGAAACGTTCATATATTAAACTGTATGATGCTATACATAAGATGAAATAAAATATTTCATAATTGTATAAAAGTAATAATATATCCTGATGAATATCTGGATCAAAAATCCTGGTGGGAAAAAAGAATAAACAAATTACTGGTTATGGTTTAATAATTGAAAATTGTGTTTCTCCACGCAGAGAACCGGTTAGCACCTGAACTTGTAAATCAATCAGTTCCTGGTTGATGGATCCAGTAAAAAGGTGAATTAGTTCTTCAATTACCTCATCCTGCAGTATGCATCGGTCATTTGTCAGTTCATATCCATAGGGGCTCAGCTTTCCTGACCTGGTAAAGGCGATAGCTTCACTATCTATCATGCCCGGTTTCCAGCAATTGATGAGATCCTGTACAAGAGCCTGTTTCCCCCTGTTTAAATATCCATAACCCGGATCCAGGTGATCGCCAATGACGGCCCTCATGCATGATGAAGACAGCATTCCATAACCAAATGAAAGGATTGCGTTCACCGGATCAGTGTACGGACGACTGGTTCTTCTTTTAAACTGGTATGACGGACTGACAAGTCTTCCAAGGATCTCATAGTACATGTTCCGAACCAGCCTCTCAACCCGGCGGAGTTCTTCTATCAGGACCATATTTTCAAGTTCTTTTGCATAACCTGAAAGGATGCTCAGTTCTCCGGAGAATAAAATATCTGCTCCAATCTCCTCTGCATATCTTTCTACGGCAAGAATCCTCGATTTTACCGATTCCCTTGCAAAAGCCAGGGCATATGAGTAAGGTGCCGCTATCTTTTGCAGATGCTGGTTCTCTTTAAAAAAAGTATAGTCATAAGGCGAGATGTATCCGATCGGTTCACCGTCAGATTCACAAAAAGAGATAAAAACACCTTCTTTTACCAGGGATGCAATGGTTGAAGTCTGGATAGTATGGCCGCCAATCAGCAGGAAATGTGACAGATCACCTATAGGTATCTCTGATACTTTCCCTTTATGCTGAATAATGATCTCGGTCCGGTTGGATTTTATATGGGCTCCATAACCTCCCACAACTTTCCATGGTATTGTCATTGTACATCTCAAAAGGTTGTAACTTTATTGTTTCATGCATTCAATCCAGTATCCGTCATAGTCCCTGATATATGCTGAACCGGTATGTTCTGTCAGTTTTTCAGGCTCCATCCTTATGTCAGTTGGGTCATTGGTTATATCCCCGGTGAATTTGCATCCTGATACTGCGAAATGGTCCAGTCCATACCCTCCTGCCTCAATTGGTTCACCATCCGGTTTTGTCTGACCAAACAGGATTATGCAGCTCTTCCCTTCATTATTTTGCAGCCTGACGAACCGTTTCCCTGGAATTGATCCCGTGTTTTCAGATTCAGTCTTCATTCCAAGTTTGTCAGAATAGAATTGTTTACTTTTATCCGGGCAGGTTACATGCAGCGTGATGGTATTCAGACCACCAATAAATGGAACTGACGGATCATCAACCCCGTTTGGGATTAATTCTATCATGCGGCCATCAGGATCACGGACGTACAGGGAGTGATTTGGACAGTCCTGTGAAAAGATGGTTCCATCAAGACCGGGATCTCCCCAGGTGAAATCTGCCCCGGCCTGATTAAGATCCCAGGCAAGGATTTCAGGATCAACTGCAGATGACAGGAGACATGAAAATCCGAATATAGTATTTCCGTCAACCGACCTTGTCGCATTCGTCTCCGGGTATCGTTCCTGGACAAGCAGGATCTCATATGCTTTCCCTGAAGGTGAAAGAAGGGCCAGGTCGGTGTACTGATCGCGAAGGGCACGTGATGAGATGCTTCCTATGATTCCCTGCAGGAAGCCCTGCCCGCCGGCAACCTTTCCAATAAACCTTCCGCCTTTTGACAATGTCCCAAGATGGACCGGGCCATTGACCTGCATGTGCAGGATTTCCTGGTAAAAACGGATACTGCGTTTTAAATCTGTTACATGTAATGCGATATGATCAAGCTGCATCGGATTATTCATGGTGAAAAATCTGCTTATGAAGTCGGCGGCTGGGAAAAATAAGTTTGCTTTTTTCACCGGGCCTATGCAAATCTTTCAGTGCTCTTCTCCAGGGCGGCTATGGCAGGAAGCTTTTTACCGGTTAAAAATTCGATACATGCTCCGCCGCCGGTTGAGATGTGTGTAAACTTAGTCTCATATCCCATCTTTTCAATAGCAGCAGCAGTGTGTCCGCCACCAACGACAGAAAACTCTGCCTCCGCCGCAGCTTTAATGATCTCGTGTGTTCCAAATGAGAAATCTACCTCTTCAAAAAGGCCTGCCGGGCCGTTTAATACGACAGTGTGTGACTTCCTGATAGCATCAAGGCATTGGATGAGACCTTCTGATCCAAGATCTAAAATCGGGCAGTCTTCAGGTATATCGCGAACATGCATCTCAACCCTGGCTCCATCCTTTTTAATGGCAACATGTTCAGGAACGATAATCTTGTCAGGGAACTGCGAAAGAATGTCCCTTGCTATCTCTACCTGTCCGGTGTATCCCAGTTGTTCAACCAGGTCCATAGAAGGCTTTCCGATGTCATACCCCCTGGCTGAAAGGAAGATGTTTGCAACCACACCTACTACGAGGACATAGTCTGCAATTCCGTTGTAAAGAACGTGTTTTGCAACATCAATCGAGTCATCAACCTTTGTCCCGCCAAGGATAAATGTTACCGGATGTGGGGCTCCATGAAGTACCTTTGACAGGTTCTCAACCTCTCGTTCCATGAGAAGTCCGGCGATCGCTGGGAGCACTTCGGGAAGACCAACAATGGTGGGCTGGGACCTGTGAGCTGTTCCAAATGCGTCGTTGATGAAGATGTCACCCATCCGTGCAAGGTTTTTCACGAGTACGGTCTTTGCCGATTCCTCACCGGATAATTTCAGGTTCTCCTCGGCACTGAACCTTACATTTTCCAGCATGATGACATCTCCGGTTTTTGAACTTCGGACCACCTCCTGTGCACATGAACCAAAGATATCATCGATAAACCTGACCTGTTTTCCAAGAAGTTCTGATAATCGCTGTGCGTGTGGGACAAGGGAGATAAAATCCTTTTTTCCCGGTCTGCTCTGATGCGTTATGATTACAGTCTTCGCACTTTCCAGTGCTTTTATGGTATACAGGTGCTCGCGAAAGCGCTTGTCATCAAGGATCACTCCGGTCTGGGGATCAATTGGTGAATTAAAATCAACCCTGAGGAGGATGGTCTTTCCTGAAATGTTAACGTCAGATAATCCTTTAATTTTTGAATATACACCCATGGACTTCCCCGGCTATTGCTAATTGTAAATGATCACAGCTCTCTTTAAGCTGGTAGTACATTAATTCCTGTCATGATATGATTTAATCAGATCGATTGTTATCAGGTTTTTCCTTTAAGTGATATGATATAACCTGGAAAAAAGGGATACAACTTTAATGATGTTGATACAAGTAAAAATGAATATAATTGTCATTTTCTCGAGGGGTGCTTATAAAGGGGTGTAGTTATTATGTGTGGCAACCCTACTTCTCTATGGTTACAGATGTTTAATCGAACAGGGGCATCATATTTTAATTAATTATTGGGCTATAATGCCACT
>Ga0255340_1004281_pt1 | contig 14018 bp, 11 predicted proteins | sample wastewater_treat_7_FD_192417 | JGI IMG/M metagenome (GOLD analysis project Ga0255340, IMG submission 192417) | Wastewater microbial communities from Lulu Island WWTP, Vancouver, Canada - plant10 | ecosystem: Engineered > WWTP > Wastewater > Unclassified | place: Canada: Vancouver, British... | reverse complement strand
ACGCTCGTGCCGGAGAAATCGTCGCTGTAGAAGGCGCCATCACTGTAGTAGAGGCATAGGACCGGGATTTCCATGCCTTGGGTGATGCTCAATACGCGGACGCGGTCTGCCGCCGCATCGATGCTCACATTCACCAAGTTCCCGCCATTCACGATGTAGTATCCGCAATAGTCTGTGTACTCGTCCGGAATGGCCTCGGGTTTCGGAGGGACCGAAACCGACAGCTTCTTCTCTCCTATCAAGCCCTTTGCCACGAGAACGGCATCCAGCACCTCTAGCGCTATTGCAGCCGAACGCCCCCCGGGACCGGTCTCGATCACAGCGACAGATATTCTCTCATCCGGCACTGTGAAGGTCATCGAGTTGTAATGCCCGGTTCCGCCGCTCTTGCCGAGGACCTGTATCCCCCGCTCCTGGTACTTGGGGATGTAGGCCATGTCCCATCCCAGTCCGAAGGCAAGATCCGGATTCTTCAGCTTCGCCGCAGATGATGAGGGTTGGTTTTTCCTCATCTCTCTGAGTGCGGACTCAGACAGGATGTGTATTCCTGCGCCGGAGAAGCTGTCCATGAAGCGGACCAGATCCACCGCGGTCGCGCTGAGCCCGCCTGATCCCAGCAGAGAGATCGCTTCAAACGGCTCCCTCTGGCCAGTCGTGGGCCTGTAGTACGCTGCGACATGTCCAGCGGCACCGTCGTCGATGGTTCTATCGCCCACACTAGCCCACGTATCGTGCAGAGCTAACGGCTCAAAGATGCGATTTGCCAGGAAGTCCATGTAGCTCTGCCCGCCGACCCGCTCGACGATCATCTCGGCAAGAGTGAACCCATCGTTGCAGTACACAGCCGCCGCGCCGGGGTCGTGCTTTAGGTGCGCACGAGACCAAACAGCTAGAGCCTCCTCGTGTATAGCGGTGTTGTACTGGAATCCGAAGTTGCCCGCGAAAACTGAACCGGGTATGCCGGATGAATGATTCAAGAGCATTCTGACGGTGATGTCCACATACCTAGGGTCTGCCATGACGAACTCCGGAAGATAGCGGATGATGGGGGCATCGAGATCGATCTTCCCCTCATCGACTAGCAGCATCACGGCAGTGGCTACGTAGACCTTGCTGATGGAACCAATATTGAACAGCGTTCCAGGGTCGACCGGCACGCTGTTCTCTCTGTCTGCCATGGCGAAGCCTTCGGCGTAGACTATGTCGCCGCCATCGAGTATGGCTACAGTCGCACTCCCGGCTCTGCCCGAGTTGATATCGTTCCAAATCTCCGTTCGGGCAACGCTCCGGGAGGCCCGATACAGCTCACTGCCGGCGCCAACCCCGCCTTGAAATGGCGCGATGCTTTCCGCATGCGGCCCGGCATCTGCGCATACGAGTCCCGAGAAGAGCAGGATCACGGCGGCAAACACGATCGCAATGGACATGAAGCGGCGTGTCTTCATCAGAATCACTCCTTCACGGCAATATTCGTGATGGCAAGAGCACATCGTACGCTCGGCGCCCGGTGCCAACAAGTTCCATTTCGTCGTGTTTAGTGGAATTCCTGTAGCGGGGTGTAGAAATCTTGCACTCACAAACATAGCTCCAGACTCGGGACTGCGATCGGCCGAGCCCCACACGCTCATCAAGGAGATAAGTGGGCCTCGCTCAGGTCGATGGAGCTGTTCCGGCCTCTCCTGTAGAATGCGGTGAGAAGAAGAGTTGCTGTCAGAGCCATTGCGCTGGAGAAGTAGAAGGGTGCGCTGTTGCCGATCTTGTCGTACAGCAGCCCGGCTATCACGCTGGCAGGAAGCAGGGTGATGCCCACGACGAAGTTGTAGATGCCCAGGCCTGTGCCTTTCATCTTAGTGTCAACGATGTCAGTGACAAGCGCCTTCTGTATGCCGTCGGTGGCGGCGCTGTAAAGCCCGTACATGGCGAAAAGGAATATCACAGAGCCCGCGCTGCTTGTTCTTCCGAAGCCAAAGTAGATCAGCGCATACAGCGAGTATCCGAACATTATGAGCCTTTCCCGGCCGATCTTGTCGGATAGCATGCCTGCCGGCACCGAAAACAGCACTGAGACTGAGTTGTATATAACGTACATGATCGGGATGAAGGCATCGCTGATGCCGACATCGCTAGCTTTCACCAAGAGCAGGGTGTCCGTTGAGTTGCCTAAGGTGAAGACGAGTACTATCGCGAGGAAGTAATAGTACCTCTTGGGGAAGTCCTTGAAAGACAGCTTGCCGAGAAGCTCTTTGCTGTCGGTTCCGGCCTCCTTCACGAGAAAGACGAGCGACAGAAGACCAATTATCGCCGGCAGCCCGGCTATTAGGAACACCTTCCTGTACTGGCCGGGGAAGAGCGCGAGCACGCCGGACGCTAGAAGTGGTCCTACTATGGCGCCGGCGTTGTCCATCGCTTTGTGGAAGCCGAAGCTCTTGCCCTTTGAGCCATGTTGACACGAGGCCGCGACGAGGCTGTCCCGCGGAGCGGTCCTTATCCCTTTGCCCACTCGTTCCGTGAATCTGATGGCCAGAACCTGCAGGGGTGAGGTCGCCATCGCAAACAGCGGCGATAGGAACGCGGTGAAAGCATATCCTATCGCCATGAGCGGCTTGTTCTTGCCGATTTTGTCGCTCCACCAGCCAGATAGCGCCTTTAGTACTGATGCGGTGCTTTCCGCCATCCCCTCTATGAGCGACAGCTCTGTTTTGGATGCACCCAGCGTCATCAGGAACAGGGGCATTACCGAGTAGATCATCTTGGTTGTAGTGTCGGTCAGGAAACTAGTAAGCCCCAGGAAGAGCACGTTTTTGTCGAGCGTCTTGTCCGTCTTCTTGTCGTCGATCATGTTCGGATACTCCTGCCGCATTGAACTGGGAAGGATTCGACCTGCGAAGGCATCTGCGGATCGTTAGGCTTCTCGGAACAATGCCATGATAAGGCTCTGCACTCGGTCGTCCAGGGCAGTGCCTTCAAGGAGCAACGAAGTGCCGCCGTTCTTCTCGATATATGCGCAGCTGGCCTGGAGGTTCCTGCGGTTCTCCTCTGTATGCGGTAGCAGCCAAAGAGACTGCCTGGCATTGACTGCCCCCAGTTTCTTGAGCTTCCGCCATATCCAGACCCTGGCTCTAGTGGGCTCGGCGGGGAGGTTGTAGCTGAACACGAGCCATCTGATCTTGTCCATCTCTTCCTCCTCATGCGTAACGCAAGTCACGTACAGGATAGCACCGTGTAACGACAGTTACAAGTTGATGGTTGCTGCTGCTGTGTATCGCATGCGAAACGGCCAATTCCATGTCGGCGGCTCAATCCGACCCGGCTGAGAAAGACACGAATCGCCTCCAGAGTATCGGCCTCTTGTTCCTCGTGTGGTAAGTGTCCGGATTCATCGATAGTGGCAATCACAGCTCCCGGTATGCTCTGAGCAACTATGCGCGAGTGTGCGATAGGCACTACTGAGTCTTGCGCGCCGGCAATGACAAGACATGGCGCGGCGATCTGCTGTAGGCTCGCCATGGTGGGCGCATCCTTCTCATACGAACGGGCTACGGTGAACTCCCATAGCGCTCTGGCCCAGTTGCCAACTGGTGGTTTCAGCGGCGCCATGTATCCGTCGACGATGTCCTGTGTTAGCTTGGACTTGTCATGCCACATCGAGCTGAGCGCCGTCGACAGGCGCGGCGCAATGAGACGTAACACCCATGCCCCAATGGCGCCCGCACACGGCATTCTGGAAACCCCCTTGACCAGGCTAGAATTGGATTGCGACGTAGTCTCCAAGGCTACAGCCGGCGCAATCAGCACTAGCCCCGCAACACGGTCCGGCCTAGCCAGGGCTGCGGCTACAGCTACTTCAGCGCCCGCTGAATGACCTATCAGAACCAGCGGCTTCCCAGGGGCGAGAGCATCGGCAACGCGGAACGTGATCTCCACAGCTGCTGCCAGTGTGTATGGGTTTCGCCCGTCGCGTGCCTCATGCCAATATCCGCATGACGGAGGAACCGGCCGCGATGTGAACCCGAAGGCCGGCCTATCGAAGGCTATGGCGCAGGTTCCCAGTGCATCGGCCATGGGCTCCAGAATGCCTCTGAAGGAGAATGAACTCCCGCCGAAGCCGTGAAGCAGGACAGCCACAGGAAGGTCGGCGGCCTCGGACGGCTTCCCTGCCGTAACGCAGTTGATCTCCAGCCCGCGCTCGCCGAATCCCTCCACGTGGACATAGTCAGAGGCGTGTGCAGGGACCACAAGTGCAACCGACAACACCACGGCCAGCAGCACATGCAATGAGAAGAAGCGCGTTCGCATCATTTGGCACCTCCAGCCATCGTCAAAATGATTCCTCCGTTGGACCTAATTGACCCACGCGAGACTAGCGTAACCGACGAAGGCGACTTCTGTATTTCAAGCATAGTTGGATGACTTCGCGGTCGCGTCCTGCATGGTCGACGTGTTGCGGGAGGTATTACTGTCAGGGAATACCACGCAAACCTCAGAAGCTGCACCTTGCGCATGCGTGAAAGGCGCTGGCGCTCGTCTCTGGATGTCCTTTGAACACTCGATCTACTGGTTCCCAGCCACGTTCAATTGCTCAGGCTCTTGCGAGTATGTTGACATTAATGGATATAGGCGGTATTATGGAACCAATCTCATCAACATACCTAAGATGAGTACTCAAGTCCCCACACATGTGGGGGTGTACCCATGAGGACTCACAGTCAAGCCCCGATCACGGGCGCTTTCCCCACGCGAGTGGGGGCGAACCGTTGCAGTCGTCTCTTCCAATATCGCATACGAACGCAATTCATGGAGGATTCTCTGTTCCAGTCGACTACTACTAACCTGAAGCCGTTTCTGCAATCCTCTGCACAAGCAAGTGAAGCCTACTGGCTTGGAGGTGGGTGGCATGGACATGGCAGTGTACGGATCACAGCTTTCCGCAGTGTGGGGGAAGTCCGACCCCCCTCGGCCCCTGTATTGCCATCTGATCGACACGGGGTTAGTGACGTATGAGATCGTGCATACAACCGGCTACAGTTCTACGGCAAGGACCCTGGCAAGGGCTGCGGGTACTGAGCTGACCGTGATGATTCCATGGGTCTGCTATATTGCCGCTTTGCATGACATTGGGAAGGCCGACAGTCGGTTCGTGTTTGGCGGCCCTCGAGAACTAGCGATGCGCGCACAAGCGGCAGGCCTACCGAGGGCACCGGATGAGAGGCAGTTCTGGCACAGCGGAAGAAGCGCACAATGGGTCAGGCATCACTTGACTTCTCATGAGTGCTGGCCAGTGGACGAGGCCAACACAGTGGCAGCAGTCATCAGAGGTCATCACGGATATTTCCTCACTGATGATCCGGAAACAGAACCGCCGGAGGTAGCTCAGGCATGGGATCGTATTCGAAATGAGCTCGAACGTATCCTCCGTCACGTATTCGACCCACCTGCATGGGCTCCTCGTTTCGATGATCATGGTTCTGTCGGGCTCATTCTATCGGGCATAATCACCTTGAGCGACTGGATCGCCTCAAATTCGGATGTGTTCAGTGCACCCGACTCGCGTCTGGACGTTCAATCGTACGTAACCGCCAGTCGGGATGCTGCTCGACTAGCCGTAGGCCGCCTTGGCCTGCGCTTCGGGATGAGGCCCCCCACTGTCACTTCATTCAAGCAGATGTGGCCCGACTTCGACGCACTCCGCCCCATTCAGGCAGAGGTAGAGCTATTGTCTGCCAGGGGCACTGAACCTGGCCTTGCGATCATTGAGGCTCCCATGGGCGAGGGCAAGACTGAGGCTGCTCTGTATCTCGCGGCTCAATGGGCACAAACCAGCAACACAGAAGGCCTCTACTTTGCTCTTCCCACAGCGGCGACTAGCAACCAAATGCATGGGCGTGTTCAGGAGCTGTTGGACCGTCTTGGGTTGGTGAAGGACCAGGGAGTTCGGCTGGTCCATGGAATGTCGTGGCTTGTGGATGATGATACTCCCACGGCCAATGTTCAGACCGAAGACGAAAGGAAGGCTGGTCCAGACTACGCGGTTGAATGGTTTCGCCCGGCTAAGCGAGGCCTTCTGGCTTCTTATGGCGTCGGCACGGTCGATCAAGCGCTGAGTTCTGTGCTACACGTCCGTCACTCCTACCTCAAACTCCTTGGCCTTTCCGGGAAGGTTCTGATCGTGGATGAGGTCCATAGCTACGACCCTTACATGAATGAGATTCTTATTCGTCTGCTTGAATGGTGCGGCACTCTTCGGGTGCCCGTAATCCTGCTGTCGGCGACGCTACCCGAATTCCGCCGGCGCCTGCTTGTTCAGGCGTATTCGGGTACACCGCCGGTGGACATGGGGAACCGCCATGGCAAGTGCCCGTACCCCTTGATTACCTGGGTCAGCCGCGGCGGCGATGGTCCCGAGTTTGTTGTTCCGCAAGCATCTGAGCCTCGCCCAGATATTGAGCTCCATAAGCATCGAGGATTGCTTGAGAACCCCGCGCCAACAGCGGACCTAGTGGTTGATGCTGCAAGGAACGGGGGCTGTATCTGTGTGATCGCCAACACCGTAAGATCTGCACAGGAGCTTTACAGCGAATTGCAGAGAAGAGTCGACAGGGATGAGTGCGACCTGGTTCTGTTCCATGCCCGTTTTCCCGCCTGGCGACGGGACGAGCTCGAAAAGCGGGTTCTTGATCTTTTCGACAAGCGCAGTACGCTGCGTCCCGACGATGCCGAACGGACCATCAGGCCAGATCGAGCGATCCTTGTCGCCACTCAGGTCATTGAGCAGAGCCTGGATGTGGACTTCGATGAGATGTTCACAGAGATCGCTCCGATAGACCTTATGCTGCAACGAGTTGGACGTATGCACCGCCATGCACGACCGTCTAGACCTACTGGTCCGACTCCACGCCTGCACGTGCTGTTACCGGACTCTCCGGTAAATGGGTTCGGTCTGAGCGGTAAGGTCTATCATCCATTTGTCCTTCTCAAGACGCTTGGCGTGCTGTCGAAGATGGATCGCATCTCACTGCCGGCGGATATTAGGCGTCTTGTGGAACTGGTTTACGACAATACGCCTCGTGTTGAAGCGCCTCTTGACGCGGTAACCGATGACTTGTTACAGCGTTTGTTCGACGAGTTGAGCGAGGAAACGCGCAGGTTTGAACGTGCTGCCCACAAATATCTCAGCCCAAAGCCCGACGATGAGGAGTTCACCTTAGCACGCGTAGTGTCGGGGCATTTTGATAATGACGAGGAGGGTGCCCGGAGCTATTTCAGTGCTAGAACCCGCATTGGCGATGATACTCGCAGCGCCGTTATTGTGGATGACTGTAGGTACCGCGATGCGCTCGCATCGTCCACCGTGCCTCCCCGGCACGTGTTACGTGCACTACTGATCAATAGTGTGAACCTTCCCACGTGGTGGCTGTCGGGCTTAACCCCGGCAGAAGGATTCGAACCCATAAGCGATGGGCCGGGGTGGCTGGGCGGGCATGAAATCATTCATATGCGGAACTCACGATGGGAAGGGGTGAACAAATCGGGCAATGAGATTTGCATCAGATTCGACCCAGATCTTGGTTTGCTGAGGGAGTAGAAGCGAGGGGGGTGAGTGTGATGGCTTCGTTCAGCGTACTCAGGAAACCGTGGATTCCTGTTGTGGATGCATCGGGACACAGCGAAGAACTAGGCATGATGGATGTGCTTGCACGAGCCCATGAGCTAGCTTGGATAACTGACCCTTCACCCGCAGTGGAGCTTGGCATCTATCGGATCCTTATCGCTCTTGTCATCGATGCATATGGCGTTAACCGCTATCGACAACTCGTAAACCTGCTTCGAGCAGGCAGATTCGATACTGCTGTACTCAACGAATATGCGTCCTCGGTGGGCGAATCCAGATTCGACCTGTTCGATCCCGATTATCCGTTTCTCCAGATAAGTGAGGAAGCGGCAGATGGCTTATCTCGTGAGCCGGTATCCAGACTGCTCCAACACCTTCCATCGGGATCATTCTGGCTGCATTTCCATCATCAAAGATCAGATTTGCAGGCATTCAGCCCCGCAGTATGTGCCAGGGCTCTTTCCACTGTTGCCCCGTTTATGACCGCCGGCGGGGCGGGGCATTCACCCAGCATCAATGGAGCGCCGCCATGGTACGTTCTGGTGCTCGGAAACAACCTCTTCGAAACTCTAGTTCTCAATTGCTGCGTCATGATAATCCTGGGGCAGGAAGGCGACGCGCCTCCGGCTTGGCGGGTCGGTGAGAAGATCAGGCGGATAGAGAGAGGCCAGGTGCGTGACTGTAAATCGATTTGCGAGGGCTACACTTGGAGGCCGAGAAGCATAAGGTTCATTGCGTCACAGGGCGGCAAGTGCACGTATACAGGCGCCCAAAGCGATGTATTGGTGCAGGAGATGGCGTATAGCTTTGGAGCCATGTTCCGGGGCGATTGGCAGGACCCCGCGGTTGCGTATTTCACCAACGAGCGGGGATCGTTTGCCATAAAACCCGGCGCTGAAAGGGAACTGTGGAGGGACGTAGGGCCACTTGCGCTTCTGCGCAAGGAGTACTACGAGAAGTCGAAAGGCAAGGTTCGCTACTCGAGGCCCGCCATTGTAGATCAGTACCTGCAGCTCCAGAGGGATGGGTATGTAGGTTCCTCTGATCGCCTTGAGATCGCCGTGTACGGGATGAGAACTGATCAGATGAAAGTGTTTGAGTGGCAGTGCGAGAGGCTTGCTTTGCCGTCGAAGGTGGCGGACAATCCGCGTGCAGCTTCCGCTACTCAGTACTGCATTGAGCTGGCCGAAAGTATCGCATATTACCTTTCGCGCGCTCTCAAGGCGTGCTATCCAAGGCAGGGCAAAGGGAACAAGAAGGCGTTCGATACGGTTATCAAGAGGATCCAATCGGAGTATTGGGCGGCCCTACGCCCCGTGTTCGATCAAGCTGTTCTAGGCGTTTTGGGCTCTGGTGACCCTGATAATGCCGAATTTACAGATTCGATCTTGCATCACTGGGCAGATTGCAGCGCAACTCAGGCTGCAAGCCTATTCGACCGGGCAGTTGATTCGCTGGACTCCGACTCCGAATCGATGGCGCGAACGGTGAAGGCCAGGCGAGACCTTGCGAGATCACTCTGGCGTATGGTCACGTCCCTGGATACGGCGAAGAAAGCAGTGGGGGGTGAAGAAGAGTGAGTACGGATGCGAACGAGAAACCACAGCTCAAACCGGCAGAGGAGTTCGTAAACAACCTGAAGGCACTTAAGCGGGCTGATCTGGCTGTGCTCAAACGGAACGCCGGCCGTACGGTGGCAGAATCACGCGGGGCCATGGGGCTTTTCTACCGAGTGCTCCCTCAGCGGCTAGTCGGTTCAATAAGTGAGGACATCTACTTCTTGGTGGCAACCTTATACCCGCTGAATGGCCAGGACCACGATGGCGATATGGGCGCCACGATGAGGGCAGTGAAAACACTAAGGGGCAAGACCAAGGAAAACGATAGCATGGATCGCCGTATGAACGCTCTGCTCGACAGCGAGTTTGATTCGGTATCGGGCACGCCGTCTGCCGGAGGCGAGATGGCCTACCGGTTGCGGCAGGCAGTCAAGCTTGCCGCCGCAGCTGGCGTCGGAATCAACTGGCAGAAACTCACTGAAGATCTGACCTTTTGGTCCCATCCTGATCGGCGGGCGCGAAAGCGCTGGGCACGTTCATATTACGGAGAACAGTCTAGCAAGGCGGAGAGCAAACCCCAGAAAAAGGAGGAGACTAGCAGTGCTTATTGAGCTTCATATGATACAGTGCCACGCCCCTTCCAACCTGAACAGGGATGATACTGGTAGCCCTAAGGATTGCATATTCGGGGGCGTTCGTCGGTCACGCATATCCAGCCAGTGCATCAAGAGATCAATCAGGATGTCCGACGTATTCAGATCGGGTCTGCAAGGGGTCGATCTGGGCATTCGGACGAGGCGCCTGCCTAGTATTGTAAGAGACGCAATGATCGAGCTTGGGTTTTCGTCTGACATGGCCGACCTGGCAGGCAAGAAGGCCTCCGGTTTTGGGAATAAGGATGGCACTGAACAGCAAGATCTCGAGACGGCTCAGATCATGTTCATCTCGCAACATGATGTCGACACCATAATCGATGTGATTGCGGCCGCAGCCAAGGAAACTGGCGATGTCAAAACGTTCAAAGACGTCAGTGCAAAGGAGCTACAGAAATCGGCGGAGCTTGCGGGCTGGCGCCCGATCACCCCAGACATCGCCTTGTTTGGCAGAATGATAACATCCGCAGCCTTTCGTGATGTACAGGCATCAGCACAGGTTGCCCACGCAATATCAGTGAACAAGATGGATCATGAGTTTGACTATTTCACTGCTGTTGATGATCTTGTGGGCACCGGCGAGGATGACGAGACAGGCGCCGCAATGATAGATGACGTAGAGTTCAACTCTGCATGCTACTACAAGTACATGTCTCTCGATTACGATGGGCTAGTATCGAACCTTGCAGGACTTACGCCTACCGATGAAGGACTAGACCAGGCTCGTCGCGTAGCCGCCCACACTATCCTTGCTTTTGTACGCGCTGCTGCGCTAGTTACGCCCACAGGAAAGCAGAATAGCTTTGCAGCCCACCAACTTCCGTCGGCTATCCTTGTGGAAGTCCGGAATAAGAAGATGCCGGTAAGCTACGCGAATGCTTTCGTTAAGCCGGTTACAGCAGGCAGAGGCAAGGATCTTATAGAGGCCAGCATTGAGCAGTTTGCGTGCCACGTGGACATTCTGAACCGCAAATATGGGCTCCAAGCTGAACCGCGCCTTTGGTTCTGCACTGAGCCGATTAAGGTCCCACAGACCCGTGAGTGCGAATCATTTGATGCCCTGCTGGATGGGGTTGCGCGTGCAGTCGAAGTGAGGTGAGCATTGATGGGTAGTCATCATGCATTCCTCCTCTTGAGGTTCGAAGGCCCCCTGCAGTCATGGGGCATTCGGTCGCGATGGGACGTTAGGGATTCGGCAGATGAACCCACGAAGTCGGCAGTAATCGGCATGCTTGGGGCGGCGCTGGGCTATCCAATGTACGATCCACGCCTTGAACAGCTCGATGACGAGCTTATGATGGCTGTTCGTATTGAAAATCCAGGCACGCCGATGGTGGACTTCCATACCATATCCGGAAGGATGCAGACAGCATCAGGAGCATGGCGTGGTAGTGCCGATGCTCCATCCACTATCATTTCGCCTCGCACTTACTTGCAGGATGCAGCCTTCCTAGTTGCTCTTCAGGGTGAGATAGCTTTGATGTCTCGATGCGCTGAAGCTTTGCAGGCGCCGTTCTGGCCCGTTTTCCTGGGACGAAAAGCCTGCATCCCAACAAGACCAGTGTTCGACGCTCTTTCTGAAGCCTACGCATCGTTACGAGACGTGATGGAACAGCGTCCATGGAGATGGGATGCCCACCAACACGTAACGAGGCCTCTGCCTGAGAAACTCAAGTGCATTATCGAGGACCCCCAAGGCAGTTCCACTAGGTACGATCGAATACGTGTGAATCCTGCAAGGATGTATGCATGGAGAAGGGTCGATGTTGACTTGGTAGACTTTCCAGGCACCGACGACGGCGAGATGGGAGGGGTGATGTAATGCTTTATCTATCCCGGCTCCTCCTTAATCAGGCCTGCCGCAGTGTGCGCAGGGACATTTCGGATTGCCAGCAAATGCACAGAACCGTAATGCGAGCATTCCCGGGCACATCGGATATCGATACCGGTGCCAGAGCCTCGATGGGTGTGCTTTACCGCGTAGAGTACAGCAGGCTAGTAAACGCGCCCAGGCTGCTTGTACAATCGGGCGTGGAGCCAAAATGGTCGAATCTGCCGGAAGGTTACCTTTTGGACACCGAGCCTGACTTGGATAACCCTGCATGCAAGAATATCGAAGCCGCGTATGCACAATTCGATAATGGAGATGTACTGGTTTTCTGCCTAAAGGCCAACCCCACTCGTAAGATAAACACATCACTTAAGACCGAACGCGGAACTGGTTCGGCTAAGCGCAATGGGAATCGTGTGTTCATCGGCGACGAGAATGAGCAGCTAAAGTGGCTTACGCGTAAGGCGGAGGAATCTGGATTCGAGCTACTTACTGCGGCTATTGCGAAAACCGAAATCGCGGATGTTCAGATTTCCAACGAGCAGAAGGTAAGCGGAAGGAAGCGCGTTTGTGATACTCAGAGCGCGGCCCAAGAGCTAGTCCTAAGGGGGTGTACGTTCTCCGGCAGACTCCGGGTCGTAGATAGCCTGCGGTTTCGTAGCGCGCTTGTCAATGGTATTGGGAGCGGAAAGGCATACGGATTCGGTCTACTATCTGTTGCCAAACCGCGTGCGTGACGATATCACATTGTGGCATCGCAACGGGCTGAGTGTCCCGCAAGGAGAGGGAGGATGGTTGTGAAGGACTTCAGAGAACTCCCTAAGCTGAGAGACAGTTGGTCACACGTGTATGCTGAACGGTGTAGGATCGACCGCCAAGATAAGGCTATTGCACTCCACGACGAAAAAGGGGTAGTCGCGATCCCCTGCGCTACCCTGACCCTATTAATGCTGGGCCCTGGGACTACGATCACTCATGCGGCTATCAATACGCTTGCCCAGAACGGATGCATGGTAGTATGGTGTGGCGAACATGGCGTTAGGTTCTATGCCTCTGGAACTGGCGAGACCAGATCATCGCAGGCCCTGATGCGGCAGGCCAGGGCCTGGGCAGATCCCGACATGCATATGTCGGTTGTGATCCGCATGTATGAGCGACGCTTTGGAGAACCCATTCCGCCGGGAACCTCATTACAGCAGATAAGAGGCAGGGAGGGTGCGCGCGTGAGAACGGCGTACCAAGCGGCTAGCTTGAGGACAGGGGTGCCATGGGCAGGGCGCGAATACTCCAGAGACTCGTGGAAGGAAGCCGACCCCGTGAACCGCGCGTTGTCGGCAGCAAACTCATGCTTGTATGGGATATGTCATGCGGCACTTGTCACACTCGGTTATTCCCCAGCACTCGGTTTCATCCACACCGGCAAAGCCCTGTCATTTGTGTACGATGTTGCCGACCTGTACAAAACTGAAATCACGGTTCCGGTAGCCTTCTCGGTAGCTGCCTCCGGCAATCCAGATGTCGATCGTGAAGCCAGGCGATTATGCAGGGACTCATTCGTCGAAACAAGATTGCTCAAGACAATCGTCGAAGACTTGGATGAACTGTTCTCGTACGGGAGTTCTGAGGATGTGTACTCGGAGCTTATCGATGGCGATGATCCTGCGCTTCCGGGCGATCTGTGGGGCCCGAGCGGCTCGGCCTCTGGGGGCACGAACCATGCCGATGGGGCTTCCCCAGAGGAGGAGTGAAGCCGATGGTAGTGCTGATACTTGAGAATGTTCCAGTTGGCCTCCGCGGTGAGCTCACCAGGTGGATGCTGGAGCCCAAAGCGGGAGTGTTCGTCGGTGCGCCCAATGCGCTGGTTAGGGACAAGCTCTGGGAGAAGGTAGTGAAGGAGTCACGCGGCGGCGGTTGCATTATGCTACATTCCAGTGATACTGAACAGAGATACGATGTAAGAATGTGGGGCAATTGTACTCGAGAAGCAATTGATATGGAGGGCCTGAAGCTGATCAGACGATCGAGACGAGATGCACCTATAGGCCAAAACCTGAAGTGGCCAGGCATATAGGCATGTTACGAGTGGGTGCCAGATCATGCGGGGGTTCCACGGGGACATCCACAGATTGCGACTTCCACGTCTGTGCCCTCCGTGCCAGCATGCCTGCGGCAAAATGCTCATACATCAATATGGCGGGATAATGGTATCAACTAGGTCACGATAATGGCTTCGAGGGTACCGGTGGAACGAAACCCCAGTAAACTCAAGTAATGTCCCCACGCGTGTGGGGGTGAACCGAGATCACCACCCAATCTGTGCCATTGGATTGGAATGTCCCCACGCGTGTGGGGGTGAACCGGACAAG
>Ga0255340_1004268_pt1 | contig 14043 bp, 9 predicted proteins | sample wastewater_treat_7_FD_192417 | JGI IMG/M metagenome (GOLD analysis project Ga0255340, IMG submission 192417) | Wastewater microbial communities from Lulu Island WWTP, Vancouver, Canada - plant10 | ecosystem: Engineered > WWTP > Wastewater > Unclassified | place: Canada: Vancouver, British... | reverse complement strand
TGGGGCTCCTGCCGCCGAAGGTCATCCCCGCGACGCGGCAGATGCGCGGCCACGGCATGAACATGATCCTCATCGTCACGTCGCAGATCATGCGCAAAGCGGATCCCCACAACCGCGAGCTCTACGACGACACCATCAACCGGGCCATCGACGAGATCTTCAATTTCCTCGTGAAACCCGAGAAACAATGCCTCCTGGAGGCCGTGCTCGCCAACGGCAAGATCCTCGATACCCCCGAAGGGCGCACGGTGCTGCCGGGCCACGCCATCGAAACCGCGTGGTTCATCATGGAAGAAGCCACGGAACGCGGCGACGGCGCGCTGCTCAAAGAGGCCCTGCGCATCCTCGAGTGGTCGCTCCAGAAAGGCTGGGACCCCGAATTCGGCGGCATTCTGTATTACGTCGATTGCGACGGCAAACCCGCCGAGCCGTACGAGCACGAACTCAAGCTCTGGTGGGTCCACAATGAAGCGCTGTACGCTACCCTGCTCGCCTATTACCTCACCGGCGAGGACGAATGGCTCGGATGGTTCAAGAAACTCCACGACTGGAGTTTCACTCACTTTCCCGACACCAAACACGGCGAATGGTTCGGGTACCTGCGCCGCGACGGCACCGTGTCGAGCCCGGTGAAGGGCAACCTGTGGAAGGGCCCCTTCCACCTGCCCCGGTCCCTGCTCAACTGCTGGCAACTCCTCGAACGCATGAAAGGCCGGCACGCGTAGTTTATCGCCCAACGGACCCTTACCCGGCAGGGCGGATCACGTACTGACCGTCCGCCGAAAAGACCTCAACGCCCTCCAACACGCCGCCGGCCTGCGCGATGAACTCCCAGGCCTCTTCCCCGCGCGTGACCGCATACCGATTCCCTGCGATGACGGGAAACGCACCGTTCCTCACCGTGAGCCGGGATTCGATTTGTGCACGGACATCGAGCCGGATGACATCCTTGTCGTACTGGCGGATGAGCACGTTAACGGGGGCATCGGATTCCATGGTCATCGGTACGCGTTCGATGATCGCCAGCTCATTCACTGCTGGCGTAATGCGCGTGCTTGCCTCGCCGTTCCGTACGGTCGAATACCACCCGTGCCCGGCCTCGCGCCCGCGGCCGTCGTAACGGTAGACCCGGTGCAGATCCCCGTTGCCGGGCCAGCCATGGACCCCCGGAATCGTGGTTATGATCCGTTCTTCGCCTTTCACCCATCCCTCGTGCAACTCGGTGGGCGTGATGGGATACATGTGCACCGTTGCCAGCGGATGAGGCACGTCCCCCTCGCCGTAATAGAAGTAAAGGCCGCCATACTGCAGCTTCGAACGGATGTCGTCGTAGATGTCCCGCGGCGAGCCGCTCTGGAGCCGGACGTGGTTGCCCAGGGCGGTGGGGCCCGGCACCAGATGCAGGCGAACCAGTTGGGCGTCGCCCGAGGCCGACTCGATACAGTACAGCACGTTCTCGTTGTGGAGGGTCCGCGTACCGGGATAACTGTTGCAGACAACGACGCCCCCCGCGGCCTCCACCTTGCGCGCCACGCGGACCAGCACGTCCTGCGCGAGAAGATTAACCGAGGCATACTGCCGCGAGATCGTCTTGGTTTCGGGATCGATGTCCGCGGTGTGACCATCCCAGGCGTTATACGTGAACCGGCCGCCGTACCCGTGGGTGAACCCGTCGGCGAACATGCTCGTGCAGCCGATCTCCCCGAGCATGACGTCGATCGCGTCGAGCATCGCCTTCCCGAACGAGTTCGTCATCGTGGGATAGAAGATGTACCACCGGTAACCGGCGTCGACGTGCTCTTTACTGAAATACCGCGCATAGTATTCGGGATTGTCGCCGCCGTACATCGTCTGCTGGCCGCCTGCATCCACCACCCGCGCGTCAGGGAACAGTTCGCCGGGGGTATTGGTCGTGTACAGGCTGTGGGCAATATGGAACATCGTTTGAATGCCGGGAAACCGTTCGCGGGTCTCGGCGAACAGCTCTTTCAGCAGCGCCATCTCTTGCGGATAGCTGACGAATTCGACACCTTCGAGAGACAGCCCGGGGTTGTCCGGCGGATGCCCGAGACAGCCCACGCTCACATACGCGAGGCCGCGCCGTTCGACGTACTCGCGCGCGGGAGCCTCGCGGCGGTCAATGAACGCGAAACTGCCCGCGATCCGCCGGTTCACGCCGAGGTCCCGCCGCACATCATTAATAAAGTCGTAGTAATCGCCGGTCGCGTTTACATACACCGCCCATTCGAGCGTGTAGGAGGCCCCGGCATCCAGCGCAAACGTGTGATCGCGTATACCCGCCGCACCGCTCTCGAAATACGTCGCATAGTGTTCGAGATAGACGTCGTCCAAAGCCACCAGACCGATGCCCTGGCCATCCACGGACGCGAATATGGACGGATTGGGCACGGGCGAGCACGACACAGCCCCGTGGCCGTTGAGATCAAGGTAGTTGCTCAGCAGGATGCCAAGGGGGGCATCCGTCAAGTTGGTGATGGTGTCCTTGACCCACACGCGATGGCCGTCCGGCTCGACTCTGCGCTCGATCCGGTAGAAGGCGCCCTCGCCGCGCGCGGTGTACGCGCCGTGTGTATCCACAGCCGCGTGCCACACGGGTTCGGGATTCTGCGCGACGTCCTCCCCCGGCGAAAAGGCGTTGAATCCCCCGTGGGGCCAGGAGTACGTCGACGCCACCCGGTAGTGGCTCCCCCCCGCCTCGACTGAGAACCCGCCGCGTTCGTGCAGGGTGACCCGGCACGCCAGCGGCACGGGAGGACTGTCCAGCGGCGGGACCATCTCCTGATCCGGTCCAGGCACCTCAAACGACGCGGGAAACGGCACCAGGACCGCCGTCCCGGCGCGCAGTTGGCCGGCTTCTTCGACCTGCGCCACGAGCGTGTAACTGCCCCGCTCGGCAACTTCGAAAACGGCATCGCGCAAGACAAGGCTGTCTTGCGTGAGCGTGAATTCCTGCGCTTCGCCGGGTCCGGCATCGCCTTCCCGCAACAGCGCGACGGTGGCGCGTACGGCTTTCGGACGAGGAAACAGGCGGCTACAGTCCAGATCCGCGTAGATGCGCTGTTCCTCAAAGCAGGGATACGCGGCCAGCGCGATCTCGTTGGACGCGCTCGGGCCGCCGTATTGGGCCGCTTCGGCGTTGTAATGATCGAGCACCTCGCCGGCCGTCAGCGCGCGCCCATAAACCCGGACGCCGTCCACCAGGCCCGGGAAACCCGCGGTTGGAACATCAGACCCGGCGTTCGCGCGAATCCGGCCGATCTGAAACGAGGTGTCCGAAGGCATTCCGTCGAACTGCGACTCGGCCGTATCGGCAAGCGCACCGTTGAGGTACAGACACAGGGTTTCGCCATCGAACGTACCCGCCAGATGCACCCACAATCCAGTGGCCAGCGGAGCAGAACACTTGTTCCCGCCGCCGCCGACGTACCAGTAACACGACCCGTCTTTGTAGTACGTCAGGCCGTAGCTCCCGAATGACTTGCCGAAAATGCCCGGTTCGGCATCGGGAACGCGTCCGGGATTTACCCAGGCCTCAAGGGTGATGGGCCCCGTGATATTCAGTGTCTCGGGCGAGCCCATGTCCACATACTGGCCGTTGCCGTGGAACCGCAGGGCGTGCCCGTCGCCCTGGGGCGCCCATTCCGCGCCGTGGATATGCCCGTGACTGGCATTGCCCGACGAATCCAGCGCGAGCAGCCCCGCCGCGTCGTCGTGGTCGAAATCCCAGCAGCCCACGAGACCAGGGTCCGCGGCCCCGGCCAAACACGTCCATACCAGCACCCCCAGTATCGCCGTCATGCCACGACCTCCCCTCACAGGCGTCAGGCCTCCCATGAGCCTATCCGAGCGGGCGGCCGCGGTCAATGGCGCCACGAACAACGCGGCTCCTAACGCCCGTGCGGCCTGGATGCGGCCGGAAATGCAGGACGTACAACCCACGCTTCCTTGAACCCCCGCGGCCGGAACCGTACACTGAGCAGGCGGGCAAAACCATGCGCAACAGGCGGCACGGCCCAGGCGAGGCCTCCGCCGGAACACAACAGGGAGACGCGAGAGCGATGTATCTTTCCATACGCGATGCGATGGTGGCGGGCGACGAGTTTCCGAGTCCGATCGCCGGGCTGCGGCACCTGGCCGTGGAGGCCGTCGAAGTGAGACTGTCCCAGGAGTATCAGGTCTACGCGATGGACTCGAAGGAGATGATCACGCTGGCCTCCGACGAGGACGCGGCAGCCTACCGGAAGCATCTGGACGGTCTGGGCATCCGGGCCTGCTGTTTCATGACCGCCAAAGACTTCAGCACGGGAGACAGGGAATCCAACGCGGCCTGGGTGGCCCGCGCCATCGAGCTGGCCGACATCATGGGCATGTCGGTGGTCCGCATCGACAGCGCCATGTCAAAGGAGCGCGAACTCGATTTCGAGAAACGGGTGCAGCTGTTCGCGGAAGGCCTCGGCGGCGCGCTCGAACGCACCGCGGGCTCGAAGGTCGCGCTGGGCATCGAGAACCACGGATTCCAGGGCAACAACCTCGCCTTCCAGCTCAATGTCTACCAGACAGTGAACTCGGACCGTCTCGGTGCAACGATGGACACCGGCAACTTCTATTGGCGCGGCTATCCCCTGTCGGAAGTCTACGGGATTCTGCGCATTCTCGCGCCGTACGCCAAACACACCCACGCGAAAAACATCAACTACCCCGAAGACCAGCGCGAAATCACGCGGGAACCGGGCTGGGAATACGCCAGGTATGCCTGCCCGCTCGACGAAGGCAACATCAGTCACGCCAAGGTGCTTCGCATGCTCGCGGACGCCGGGTACGATGGCGACGTCTGCATCGAAAACGAATCGCTGGGGCACTACAAGACGCCCGGAGAGCGGATCGAGGTCCTCGAGCGCGACGTCGCGCATTGCCGGGCCATCATCCAGGACCTGGCGCTAAGGTGACCATTCGAGAGAACCTCGTGAGTGAAGAGAAACCGAAAACCGCGAAACCGCCGTGGCGGGGCATTGCATGGCTCGTCGTGGGCCTGGTGCTGGCGCTCGGCGCGAGCTTTCTGGCGCAGCGCGCCGAGCTCGGCAGGCGTCTCGCGCTCGATGTCAAAGGGCAACGCACCACCGGTTCCGCGGAACCCATGGGCGACCATTACAGCATCCGCTACGAGCACCACCAGGGTACCATTTACCGGCGCTCGTACACCGGGCGGCTGAGCGGCGAACCGTCGCCGGATGGCACACTCGAAATCGCCATCGTGTATGACATCGCCGAGCCCAATCAGTTCCAGCCCGCGGGCCTGTCGTACCTGCCCGGTGTTGCCGCGTTGACGTTGTTCATTCTCGGCATGGCGTGCGTGTTCAAAGGACGAAAGGTCATGTACGCGCACTACCTCGCCGCCAGCGGAAAGACGGATGCCAAAGGAAAAGGGAAGCGCGGGACGGGGCCGGGGACGGACCCCGTCCTCGCGCGGCGCAAACAGCTCCGCATCGCATTATCCATCGCTATCGCGTTCGCGTTGATCGTGCTGTTGTACGGCTGCCCTCAACTCAAGATCCCGGGCATGTTCACGCACTGACACCGGCCGGCGAGACCGGGCGGGCCGTCAAAACGCTCCCGCTCAGGGTTTCCTGGTGATCCCCATCCCGCACAGGGGAAGGATATCCGCATATTCGGCCGTGCCGTAGTTGAAGACCGTGAAGCCCCCGGCGCCCAGCTCGCGCGTGACCGTGATCTGCTCGATGAGCTTCACGATGTCAAGACGGTCCGGCCAGGTGCTCTGCCCGATGCCCGGATAACACGGCACCTTCCCGGCCCACGCCATCTGTTGCGCGGCCATGTTGCGGAAGCTGTCGTTGTAGGGCGTGTAGTCCATCGGACAGACGAAGTCCAGGTACCCCCTGTCGCACCAGACCTTCCAGTCCTGCCCGACCTTGTCGCGATCGTTGGGCCAGTTGCGAAAGACCGCCGCGGAGATCTTGATGCCGGGGCGGACTTTCCGCGCGCCCTCATGCACCCCCGCCACGACGTGGGTGATGTTCTGGCGGCGGAATTCGAGCCACGCTTCGAGGTCGCGCCCGCCGGGCCCGGCATCCTTGGGCCAATCCGCCACGGACCGGCCCAATTGCTTCTCGAACCGCGTCCGGCATCCCGCGCAAAAACAGAAATCCGAACTGGGATACCGGATATAATCGAAATGGATGCCGTGCACGTCGTATTTCCGGGCAACCTCGACCATCGAATCGATTTCCAGCTGCTGGTTGGCCGGGTGCGACGGACACAGCCATTGCGGCTGCGCCGCGCCCGCGAAACTGACCTGGGTCCGGCCCTCCGATTTCATGCGGTCCATGAACGATCGGGGCGCGCGCGAGCCCATGTTCCAGTTCACTTTCCAGACATGGCACTCGACGCCGTATTTCCGGCACGCGGCAAGGCACTGCGCAACCTGGTCGCCTTTCTCCGCGACCTCCGCCGCCGTCGGCAGGACCTCGCTCGGATAAAAGGCCACGCCGCCCCACAGCATGTTGGGCAGGATGGCGGTAAACCCGTTTTCGGCGAGGCGCCGGATGGCCTCGTCCCAGGTCACGCCATCGACGCCGAACGCGCTGTGGCACCAGTAGGCGCGGTGTTCGCCGGGAAGGGGTTTCTGGGCGGCGCAATAGGCCAGAAGGGTCGCCCGCCGGACCTGTTCCGCCGTCTCGATCGCTTCGGGGAACCGGCGGTTCTCGACCCGTTCGGAAGCCCGCGCAAGCAGGGCCTCCGCGTCCGACAGGTGCCGCGCCACCGTGGGATCCTGCTGCGAGACCGCCAAAAGCCCCTGCCGGCACGCCGCAAAATCCGGATACCCGCCGGCCGTACCGGCGCCGGCGAGCGCGTGAGTGGCGGCCACCGGCCACATGTCCGGCAGGAGGTGCCCCACCATGGCCAGCAGCAGCCTCCGTTTGCGCGCGGGATCCTCGGCGATCAGGATGTGGCTCATGTGCACCGCATTGGCGGACGCGGCGATCGCGTTGTAGCCGGTGGACCGGCCCGTTTCGTCGTACCACGCGGCCACCGCGCGGCTCTTCCCCTCGATCGGCAGCACGTCATGAATGTTCCACGAATGCTGACCGACCTCCCCCGGCTGCCCCTCGAGCGGCGTGGCCGTCGCGCGGATGGACGCGAACGTCACGCCCTGGTCGCGGCTTACATAACGCCCCCCCTTCACTCCCATGAGCGGCGCGAGCCGTTCATCGAGCCGGTAGAACGACATCAGTTTGCCGCCGTTTTCGAGGTATCGCGCCAGCGCCTGCACCGCCCCGTCGGACATCGACGGATTGTACGGCAGGATGACCAGTTTCTTGTCCCGCAGAAAGGCGTTGGATAAATCGAGGTCGCTCATGATGACGAACGGAATGCCAAGCGCATTCAGCTGTTCCGCCACCAATCCGACGCACTGCTCGATGGTCTTGTACTCGCTGTTCTTTGCTCCGGCGGCCGACTCGTTCCGCACGATGCCGATGGGGGCATCGCCGCCACGGAGCGACAGGTCCGCTACGTAGAATTCGGTATTCTGCTGCTTGCCGCGCCAGGCGGCGATACGGACCAGATCAATGCTGCCCCAGCCCGCGGGCCGGCCTTCCATGCTCGTAGCGGATTTGTCGAAGACGATGGTGGTCCATTGGCCGGGCGCACCGGCCCCGAACGTCATGTGGTACCACCCCTCGCCGCTGCGCAAGTACATGGAGAAGTACGAGACCGGCGAAGTATCCGGGGAATAGAAATGGAACTGCACCCCCTGGCTGCGGGTCAGGTCCAGCCGGCCGTACCAGTCCCACACCGCCCGTTCGGTCTCCACCCCTTCAAACACGCAGGGCATGCGCAGCATCTTGCGCCCGTGCACCTCGACGACCTCGACGGGCGCCGTGTTGCCAACGGCCTTAAACGCCGCCCGCGCCTGCTCGGACGTGTCGAACGGCATGCCCGGCAGCGCCGGCCCGGCAGGCGGTGCGGGCGGAGACGGCAGCTCGGCGCCCCGGGCGCACACCACCAACAGAATCCCCACGCTGAGTACGATACTGACGCGTTTCATGCGTATGCTCTCCCCTCGCTCATTTCCGCAGGGGCGGCGGAACCGTCAGGCGGGTCCCCGGCGCCCCCGGACTCCAGACCAATGCACGTTGGTTACGCGATGGATTCACAGGATACCCGCGACGGCGCGCCAAGTCGAGACCGCCGTTGAGCCCGCAGCCGGCGCCCGGGCGCGCTATAGTGGTCATGGTAGTTCTATCGGAAACTGTGCCATAATTGCGCGCGTTCGCGCGGATGGGGCCGAACCGGGAACAACACGGCGGAGGGATGCCCATGGAACTGCCACCTCAAGCAATAGAACTGAGCCGAAAGATCGCGGGCAAATCGTGCGTCGGCGGGGTGATCGGCCTGGGATACGTCGGTTTGCCGCTCGTGCAACACCTGTGCGAAGCCGGCTACCGGGTACTGGGATTCGACATCGATCCCGCGAAAACCGGGCGCATCAACCGGGGCGAGAGCTATATCAAACACATCGATTCCGGGTGGATCGGCACAGCCGTCAAGAACGGCGCGTTTTCCGCCACCACGGCGTTCGAGCGCCTCGCCGAAGCCGACTGCATCAGCATCTGCGTGCCCACGCCCCTCGATGAACACATGGAACCGGATCTCCAGTACGTGCGCGCCACCGCGGAGAGCATCGCCAAGACCCTGCGCCCCGGCCAGCTCGTGCTCCTCGAAAGCACCACGTACCCCGGCACGACAACCGAGATCCTCCTGCCCCTGTTCGAAAGCACGGGACTGAAAGCGGGCCAGGATTTCTTCCTCGCCTTCTCCCCGGAACGCGAGGACCCCGCCAACCCAGACTTCTCCATCAGCAAGATCCCCAAGGTGCTCGGCGGCGTAACGCCCGCCTGCACGGAACTCGCCGCGCAGTACTACGCGACCATCTTCAAACGCATCGTTCGCGTCAGCAGTCCCGCGGTGGCCGAGCTGTCGAAGCTCCTCGAAAACATCTTCCGCAGCGTCAACATCGCTCTCGTCAACGAACTGAAACTCCTCTGCGACCGTATGGGACTCGACGTGTGGGAAGTCATCGACGCCGCGGCCACGAAACCCTTCGGCTTCATGCCCTTCTATCCGGGCCCGGGCCTGGGCGGCCACTGCATTCCCATCGACCCGTTCTACCTGAGCTGGAAGGCCCGGGAGTACGGCGCGCCCACCCGCTTCATCGAGCTCGCCGGGCAGATCAACACCATGATGCCCGAGTACGTCGTCCGCCGCGTCATGGAAGCCCTCAACGACCACGCCAAACCCCTCAAGGGCGCCCGCGTGCTCATCCTGGGCGCCGCATACAAGAAAGACGTCGACGACATGCGCGAATCCCCCTCGCTGAAGCTCATGGAACTGCTGCTCGAACACGGGGCGGACGTCGCCTACAACGACCCCCACATCCCGCAACTCCCCCGCACGCGCAAGTACCAGTTCGAAATGAGTTCCACGCCCCTCACGGCGGAAACGCTCCGGCGCGCCGACTGCGTCCTCGTGGCCACCAACCACAGCGCCTACGACTACGAGTTCATCGTGCGCCACGCCTCCCTCGTCGTCGACACGCGCAACGCGACCCGGCTCGTCACCGAAGACCGCGCGAAAATCGTCAAGGCCTAGTCGAATCCGACCATGCGTCGTGGTTTTTGGCCCCGCCCGTGCCTGCGGTGAGCTGTTGCGGGACACGGAGAGTCCCGGTGCGGGCGCGTCAGAAATTGACTTTGCGTCAGATTGACTGCAATGATGGAGCCCCATTTCGTACTGAACGAACCGGAGGGCGCCTGCCATGAAGATGATCGTATCCGCATCCTGGGTCGTGCTGCTTGCGGCACTGCTGATGGCCTCGTGTACACCAACCGCAGAGGCTCCGCCGGCCCCGGCATCCGCTCCGGAAACCGCGCCGGCCCCGGCGCCGCCTGCCCCGGCCCCCGAACCGGCGCCGGCCCCGTCGGCAAGCGTGATTCCGGATGCCCCGCTGCCGGACGTTCCCGGGCCGGCCACGGAGGGCCTGGTGCTGGCGCAGGGCGGGTCCAGTCCGTACCGGATCGTCCTCGAGCCGGCAGCCAGTCCGTCCGAAAGACTCGCCGCCGCCGAAATCCAAGGCCATTTTAAGGCCTGCACCGACATCGAACTGCCCATCGTGGAAGGCCCGCCGCCGGAAGACGTCCCGATGATTGTGCTGGGCTGCGGTCCGACGGCGCAGGGCCTCGGCGTGAACCCGTCCCCGGAAGAACTGGGGGAACAGGGGTACGTCCTGGTCACGGTGGGCTCACACGTGGTCATCGCCGGTTCGGCGGCGGCAGGCACGCTGTATGGCGCGCGGGATTTCCTGGAAGCCGATCTGGGGGTGCGGTGGTATGCTCCCGACGAAACCCGCACGCCCCGCCTGGAAACCGTCTGCGCCCGGGAACGCGCCGAAGCCAGGGTGCACCGCCCGTCATTCAAATGGCGCCTCACCAGCTATGCGTGGCCCGGAGGGGACGCGGCGTTCCGCGCGCGCCGGGGAGAAAACAACGGCACGGGCGGCCCCGATAACGAACTCGGCATCCAGTACGCGCACGACGGCCGCTGCCACACGTATTTCCGTTTCATCAGCCCCGGCGAGTATTTCGACGAACATCCCGAGTACTTCTCGGAGATCGGCGGCAAACGCGTGCGCGATGAAACGCAGTTGTGCCTGACCAATCCCGACGTGCTCGAGATCGTGACCGAAAAGATGCTGCAGCGCATGCGCGACAACCCGCAATACGAGCAGCAGAACTTCTCGCAGGAAGACTGGTACTCCTACTGCGAATGCGCGAATTGCACGGCCATGAACGAGCGCCTGGGCACAACCGGCGGCACGCAGTTCTGGTTCGTGAACCAGCTGGCCGAGCGCACCTCCCAAGAATTCCCGAACATCCAGATCGGCACCCTCGCGTACACCTATACCGAGGAACCGCCCAAAGACCTCACGATGCACCCCAACGTGGCCGTCTGGCTCTGCCATATGTTCCCGAGCTGCCAGAGCCACCCCATTGCCACGTGCGAAAAGAATGCGAACTTCAAGCGCCGCGCGCAGAAATGGGCCGAGATCTGCGACCACCTGTACATCTGGTACTACATCGTCGATTTCGCCCACTACTACAACCCCTACCCCAATTTCGGGGCCATGGCCGCCGACTACCGGTTCTATTTCGACATCGGCGTCGAAGGTATCTACTCGCAGGCCATGGGGCACGGGGGGGGCGGCGGCGAATTCAGCCTGCTCCGGCCCTATTACGCCACCGAGTTGATGCAGAACCACGCCCTCGACCCCGATTCAGTCATCTACGACTTTCTCCAGGGATATTACGGAGACGCCGCGCCCCACATTTACCGCTACGTCAAGATGCTCCAGCACAAGGTCGACACCGATGCTGTCCACATGCATCTCTACACCAACCCCGGCCAGGGTTATCTCACCGACGAGATCGTCGCCGCCGGCGAAGACCTCTTCAACCAGGCCGAACAGGCCGTGGCGGACAACGAGCAACTTCTCGAACGGGTGCGCGTGTGCCGCATGCCGCTGGTCTACGCACGCTGGTTCCCCCGCAACGGCTACGAGATCGCCGACGGCAAGATGCGCTTCCTGGGCGACCTCGCCAAACCCGACGAGATGAAGGCGTTTGGAGCGCGCATGGCCGCGCACGGCTTCATCAACATCCGCGAATGGGGCGGCAGTCCCGACGAACTCGCCCTCTACTCGATGGTCCTCAACACGCCCATCCCTCTCCCCTCGATCACGAACCAACACCTGACGGTGGACGTGGCGCCGTTCATGGGCGGGCGGGCGCTCCGCATCATCCACAACGCCACCGGCGAGTGCGTCACGGCCTACAACGTCGTGCAAAGCCTCGTGTTCCCCTTCGGCGGCGGCGAGGACACACGCGTCGGCGGCAATTTTGCCGTGCACGAGGGCGGGCCGATGGTCCAGGCCGAGGTGGCCGGCGTTTCGGAGAACAAGGACGCCATCACGCTCACCATGCAGGCGCGCGGGCTCACCATCGAGCGCCGCATCGCGCTCGACCCCGATCGGCCGGTCGTGGTCTTTACCATCACCGCCACCAACCCCGGCGACAAGCCCGCCGTGACCCGCGTGAGAAGCCACCTCGAACTCAATCTTGGCGATCTGGCATCCACACGAATGGCCTTTCAGAATCTGGGCGGCGAAACCCTCGACACCGACATGCGGCCCGTCGTCAATTTATTGCGCGAGGGCCAGATGTTCCACGCCGACACGCAGACCCTGCCCAACGGTGAATGGGCATTCTCGGGGTCGAAGGGATTGCGGGTGACTCAGCGATTCGATCCGCAGGTTGTGGACCTGACATGGGTCTACGCCTACCCCGAAGAGATGCAGGATCTCGAAATCGAGCTGTGGCGCGTCGAAGAAGAGATTCCTCCGGGCCAAAGCGTCACGCTCCGCCACGAACTCGAGATTCAGCCCGCGCCATAGCGGATCCGAGCGCCCATCCAAACAACACACCGTCCGGGGGACGCCCTCCTCCGGACGGTGTTTCTTTGCGCCTCCGGCCCGCCTATTTCCGCTCGATGGCGAGCAGCGCATTGGCCGCGCTGATCCGCACGTCGGTGTCGGCATCGGCCAGCAATCGCAGCAGGATAGGGACATCTTCGGCGTCCCCGCGCAAGGCCATGGCCTCTCCGAACTGGTAGCGCGTGGATGTGTCGCTGCTCTCCGCGTACGGTTTCAGCAACGCCTTGATCGCGTTCCAGTCGGCATCCCCTGCATGCGCCAGCCACGCGATAAGCAGGTTGAGCCGCGCCGGAGAGTCTCCGGGCTCCGCCAGGGCCGCTTCCCGCAGCCGGGCAAGCGTCCGCTCATCCATCCTCGGGGCAAAACGAAGGGCGTAGCCCGCCGTGTTGCGCACGCCTTCATCATACGAACCCAGCAGCGCGGCCAGGTACTCGGTATCCTCCACCGCGCCGGTATTGGCGAGGATCAGCCGCGCGTAGGCGCCCAGCGGGGCATCGCTCGCTGTCGCGGCCAGGAGAAGCGCGGTCGAGCGCCGCGCATCACCGAGTTTGCCCAGCGTTTCCGCGGCATGCAGCCGGTCCGGCCCGTCCAGATCCAGAAACGCGGCGCGAATGCGCCCGATGTACCGCTCCCGCTTCGCCGGATCCTGTTGCCCCTGAGCCAGCACCCGCCACACGCCGATGCGGTGTTTCGGCGGGCTGGTCTCCGCCTCCGGCAAAAACACTTCCTCCACCCCCTCCGGCAGTCCGTTCCGCAGAAGCGCTTCCGCCGCATGCACCCGCACCCACGCCGTCTCGGTGCGCAGCGCGTCGCGGAGTTCCGCAACGGCCTTGTCATGGACGTCCGCCGTTACCGCCCCCGCCGCCAGCGGCGACAGCGTCAGACACACGGCCAGCGCCGCCGCGATTCCTCGCGTCATTTTCATGCGTGTTCTCCCTGATACAGACGTTCACCATATCCCCAGACTCGCGCCCTATCCTGACAGGTCGTTTCCCCGGCCTTCAAGGATGCGCGCTACAGAAAGCAGGCCGGGCCGGCGCCCGGCGATTCTCCATGGGAAGAGATTGGCCACCGAGGGCACAGAGAGCCCGGAATTTGAGAGCCCCGTTCTACTCGGTTGTGGGACCCGCGCCCTCGCCGGTCATTTGTCCCTGTTATTCCGTGGTGTGGGCTCGCGCGGCCCGCGTGACGCCACACACCGGGGCCTGTCCCGAATGGTCCTCCTTGGTGCCTTGGTGGCTTTGTGTGAGGCGCTTATCGACCTCAGCGCACTTCACACCAGGACACCAGGGTAGGACGAGAAGGCCGGATTCGCGGAGCAGCATAGGCTCTCCAATTCTAACAACCGGGCTCCCGCCCGCAGGCGTACTGGATTCCTGCGTGACCCCAGTCCCCCGTCACCCCTGCGAAAGCAGGGGTCCAGATCCCGTCCGGCTGCACAACACCGCACGCGGTAT
>Ga0255340_1004262_pt1 | contig 14049 bp, 11 predicted proteins | sample wastewater_treat_7_FD_192417 | JGI IMG/M metagenome (GOLD analysis project Ga0255340, IMG submission 192417) | Wastewater microbial communities from Lulu Island WWTP, Vancouver, Canada - plant10 | ecosystem: Engineered > WWTP > Wastewater > Unclassified | place: Canada: Vancouver, British... | reverse complement strand
CGGCCGTGACGGCGCCGCCATGCAGCACTTTCGCGAATATGCCCTCCAATGGCATCACGCATTCGCCGACTTGCTGGTAGATGGCGCACCTAGCGTGGCACTCCTTGCCGATCTGAGTCACCTCCAGCAGCACGTCCGACCCCACTCCCAGCCGGGTTCCAATGGGAAGGCTGGGAAGCTCGAGCCCGCGCGTGGTGATGTTCTCCGCAAACGCCCCGGGACCCACGTCGAGGCCTTTGGCACGCATCTTGGCTATACTCTCTTCAGCCAACAGGCTAACTTGCCTGTGCCAGCGACCGGCGTGAGCATCGCCGTCAATACCGTGGCTCTCCACAAGCCTCGCGCTGCCTACGACCTGCTTGGGCACTCCCTTTGTCTCGCTTACGCAGACTGCTACAACTACGCCTTCCGCGGCTCTATCTCCCATCATCGCTCCTCCTCATGGCGCCGCCGATCCTCACAGCTCAGCCCATCGCCCGACCAGCCATCGTTGTCACGGCAGAATACTCCGCTCTTGCCGCCTGACTTGAACACCAGCCTGAGTTCGCCTATTATCATCGACCTATCGACTGCTTTGCACATATCGTACACGGTGAGGGCGGCCACTGCCGCGCCGCACAGGGCTTCCATCTCAGCACCTGTCCGGCCCAGCGTCCGCACTGAGACGCGAACATCCACAGCGCCCGCCATCTCATCCGCGGCGAAATCCACATTGACGCCGGTAAGGGCTATTGGGTGACACATTGGGATGATCGAAGACGTACTCTTCGCGGCCATGATCGCCGCCACCCGAGCTACTCCGAATACTTCTCCCTTAGGACCCTCACCCCGCTGGATCAGTGCCAGCGTGTCAGGGTTCATCTTGATCGTGCACTCGGCCACAGCCTCCCGATGGGTCTCGGGCTTGTCGGATATGTCGACCATGCGCGCTTTGCCCGCTTCGTCCAGATGGGTGAGGCCAGGAACTGTGCCCGGCGCCGGTATGCCGTGTTGTTCACCTGACACCATAGTGCTGTCTCCCCAATCTTGCCTCTTCAGCCTTGTCTCTTCAGCATGGACTCGACCTAGCCGCCTATCTGCGACAGTGGGCGAGTCTCCCAGACTCCGTCAGCTCCACGCGACCTGCCGCTCTCGGGCTTAGCCGCCACAGCCCTGCGGATGAGATCGGCGATGGCATCATCATCGGCGCCGCTGCGTAGGGCCGTCTTGACATCTATCGAAGCCTCCGACAACAGGCATGGTCTGAACATTCCGTCAGCAGTGAGACGGATTCTGTTGCATGCTCCGCAGAACTCGTCACCATCCCGGGAGATGAAACCGACCTGCCCCAGACCTCCGCGTAGCCTTAGGTAGCTTGCGGGCCCAGAGCGGTTCTCCCCGGCAGCTACTGGGGCTTCGACGCCAGTCGCACTGATGTCCGTTGGTGTGGCCGCGGTCCGCTGCGCAATTCCGTCCTCGACGCCCATCGCCAGCACCCGCCGGCGTATTTCGTCTATCGGCACTACATATTCCCGGCCGAAAAGACCGCCATTTCCCCAAAACGGCATGAACTCAATGAACCTGACGTCCCAGTCATGCTTGAGAGTGAGGGCGGCTAGGCTCTCGATCTCATCGGAGTTGATGCCCCTGAGCATGACTGCGTTCAGCCTTATAGGGCGGAGGCCTGCGCGCTGGGCCGCGTGAATGCCGGCGACAGCTGCGGCCAGGTCGCCCCGTCGCGTCAGGCGCCCGTAGGTGTCGGGTTTGAGCGAATCCAGGCTGATATTGACACGCTTCAATCCCGCCCTGGCCAATTCGTCTGCCAGGGGCGCAAGCATCGTTGCGTTAGTCGTCATTGATATATCGCGTATCGTGGGAACCGCAGCTGCTGCGCGCACCAGCGAGACGACGCCCTTCCTTGCCAAAGGTTCACCGCCAGTGATGCGAACTCGGGATATGCCCAGCGTGGAAGCCACGCGCACCACCCGGGCGAACTCCTCCAAGGTGAGCATCTCGCCATGTGTCTTGGCCACGACCCCCTCGTCGGGCATGCAGTACACACATCTCAAGTTACACTTATCAGTGACTGAGATTCGCATGTACGTGATTCGCCGCCCGAACCTGTCAACTAGCTCGTCCACCCCTGCCACACAACCTTCCCGGCATCAGACAGATCGTACCCACCCAGGCCGAGCACGGCTCGCTTGAACTCTTCGGACCTGATCACGGCCAGCAGCGCATCCATCATCTCGGACTCCAAGAACTCCCTGGTGGTGAGCAGATCGTATTGCTCCGTCGATACCGGGACGAAGTCGAGATTGAGTGCTACAGCTGCACCATGTATGCCGAGCCCCACGTCTGCCGCGCCGTTCGCGACAGAGGCTGCAACCCCCATGTGGGTGTATTCCTCGTGGGAGTAGCCCCTCACCTCATCCGGATCGATGCCGAGCTTGCCAAGCTCCATGTCGAGCAAGACCCTTGTGCCAGCGCCCCTCTGCCTGTTTACGAAGACTACTCCCGGGCGCACAAGATCGCCGAACCCGGTGATGTTCTTGGGGTTGCCCGGGGGCACGATGAAGCCTTGCTCGCGGTGGACTAGGTTCACAAGGGCATAGCTACCCCAGTCAAGCAGTCGCTTCACGTACGGGACGTTGTACTCCCCGGTCTCCTCGTCGATAAGGTGCGTGCCCGCAATGTGGGCCTCGCCCCTGCGCATCGCCATGAGCCCACCCATGCTGCCCACATGAGCCGACGATAGGCTCATGCCGGGATAGGCGCGCGCCAGGAATGTAGAGAGGATATCGAGGGCCAGATCGTGACTGCCGATGGCCATGATTGTCCGCTTGATTTGGTCCAGGCCGCGCAGCAGCTCCACCTGCACCTGGGCGCCTTCGTCGACGCCCTGGGCCGAAGGGGGCACTCGCACGATTCCATCGGCCTTCACAAGCGACATTATGGCCCCCGCGCCGCGCGGCAGTGGGGCCACGACTAGCTTGCCGCCTACATCTCCGACCTTGACTCTGACGAACTCCGTCACGCCGGGTGTGGACACAATGCGTCGCGTAGCGGTGGCGGTCACCTGCGGCAACGGCTCTACCGGGCGCGCCAGCATCTTCGCCATGAGCGGCCTTAAGAACAGCTCGCACGCAAGCGCTGCGGAGACAGGATAGCCCGGCACGCCGATGAAGGGCCGTCCTTCCACCATCCCCAAGATCGTGGGCTTGCCCGGCTTGATCGCCACACCGTGCACGATAACCTCGCCCAGCCTCTCCGCCACGGCGCTGGTGTAATCCTCACTTCCTGCAGACGACCCGGCGTTCACAATGACGATGTCGCCCTCGGCGGCTGCCTGTCGCACAGCCTGCGTGATCGCGTCAAAGTCGTCGCGCACAATATCGTGGAATACCACTTCCCCGCCCCACTCGCTCACAAGCCCGCCGATGATCCTGGAGTTGAACTCAACGATGTCGCCTGTTTGCAGTTTGGAGCCTGGGGCAACTAGCTCGTCCCCAGTGGGGATGACCACGACGCGCGGCTGGCGGCGCACCTGAGCTTGGGTGACGCCGGCCGCAAGCATGGCGCCTATGTCAACCGCGCGGATGGCGTGGTTCTCGGGAAGCACCAGCTCAGTGGCGACGATGTCCTCCCCTACGCTGCGCACGTGCTGCCAGGGCTTGGCGGGCGCGATGATAGTGACACTGTCGTCGGTCGTCTCCACCAAGTCCTCAACCATGATAACCGCGTCGAATCCGAAGGGCAAAGGATCGCCCGTGTCCGCCATGATGGCATCCTCCCCCAGCTTAAGCGTCACAGGGCGGCGTTCGCTGGCTGTGAAAGTCGCATCCGACTTGACTGCCGCTCCGTCCATGGCACACGCATGGTAGTGCGGCGACGAGATTCTGGCGAATACGGGCTCTGCTGTGATACGTCCCATGGCGGCGACGTCTACGGCGATCGACTCTCCCGGGAGCGCGCCGATGACTTCCCCGACTCCCCGTCGCCCAAGGGCGGCGAAGAACTCCTGCACCGCCTCGTCTAGCGGCGCTTCATCCAGATAGACATTGCGTTTCACGCACCTTACCTCCACGCCAGCACGGTGACGGTGTCACCCTTCTGGACCCCTTCTGTTTCCGCAGGTATTCTGATGACCCCATCTGCCTGAGTAAGGCCGGATATGAGTGCGGACTTGCTGAATATCGGGTCTGCCCAGGTGTCGCCATTGCGCCGGGCGATCCTGACCGATACGTATTCTTCCCTGCCCGCGGCGCTGGCCACGTTGGCTCCGATTCGCGCGGAGAGCTCGCGCCCGGCAAGCTCGCCCCCCATCATTCTCGCGATAGCGGGCTCAACCAAAAGTCTGAATATGGTGAGGCAAGACACGGGGTGGCCAGGCAGCCCGAACACGGGCACGCCGTCGGCCACGGCTATGATCGTAGGTTTGCCGGGCTTCACGGCAACACCGTGTACCAGAACGCCCGGCTTGCCCAGGCGGTCGATGGCTTCGCGGGCAAAGTCCCGAGTCCCTATTGAACTTCCCCCCGACACGATGAGCATATCCACGCCCGGCAGCGCATCATGCATCGCCCGAGCGAGACTCACGTAGTCGTCGCGGACGATGCCGAGCATCTTCGGAAGCCCCCCTGCCAGACGGGCGGCAGCGTAGAGGGCATAGGAGTTCATGTCGCGGACCTTGCCCGGCGCAGGCACGTCGCCCACGTCCACCAGCTCATCGCCTGTGGAGATGATGCCCACCCGCGGTCGTGCCGATACCTCGACATCCGTCACGCCGATGGCCGCGAGCGCCGCGATGTCATGTTCACGAAGGAGACGCCCGCCGCAAATCAGCACCTCGCCCCGCGCCACGTCTTCGTCGGCGGCGACCATATTCTCTCCCGGGGCCACAGCGCGCAGGACTGCCACTGTGGTATCGTCTATCTCCTCGGTCAGCTCGACCATGACCACCGCGTCCGCCCCGGCAGGGAGCATTGAGCCTGTGGCTACGCGGACACACGAATGACGGGGCAAGTCTATCTGGGCCGATTCGCCCATGTAGACCTCGCCAGCGATAGTCAGAAGCGCCGGAAGTGCGTCCGACGAGCCGAATGTATCGGCTGCCCGCACAGCATATCCGTCCATTGTGGACCTGGCAAACCCGGGCAGGTCGCTGGGGGACACCACATCGCGCGCTAGCAGTCGGCCTGCCGCATCCAGCAAAGATACTGTCTCAATGGCTAGGGGACCCGGAGCTAGATTGTCGCAGAATATGCGCCATGCTTCATCCCTTGGAGTCAGCGAGAGGAAAGCTGGTGCCGTCTTCACTGTCGTCATCACCGTCCTTGCCGCAAAGCCATGAGGCAGATCGCAAAAGCTCCGACAGAGCGCTGCGCGTGTCATCCGCGAGCACGCGACGGATACTGCCATCCGCCACAATTCGCCCTCCATCCATGACAATCGTTCTATCGCTAAGGAACGGAATCTCCGTCACATCGTGAGTCACGAATATGGTGGTCGCGCCAAAGGAGCGCACAGCTTCGCCCACCTCGCTCAGAAGAGCGGTTCTGGTCGCAAGGTCCAGCGCGTTGAAGGGCTCGTCTAGGAACAGTATGTCCGGTTCGAGCGCGAAGGCTCTGGCCAGGCTGACCCGCTGGCTCTCGCCGCCCGATAGCGCACGGGCGGGTCGCCGGGCCAGATGGTCCACGCGGAACATCGACAACGCATTGATGACGCGGTCACGAATTGCGGCATCGGGAGTCCTTCGGATCCTCAATCCGAGCGCCACGTTTTCATACACTGATGTGTTGAGCAGGCACGCACGCTGGAGCACCATGGCTGTGCGCCGCCTTATGCCGATGAGGTCGGCGCCACGCTCAATACGCTCGCCCAGAACAGTCAGCGAGCCCGAGTCCGGCGGAAGCAAACACGCCATTACCTGGAGCAGTGTGCTCTTGCCTGCGCCGTTGGGGCCTATGACGGCCACAGATTCGCCTCGCCCGACTGAGAGGTCGGCGATGTCGAGAACAAGCCGTCCGGCGCGCCGAAGTTGTACGTCTTTGAGGCTGATCATTGTGCCGTCGGTCGACCTTTCTGCTGTAGATGAGTGAGCCAGGACGTAATGGCGAGCGTCAGGCCCATCAGTATCAGCGATAGCGCGATGGCCGTGCCGAAGTTGCCCCTCCCGACTTCCATAGATGTGGCCGTGGTTAGCACGCGGGTCTGCCCCACGACATTTCCTCCGACCATCATCGAGGCTCCAACTTCAGCTATCACTCGCCCAAACCCCGCCATCACCGCCGCCAGAATCGCAAGCCTTGCCTCCCGCACGAGCAGCCATATGAGCTGCCAGCGCGTGGCGCCGAGCGACAGGATCTGGACTCGGATACCCGGGTCGAGCTGCCCTATGCCCGACATGGTAAGGCCGGTAATGATGGGCAGCGCAATGAGAGTCTGGGCAATCACCATGGCTGTAGGAGTGTACATCAGGCGCAACGAACCGAGGGGGCCGTATCTCCAGAGCACGATGCTGACCCAGAGGCCGACTACCACCGGCGGCAGTCCCATGCCAGTATTGACTATGCTGGCTACCGCATCACGTCCGCGAAACCTTCCAAGGGCGAGGGCCGTGCCCAATGGAACGCCTATTGCCAGGCTGATCAGGGTGGCTAGGCCCGACACCTTGAGGGTAAGGAGGGCGATCTGGAAAACACCGCGATCGCCCTTCATCAGTAGCCAGAAGGCCTGCGCGATACCTTCGGCAATGAGGTCCAAGGTCTACCTACTTTCCGAGATCGTCCACGTTCTTGCCGGCATCAGGGAAGAACAGAGGGTCTCCGTACTTGTCCACGCCGAAAGTGCTGATGATCTTCTGCACCTCAGGCGATACCATGAACTCGACGAAGGCCAGCCCGCCAGGGCCGTTCACCTTTGAGAACTTCGCAGGGTTCACCTGCATCACGTGGTAGATGTTGAGCAGGATCGCGTCGCCTTCAACTAGTACATCGAGGGCCAGGTTCTTCTTGAGTGCCAGGTAGGTTCCGCGATCGGTGAGGGTGTAACCCTCTTTCTCCGATGCAATATTGAGCGTATGGGCCATGCCGGCGCCAGCTTCCACATACCACTTGCCGGAAGGCTTCACGCCCAGCTTGCCCCAGATTTCCTTTTCCTTCTTGTGGGTGCCCGAATCATCGCCGCGCGACACGAACACCGATTGACTGCTCTCGATTCTGGACAGCGCATCAGCAGCCAACTTCAGCCCGCGCACCTTCGCAGGATCGCCGGCCGGGCCTGCGATGATAAAGTCGTTGTGCATCACTAGCCTGCGCTCGATGACATCGCCGCTCGAAACGAGCGGCAGTTCCGAGCTGGGCGCATGCGTCAGCAGCACGTCCGCCTCGCCGCGACCGCCGAGAGCTAGGGCTTGCCCGGTGCCAACGGCGATCGTCTTGACTATGTAGCCAGTCTTCTTTTCGAAAACGGGGATCAGAGCGTCAAGTAGGCCGGTGTCGGCTGTGCTGGTGGTCGTGGCGAGGATCACCTCGCGAGTGGGAGCTGCGGCGCCCGCAGTGATAGCGAGAACTGCGAGCAACAGGGCGGTAAGCAGGATACGCATGGATGACTTGATAGATTGCCTGGACAACATTGATACATCTCCTTTCCAAACATGGGAGGCCTGCCAGTTTCCCAACAGACCCTCGAGCCGCCGACTGCGCCGGCGACTACCGGCCAGGCGCCATCCCGGATGGGGTGAGGCACGCTGGCTCGGAGGGTAGCCCGATATGTAGTTGAGAGAGGCTCAGCGCCTGCTAATGCCTATGTTCCTAGTCTAGACGGGATCGGATGGCAAGTCAACCTGGCGTGCGCTGCGCAGGTCGCCTATGCATCGCCCACACCCATGGACATTGCCGGGCGTTCAGGCCCGTATAGCATGTGCGCGCACAGGTGCGCCGGAATAGGGCTGGGCGGTATCCTGTTCGTTTTCGACTAGGTTTTTCGAGCATCCTATTCGGATTCTACGTGGTTTGGCAGGTACGAGTTGTCTGAATTCGCGCCGGCAACGGCACATCCTTTTTATAGAATTAGGCTCTTGGCAAATCCGCAGGCAGAGGCGGGTTACATAATATGGTCACAGGCGCATATCTCCCGAGTCTCCCCGAGAAGGCCCCCAGACGACCTCCGATTCCCCAGTAAGTCCCAGATTACTCCGATTCCCTCCCCCTGCGCGTCAAAACCTAGTACTTTCTGACAAGGCTCCGCGGAAAACCGTACTCTTTTCTTATAGGTTCGCTAATGCCCTGCTAAACGCAGGTTTGCCCAAAGGCCTCGGCAAGGCCACTTTCGCCGACTCTGCCTGCGGATCGACGATGGCGTCATGCCCGAAAACAGACGGGCGCAGCCATACATCCCCTGCTCCCCCCGCCCCAACAACGAACCCCACGTCGCGTAGCGGGGCCAAGGCCCCGCCGGATATCACGCCCCAGAGGTCAGCAGCAAATAGCGCTTCATGTTATCGCTCTGCCAGGCTACCTCCCTCCCGGCCTACCCCTTCGTCGTCGAATACAGGCCCTCTCTGCTGATGAAGTATCTCGACATGGTGAAGAACAGGATGAACATGGGCAAGCTCGCCATCGCGGCGATGGCCATCATGATCCCCTCGTCGCTGTGGGTCTCTGCCATGAACTTAGTAATGTACAGCGGAATGGTCTTCATCTCCTCGCTTTGAACAGCGAGCAAGGGCCAGAGTAGGCTGTCCCACTGCGAACGGAAGGTCAGCACAGCCAGTGTGGCGATGGCCGGCCCGGCATTGGGCAACACTATGCTGGCGAATATACGTGGTTCGCTGGCGCCGTCTATTCGGGCGGCATCCAGTACTTCATCGGGGAATGTGAGCAAGAACTGCCTCATGAGGAAGATGCCGAAGGCGCTAGTTAGGAAGGGCACAATGAGCCCCGCATAGCTGTCCTGCAGGCCCATGCCCATGACGGCCATGTACAGCGGGATCATGATGGCCTCGAAGGGAATCATCATCGTCGCCATGATGGTCATGAACACCACGCTGCGCCCCTTGAAGTCGAACTTGGCTAGGCCGTATCCCGTCATCGATGACAGCAGCACTGTAGACGCGGTCACAGCCGCCGCGACAATGAGCGAGTTCAATGTGTTCCGAAGGAGTATGAAATCGCCTTCAGGGCCTCTCAGCCCATTCCAGAAGTTCTGCCAATGTATGTGATCGCCGAACCATGGATACGGCAACTTCATGATGTCGATCGCCGGCATCGTAGACGCCGTGAACATGAAGACCAGCGGTATCAGGACCAGCGCACACATTCCAATTAAGAAGAGCAGTATCAAAATATCCGCTATCTTGGCCCTACTCATGTCTTTCACACCTCGATTTCACGCTTGTCGGGGTCGGGCACGGCCATTGCGCCCTGCCGCCGATCCCAAGCAGTCAGCCCTGGGCCTTTGCCCGCGGGGCTGCCCGCGCCTGCTACATGTAGGTGACCTCCTCGGTCCTTGACAGCCTCAGCTGGAGCCAGGTAAATACCAGCATGACAAGGAAGAGTAACACACTCATGGCGCTGGCCCTTCCGATGCTGTGGTCCTTGATCGCAGTGTAGTAGATGTTCAGGGTGAGGACATTAATGGGCTGCCTGGGGGCCCCGGCCGTTGTGAATAGGTACTGCGTGCTGAACGTCTTGAGGCACTGGATCATTGCCATGACCGACACCAAGAGCGTAGTGGGTTTCAGAAGCGGGAACGTGATGTGCCAGAAGTCCTGCCATCTGTCGGCGCCGTCGATCAGGGCCGCTTCATGCAGGGTATTGGGGATCGCGCCGATCCCGGCTACGAAGATGACAGTGAAGTAGCCGACGTACTTCCAAACATACACGATGATTGTAGATAAGCGCAGCATAGTATCGTTGGAGAGCCAGTGGTAGTTGACCCCCGACGTACTGAACAGGAGATTGAGGCCCTGGTTGGCGAGGCCCCTGGGGTCGAAGATGAGCAGCCATATCATGGCCGCCACCACCGATGAGAGCGCCGCCGGCGAATACAGCACCATCTGGTAGAACTTCTGGAACCTCTTGCGCGACATTATGAAGGCAGCCAGTATGAGGCTGAGCACCAGCAGCGGCACGAACGTGCCGAACGTGAATATCGCGGTGTTCACCACGGACTCTTTGAATAAGGGCGAACTGAACAGGTATGTGTAGTTGCCGAAGCCGATGAATGCGGGCGGTTTCAGCGACAACAGATTCTTCCTGAAGAAACTGAGATAGAAGGCATTGAAGATAGGATAGAAACTGAACACGGCGAAGAACACCAAAGACGGCGTCACAAAGATCCATCCCCATCTGGCCTTCTTCTGCTCCATGCTGAACCGCTTGGTCCGTCGCATTTAATCACCCTCCCATGACGAGTGAACCGGACGGGGCAGGTCAGGCGGTCGCCGCCCGACCCTGCCCCGCACCGTCTCGTAGCTGCTGTGTATTACTGCTCGTCTAGGACTTCCTGGATACGCTGACGCAGAGTGGCCAGTGCCTGCTGCTCCGATACATTCGACAGCATCACAGCCTGAACTGCATCGCCGATGAACCTCTCGAACTGGTACCCGTTCTCATGCAGGAAGACCGAATGCCCCCGATCCATGTCGCCCATGAAGACATCCATGTAGGGATTGGCCTTGAACTCCTTGGAGCTGAGCATGTCTTTGCGCGGGATTATGATGTTCACAACCTCAAGATACTCCATGGGGTGGCTGAGCATGTATTGAGCGAGCTTCCAGGCCATCTCCTGTTTGTCCTTGGACGACTGTGCGTTGACCATCAGGAAGTGACCATAGTAGGAGCAGGCTACGTCTTTCACGGCATCCTTGAACTTCGGGAATGGAACCACCATCCACTCCTTGCTGTCAAAGAACGCAGGGTTGTCTATTCTGAGCCTGCCCTGCTGGTAGAAGCCGCTGAGGCACATGGCCATATCGTTGTTGTCTTTGTTCCAGATCTTCCTCGGGGCTGGGTAGGTGGGGCTGCCAAGGTTACGCCCGTGAGGTCCCCACTCCTTCATGAACTTGAGCACCTTGAGCCACGCCTGGTCGTTGACGATAGCCTTCTTCCCATCATCGCTGATGAGCTGCCCGCCCAACTGCTCCACCATGGGCAGCAGTGACACCAAGTAGTAGGGATACCTGAAGTCGAACCCGCGGCGCATGATAATGTCGCCGTTGCGGATCACGAGCTTCTCAGAGATGTCGGCCATCTGTTCCCATGTTCTTGGATAGTCCTTCTCCGGATCGAGCCCCGCCGACCGGAAGATCTTCTTGTTTATGTAGATGCACCAGTTGGTGAGCTCCAGAGGAAGGCCGTATATCTTGCCGCCTTTGGTTACCGCTTCGAAGGTTCCTTTCATGTAGTCGGCCTTCAATGCGTCGGCGTTCTTGTACCCTATGGCTGCATAATCCACTGGAGATACGCGGTTCTGCATGATGTACCCGTATTCCTGCTCAATAGGCAGGTTGAACAGGTCCGGGCCCCTATTGGCGGAAAAAGCGGTTAGAACGAGATCCCCCATCTTGCTGGCTTCGTTCACGACTCTCTTGACCTTGACATCAGGGTACATCTTCTCAAATTCGGCAATGTACTTGTTCTCAATCGCCGTCCTGTTGTCGTCGGTGTGAGTCCAGTAAGTGATCTCGATGACCTTCGCTGCGTGTGCCCCAAGGCTGAGCGACATGACGAGGGCAAGCACGAGCAAACATGATAATCTCTTCATGTAGGTCCCCTCCCAGTCGATTTCTCAATAGACCAGCCAACCCTCCCGATCTGCGCCGCGTCACCTCCCCGGGAGGATTCATGGTAGCTCATCACTATGAGAATTCGTCAACGCGCGGAGGAGTCCTGCGCACTGCTGATTTAGCCTTTTTCCCCCATCTCTCATCATCAGGGCATGTTTACGATTGCGGTGAGATCCCCTGTCTTCGCAGCCAACAGAATCGGCCGCATGAACTCGTCTACCTGCGACGCGCTAAGCGGCACAGGCATGTTCTTCAGCTTCATCTCGAGCTGCGGGTTCTTCGCGGCGGCTATCGCCCGTTCGATGTGCTCATCGGTGAACCCCGGTATCTCGGCCAAAGTCGCTGGGAACCCCACCCTGCGTCCCAGCTCGATCATGCCCTTGGCAACCGCCACGCCCAGCTCGCGTCCGTGAAGTCGGTCGATATCGGCGGTTATGTAGCCGTGGCGCTTGTAGGTTTCGCCGACGATGCGGAGGTGGGGCTGAATGGCTGGTGCAAAAAACACAGTGTAGTAAGGGTTCATCACCGCAACGGCGCGCCCGTGGCTTGTGATATCCACCAGTGAAAAACTAGTCAAATGCGCGCCGTTGGTCCCGCCTACCATGATAGCGTATCCGCCAATGTCGGTGGCCAGGCCAAGCGCCTCCCGGGCATCATCGTCAGACGGGTCTGCCATTGCTCTCTCCACGTTCTCGACTACCAGACCAATGCCGACCTCTGCGATCTCGCGAGCAAGGTCGAACTTCTCCTTCGATATGCCGTAGAACACCTCTAGGCAGTGGCCAATTCCGTCGAAGGCGCCGTCTACAGTCATGTTCTTCGGCATGCTCTTGGTCACGCCATAGTCGAACACAGCGCGGGCCGGCACAATCGCGTCGTCCACAATCAGTTTCTTCTGTCCGGCCACTGGATCAGTGATGTTGGAATACTTGGTAAGGTGAGCGCCAGAGCTTGCGGCGCTCTCCACAGCGATCATGGGCAACAGCTTCCTGCCGGTCTTGTGCAGGGCGGCGGTAACCAAGCCGGTGCCGAAATACGGCTCGATTTCCGGCTGATGTTGCCCCAGCGACGCCAGAACGTTCGCCGCCTTAACTGCGTCGATGGTGCTTCCGCCGCCCAACGCAATGAGGCAGTCCGGCTTGAACTGCAGTACATACGTAGCAAGCCGATACACGTCCTCGCGGGGCGCATTGGGCGCTGCATCAGGGGCTATCCTGTCGCCCGCAAGCGCGACCTCATGCCTTCTCAGCGACGTCGCAACCGAATCGACCACAGGCTTGAACCACGCGCCGTGGTTGGCCACAACCAGGGCCGTCTTCCCGAATTCTGCGGCGTACTCGCCCACCTTATCGATGACTCCGATTCCGAACGCGTAGTCGTCGCCTTTGAAACCGCGAATCAGTTCCCGAGCTCTGTCCCTAAGCCCTCTGGAGCAACACGTCATAGCCATGCGATATCGACCTCCGTCTAGTATGTCATCTTCAGGCCCCGGCTTTGTGGAGCTTGCCAAGGCGTGTGGACCGCACTGGCTGTACCATAACGCGCCGCCTGCGGGCCTTATCTGCGTCTCCTATCCCATACATCAGCATTAACAATATTCGGCGGCATCTCGCCTCTTATGGCAGCGCACGCATTCTCTGCAGCCATGGTGGCCATCTTGGTTCTGGTCTCCACTGACGCGCTCGCAATGTGGGGAACCATGACGACGTTGGCCAGTCTTTCGAGCCCCTGTTCAAACTGGGGTTCCCGTTCAAACACGTCCAGCCCTGCGCCTGCTATGACGCCGTCTTTCACCGCCTTGACCAAAGCCTTTTCGTCGACTACAGGCCCTCGCGACGTGTTAATCAGAATCGCAGTTCTCTTCATGAGCTCCAAATGGGCACGGCTGATCAGGTGATGGGTCGACTCCATGAGCGGCACATGCAGGCTGACGAAGTCGGATTCGCGCAGCAGATCGGGTAGGTCTCTGAACTTCGCGCAATATGCCTTCTCAAGCTCCTCGGGAGCGCGCTTTGTATCGTTGTACAAGATCCTCATGCCAAACCCAAGTGCGCGTTGGGCCATCGCCTGACCGATGCGACCGAAGCCGACAAGGCCGAGAGTCTTGCCATGTACATCGCTGCCCAAGAAGAGCATGGGGCCCCAGCCCTTATACTTGCCTGCACGCATGAACCCGTCAGCTTCCACGACCCTGCGCGCACACGCCATCAAGAGCGCGAACGCTAAGTCTGCCGTAGTCTCCGTCAGAACGCCCGGAGTGTTGGTAACCAGTATGCCGC
>Ga0255340_1004240_pt1 | contig 14114 bp, 8 predicted proteins | sample wastewater_treat_7_FD_192417 | JGI IMG/M metagenome (GOLD analysis project Ga0255340, IMG submission 192417) | Wastewater microbial communities from Lulu Island WWTP, Vancouver, Canada - plant10 | ecosystem: Engineered > WWTP > Wastewater > Unclassified | place: Canada: Vancouver, British... | reverse complement strand
GCGTTTATCCGGACACAACTGTCCGGATGGCCAAAAATCATTATTACGCACCCCTGACAAGGATAAAGAATCACTCTGTCAGGGTAAAATTACGATGGTGGTTGTGGTTTCCGTTTAAGTGGGAAGAATTCCCGCTATTCAGGTCAATGTATCCGTCTGGCGGACAAGGGTTTTATTTCCTTCCGGAACAAGGGAAAGAACAGAATCAATATACAAAAAATCCAGGACCTAAACAAATTTAATTGAATGGAGGTTTTGGAATTCCTAACTATTTGAAATTAAATCACAAAGGTACTTATTCTACTACTAATAAAGATGCAAAAAGAACTTCTTAATTTTAGCTTTCCAATGCTAACTTGAATTGCTATTTCCCCTTTTCGCCTGATGGGTTTTATTGTTATGAAGCCCGAACCTTACCCCTTCCGCCCGGAGGGATATTAGGGGTGTTATACCGGGAGGAACGACGGGGATGATGGGGTGGTGCGTGACGGAGTGGTGTCGCTGCAGGCCGGCAATCAGGTCGATGAGGGTAGTCTTGCCGAGTCCCGATTCCCCCATGATGCTGGTGATCTTCTTGCAGGGGATGACAGCGGATAACTCCCGGAAGAGTGGTTCGGCGCCATCGTAACCGAAGGTGATACGGTCGAGGGGGATTTCCTGGGAAAAGGAAAACGAAGAATCGGCCGTGGGGGTGACCACTTCCGTTTCCGGAAATGCATCATCGAGATTCAATACCATCCTCACCGAGGGGAGGTTGGAGATGATCATGTTGGTGTCGGAGTTCAGGCCTGTGAACTGGGGAAAGATCTTTGAGAAGAGAAGGATGAGGACGAAGAGGGAAGCAAGGGCAAGCTGCTCCGAAAAACGGGTATCATCCTTTTTCCCGACCTTCACTCTTCCTCTTCCACCGTCAGAATTAGGCCGATGCTGGTCATTTTGCGGAGGTGTTCCCCTACTTCCCTGGCGCATTGCCGGGGGTTTACTTCGTACCTTTCCATGAGGGCGAAGCAGATCTCCTCGCGAGTCATGGGTTTTTCGAGCAGTTCCCAAATTGTGGTAGCGGTGGAGTTCAGGGAAAAGTACTTTCCCAGGGAGATGTCCATCATGACCATTTCGTCGTGCAGCCGTCCCGATATGGTTTTGCTGTTGCGGATGAATTTAATCATTTGAGATCTTTGGAATTATCGGTTAAAGGTATCGTCATTTTGTCAAAATTGGCATGAGACCTGAAGTACTTGATCAGCAAAGATTCAAAGATATTGCTGCGCGCAATCAGCATCTCAAGTTCGACATCAGACTGTCCATTTCCAGTTACAGATTTAAGAATATTTCCAATCTCCGGGAGAATTTTTCTGAAGCTGGTTTTTTCTTTTTTACCTGTATATTTCTGGAAGTAATAAACAACTTCTTTACGCATTTTCCTTCCTTGTTTTACAATTTTCAAACACTCTTTCAGGGGCATTTTCTTCTCCCGGAAACTATTCAGTAGTTCGCACTTGTATGCAGAGCATACATAAGCTTTTTTCTTTTTATAAATGGAGCATTTCCCTTTAAAATACCGACAAGGTAAATGGAAATAGTCGGTTCCGTCTTTGGTGAAAATATTTTTTTCTATTTTTTCCGGGAGATTCCCTTTTTCTCCGGGAATAAGAGTTGCATAAGGGAAAATCGTACCATCGCAACAGAACCCGCATAATAGACAAATCTCCTGTTCTTTATAAGGGGAAGGACCATATCTTCTAAGTAAGAAACTCATAAATTATTTGTGTCATCATTTTCTGTAGTCCAAAGTGAATTCATGGATGGCTTTCATATAAACCAGCGACCTTGCCAGTACCTCAAAATCCTTATATAATGTATTATCCCGGTATTTTCTGATGTCCTTTTCTAAAAGGTCAAAATCGAAAAAGTAAAGATCAGGATTTAATTTCCATTCCGATGTTTCATCCATTAATGTTATAGCGGCATTACGTATCAGCATCTTATCGTTTGCCATAGCGACCGGATCTCTTTTTTCCCAACTGCAAAGGATTTCTTCCGGTAAGATATTCTTTCCGATTTCCCGAAGGATAGGTCTGAAGCTATCAGGTTTACCCAGGATTTCCGATGGAACTTTCAGCATATATTCAATAATCTGCCGGTCGAGTAGTGGATATCTATATTCGACACCATTCCGGTAGCCGTTAATTGTCCAATTTTCTGTTCTGTTCTGCAGATGGTAGAGATTTAACAAACCAAGGTGCAATTTACGCCTCGCTTTATAAAAATAGAAATTCCTAATCGAATTGTTGTCGCTCTTTTTATACTGTTTCTTCACATACCGGGCATCTTCACGGAAACCTTTTGCAGTCGGGCGATCCAGTATTCCTAATGCTGGGAGGATAATGCTCCTCAGGATATGCCGGATTTGCTTCCTTTTGATTATGAACGGATTGCGACGACAAAACAACTGCCATTTACCCCGGAATAAAAGGTCAGAATCTATTCCCCTGTGCCCTGTGCTGATGAATTCATCACCTCCCCAGCCACTGAAAATCAAATTCGTATGATGTTCAACGACTTGTTGCAGATTGTGATCTTCGGAAAAAAAGCCCTGGTTCTCAAAAAAACAGGATATTCTTTTCAGGAAATTTCTGGTATCAAGGGTGGAAAATACAGGAGCAATATTTGCCTTTTCAGAAAGTTTTCTGACAATGTTCCTTTCATCGAAGGAAGTATTTTTATGAGTGAAATCAGATGGCGACCATGAAAACCCAAAAAATGTTTCCTGGTTAAGATAATTTGCCCTGGCCAATGCTGCCACTAATCCTGAATCAAGACCGCTGCTGACATGTGATCCGGCTGTGAATCGCCGATCACACCTGATTGCTACGGAATCCCTGACGATAGTATCCAGATCAGAAATCATCGTTTCATAACGTAGGGTTTTGTCAATTTGTATTTTTTCAGGATACCAGTATTTTATTAGAGTACTTCCGCTTTCAGAAAATGCTAGATAATGGCCCGGCAACAATTTCTTTACACGTTTGTCAGGTGTTTTCCGGTAATCGATGTATTTAAAATAACCCAGAAGATAATCCGGATCTATGGTTTTTCCTGCGGAAACTGCCTTGCAAAGCCCGATTATATCCGAAGAGAAGATGAGATTCCCATGGTCAATCATATAGGCTAACGGACGGATTCCCAAATGATCACGAAAAAGGAATCCATTATTCTTCCCGGGCTGGTAAATATAAATCGCAAAATCACCGTTCAACCGGGTGACAAATTCCGGTCCTTCCTTCAAAAACAAAGTAGCAACATATTCCGGATCTGAACCAGTAAACTCAATACCCTTAAAGGCACTGTTTCCCTTGTTATAAATGCTACCTGACATTAAAACAAGGATATTATCGTTTTTATCATAATAATAGAAATCCTTATGATCAAATGGTAGCCTTATATTCAAGAAATAGCCTCCTTTGAAATGGTTAACCGAAACAGTATGAAAGTTCGGTTCATAACACAGGAATGTTTTTTTCAGGCATTCTAAAGGGATTGAATTTTTTTTTTCTGTGGAAAATGATAATACTCCTTGGATCACAATTTAATAAGTTGTTTCGTGTAATATTTGAGAAGCAAATTTTTCGGAAAAGAGCAGGATTTCATTGGATTAATCCAAGAGGTAGACACTGTTCATTGAAAGTGAAAAAGTTGTAGATTAACACCCTACAAACATAATCCTTAAAAAACTTTAAAATTTAGGTGGAGATGAACCTGGTGGTTTTGGAACACTCTTTCCAGCCCCCTCTATACCATAAGGACTTCCACTGAAGGTATCTTTTTTAATGTTCATCATCAGAACTTCCGGTTTGATCCAGACCTTCTTTTCAGTATGTTTATTCTTTCTTATTAACCTCAGCATTATTTTGGATACTTTGATGTTTATTTATGTAATATTGTTGTCGCAAAGTTATTCTTTTTTCACCAATTGGTATTGTTATCTTATCAAACTGCAAACCATTTCTGACCGCACCCTTGCAATGGGAAACATTAAAATTCGTTTGGTCAGAAAGAATACAACTCTTTCCACTCTCCATTTTTATTCACCATCTCATAATTTCCTGCTTGTATCCAAGCATGGGCTGTAAATTGCTTTTTTTGACTGATCTCCACCCCGAAAAAAAGCTGTGATGGAATATTGCGTTTTTTAAGCATTAACCGGGCAGTAAGCGACATTATAAGACATTTGTTTTTCCAGATAGCCAGGTGGCCGGCATACTTTATGGCCGATTTGATTTGCCTGAGCAATGCAATGTCAGGGTTAGAAACATGTTTTTCGGGGTTTTTAAGTAAGACAGGTATCCATTTGAATGGAATTAATTTCAGAAAAAGGCAGACCATGTATTGTATGAAAATAGCTTCCATGAAAAGCAATTTTTCATTGAAGGGGAGATGTATAAATTTTTTAAGTTTTCCATAAAAATTATTCATGCAGGTATAATTTAGGTAGGTGACCAAACCTTTTCAATAATATCTTCAATAAGTTCATGCATAAACATGATTCTGGTTTCCTCAGGTCTGATTATTCTGATCAACCGGACTTTTTCTACAATTTTGATCAATTGATGAAAGTACTCTTTTTCAGTTAACGCCATACCTTTCAGCATCTCCCAGGAACAAATTTCACTTCTCAGAATGGAAAATTTCGCAGAAGTATCGGGTATTTCAAATTCAGGGTCCTGGTTATCCCCTATTTCAATTTTAAAAATGATATTCAAAGGGAAAGACGCCTTTTTAGAATGCATTGTTTCCAAAGAAAACTTTCCGGTTCCCGCAGCTGACTTTTTTAGTTTTCCCGGCTTTATTAACAGTTGCTTAACCGCATTTTCCCTCAGTTTTAAAGTACTATTCAAAGGCCATAAATTGGGCATTCCTTCTGGAAATATTACCGGTGTGATATCATCGGAAAGGAATTCGGCACCTTCCAGAAGAAAGGAAGCCGTGATAGAGGATTTACCTGCCCCGGTTTCTCCCAGAATCATAATTCCCAAATTCTTATATATAAAACTGCTGGCATGAAAATGAATTATTTTTCTCTGGTGCAGAAGTGCTGCAAGCACCTGACCGTTCAGGATCAGGTTTATCAAATCAGGATCAGTTCCGGGTATCGGTATAAATTCCACATATTTCCCCTCGCTGGCGTAAAAATTTCCTATACCCTCTGCCTGCAGGGCGAATTCATCCTGATTGATCTGCCAGTTTTCATCTGCCATAAGAGGTTTATTCACCCTTTGGATGTCATTCACTTGTCGGATGGTTATTCCTGAAAGCAGAATTTTCATTATCCTAATAACTTAACTGATCCCATTAGGAAGGGAATATTATTCCATCCAAAAATACTCTTTTGTCAACTATATTTGTATAAGAATTAAGTACAATGAAAAAATCATCGCTGTTCCTTTTTTTAGGAAAGTGTTTGTCTATGGACGATAATCCATTAGCCAGAAATGTAGTTATAAAAGAATTAACCAATTCTTCAATAAATCTTAAAGCTCTTTTTGAGATGGGAATCAATCATTCCCTTATTCCTGCCCTTTATTCGGCTTTCAGAAGGAACAGCCTATTACATCTGCTTCCTGAAGGTTTTGCGGAATTACTTGAACAGGCCTATGGTCATAATCTATTTAAGAACCAACAGATATTAATACAGGCTAATGAGATTTTTCGCAAATTTACAGATGAAGGTATTAAACCTCTTTTTATGAAGGGAGTTTCCTACCTGATGCAAGGGTTATATCACGATCAGGGCGAACGAGTCATGACAGATATTGACATATTGCTGGCAGAAGAGGATTTTCTCAGGAGCAAAGAGATTATGAGGGAACATGGGTATTATCATCCCGAAGGCGCAACAGTTAATGATTATGAGAATCACCGGCATCAACCACCTTTTTTGCACCCTGAAGGAGCAGTCCCCGTTGAGATTCACCAATATCTTTTACCACCAAGGTATTCCCGTTTTCTAACCGTAACTGAAGCATTTAATGATTGCACAATTGTTGAGGGGGATAAAAGCTTGATTTTATCTCTTCGTCATCAGCAGGTTCTTCAGTATTTCCATGAAGCGCACCATTCACGGGGAGGGCTTTCTTCACTTACAACACTTCGGGGGATGTATGATTTTTATCTGCTTTCCCGGCTCCGGAGACCAGAAGCAAATGATATTAGTGGCTTTTGGGCAAAAAAATATCTCCAATACCAGTATGCAGTAAATGAGATTTTTAATACTCAGATGAATGATTTTTGCTACCAAGTTCCCTCAAACCTTCAGTATTTAAAAAAGGAACTATTTCTGTTGGATCACCAATGGATAGACGGGTTATATACCCGCCTGGTTTATAAGCCTTTATATTTCATTAGTCTCGCCTTCAAAGGATTGATTTCTGTTCATTCCCGAAGGTCCTTGAAAAGGAAACTGGGTGGATTTTTCAAAAAACCATCATAGACTTCATAACACAACCTTGTGAACTACTGTTTTCCCTGCATCCGAAACTTTTATTAGATAAACACCTTTTATTGCTTCCGGAAGGGCATATGTGTTGAATCTCTGATCGGTAAGAGGGAATTCATAGATTTTTCGTCCCAGTATATCATAAATCTCTCCCATCGCCTTGTTACTGACAGCTCCCTCGATATATACCTTATTGTTGGTCACCCATACCTGTAATTTCAACGGTTTGGAAATCACAACTTCCGGTTTGGTTTCTGTGGTAAGCGAGGAATGAACGAAAAACCTGCCTGTTCCGCGGGTATTTTTAGGAAGGGCGACTGTGTAAGTATTACTTCCAAGATCTGTAAAAATACCGGTATTACGGTCTTCAAGATAAAATGTGCCATTACCAATAGGTTCCATGTCAGCTGAGAATATGACTGTTCCACCGTTATTGTAATCAATACCCACTGGAATAATGAACTTATCACTGCCGGGGAGCGGTAATGTCTGCCGCGCAAAATTTACCCCGTTATCCGTTATCAGTTTTGTATAAAGTAAAACATCCTGGTCTGTGCTGAACAGTCCTACATCGTATCCGGGATCAAGTCCGGGAGTCATCTTTTCATTGAAAGCAATCAAAGTTGAACTTACCTTCTCCCCATACCGTGCTTTCAAAAGAAGCCCAGGCCAATTATTATCGATGAAAGCAGACTTTAAGGGAGTCGTAGTATTATGCTCCTGCATGCTCCAATTCAAAACGACCGGTGCTTCATTATAATTTGCCATTATCATAAAACCCTGTCCGACCTGAACATGGGTTAGAACAGGATTATAAGGTGTTCCTACCCCATAAGATGCAGGTATAGCCCTCCCAATGAATTTGTAATCATTTACTTCACCATCCCACAGGTAAACAGCAACATAGCTTGGATCAAAAACGCCCGGTGTAGTTCCATCTTCATCATTTGCATTCAGGAATGTCTCTACACAAAATGCTGAAGTAAAAGGATTTCCGAACAGATTCCATCCTCCGCCTCCGTAGTTAGTCCGGGAATTATTATTTAACCAACGTAAATCATAACATGCTCTGTCACATACTGGAGATAACATAATGCCAGTTTCGAAAGGAGATGTGGCAATAAGTGTTTTATCATTTATTACAGATCCCTGGAAGGTCAGAGTGTAAGGAGAAGTAGAACTCCCTTCAATCAAATAGTATCCCATTCCCTCCTCAAAATTGACCTTATGCGCACTGACCCAAGCTCCCCCAGGTTCATTCCAGCCGTATAAACCAGATATTTTTCCAGCGTTATCGAAACTGTTATCTTCAACCGGAGAAGAAATATAGTGCTGATTCCAATTGTCCTTTAAAACCCTGTTATAAGTTACCTTGCCTTCAAAAGTGCCTTTTACAATCAGCGAACCACTGAGGTTGACCGAAGAAGAATTAATAATAAACTGCTCTGGACCGCCCTGAACTATCATGTGACCAGTTTCCTCAACAGTAACAGCTCCACCAGGGTCTATGATAGTCTGGTCAACAGGAATGACAGGTGTACCATCAACCGTTACAATATGTCCGTTCCGTACCCTGATTCCACAGGAATTGTCTGCTGTAGGATAGTCAGAGGGATTCGGTGTCCAGGAAGTATTTCCCGTCGGACTGGTTTCCCAGATTCTTTCATCTCTCCAGTCTGCCGGCCATGAAACGCCGGAATTCCGTGTTTGATAATATAATCCAACGATAACTTCAAAAGTACAAATGGCTGTATTCCCGTCGTCATCTTTCGCAGTCCAGGTGACAAGTGTGGTTCCAGGTTCAAAACTGACTCCGTTTAGTGTTCCAGTACCCTCTTTAGTGGTTGAGCCGGTAAGGGTCCATGTAAGCAAAACTGATCCGCAATTGTCAGAACCTGTTGCATCCCAGTCGGGACCAGCATGTACATATTTTCCTGAACCATCAGGGCAGACAGGTTCTGGTGTGGCAGGACAGGATATAGTTGGAGGCTCTGCATCTGTAACAACCACATCAAAGTTGCAGGTTCCCTGATTCCCGGCATTATCAGTTACAATCCATATGACATTGGTAGTTCCTATTGGAAAAACATAACCTGCAAGCGTTGATTCTCCATTGAGATTATTGCTTAGATTAAATAACTGGCAATTATCGTTGTTGGTGGGATCAAACTCAGGCCCCACAGCTATATAATTACATGCATCCGGATCTGCATTACGGTTTTGAGGACTGACAGGGCATTGAGGTACAGGCGACTCATTATCAATGACTTCAACTAAGAACGAACATTCAGCAGTCCGACCTGAATTATCGGAAACTATATATCTGACGGTGGTTTTGCCAACATTAAATGTATATGAACCGATGTTATTTACGCCACTGTCATTTGTAGCACCGCTCATTTCCCAGGCAAGGCTCTGTATGCCACAGTTGTCTCCTGTAACAGGATTTGAAGTATTAATTACAGCCGAGCACAGCCCCGGATCATTGTACACTGAATATGGGGAAGGGCAACTGATTGTCGGATTCTGATTGTCTGTCACCACGACATCGAATTCGCATACTGAGGAGTTCCCTCCCGGATCGATTGCTGTATATCTAATTGTTGTGGTCCCGATATTAAATGTAGTGTTGCCGACATAATTCATCCCTGTTGGAGGAGAATTACCAAAAGTGGCTCCTGAAAGACTCCATGTCAGATCTATTAAAGACGAACAATTGTCATTAACAACCGGATCAGGTGGATCAAAGGTCGAAGTACATAATCCGTAATCAGTAGTACGAGCAATATCTGAAGGACAACTCGTAAACACGGGAGGCTGATTGTCCGTAATGGTTACATTGAATGAACAAGAGGCAGTATTGCCTGCTGCATCTGTAACCATGAAGGTATTAACTGTGGTTCCCACGGGGAAAGCTGAACCTGAAGGAAGGCCGGCGATCTGGGTTGTGACAGCACCCGGGCAGTTATCAGTACCAATAGGAGCCGTGTAGTTTACTATTGCTGAGCATTGTCCAGATGCTGCGGATTGTGTAATGTTTCCGGGACAGCTAATCACAGGTGTTTCAGTATCTACTATTGTAACCGTGTATGAACATGTAGTCGAAACTCCGTAGGTATTTGTGGCAGTATATGTTACAGTAGTAACCCCAATATTAAAGTTACGGGTTCCGACATAATTAATTCCTGTGCTGGATGAATTTGCTACAGTTGCACCTGTCAATTGCCATATTATTTTGTTGGCAGTACAATTTCCAATGAAGGTTGGATCTGGCGTTGCAACTGAAGCGTAGCATTGCCCGCCTTTATTGTTTACAGGGCCGATATTGGAAGGACATACAATCCTGAATGGATTAATAGTAACAGTGAATGTTTGCGGCGTGAGGTTGCATACAAATCCGCTTGGCGGAGGGCCAGCATTGTCGTATACTCCTGGTGTAACAGAAATTGTTGTTGTTACCGGAGCATCAGTATTATTAATGACTGTAAATGGAATTGTCGCTTGGAAATATGGAAAGACCCATAGATAAAAACGAGTTACTCCTACAGGACCTCCTGTTGCCGGTGAAACATATGCTGGATCCGCAGACCATGAATACCTTATATGTCTTCCAAATAAAGCGCCAATTGAACCTGAAGTAATTGTATAATTGAAACTGTATCCGGGACATACTGCTGAGGTCGGATTGCCATCGTTATAGAATGTGCCCCCGAAATCAAGACCCAGAGACACCTGCACGGTGTTGCTAAATACAGTTCCACAAATTGGGTCAGTTGCTCTAAGTCGGTAGTAACGGGATTGGGCTGGTGGATTATATCTGTTTGGATTTGTTGCACCTGTAATATCATTCCATGGAGGATTACCGTTAGTACTCACTTGCCATTGATAATTGAAAGATCCTGATCCACCTGATGCCGCCGTTCCGCTTAACGGATCTGGGTTTGATCCTATGCACACAATCTGATCACAGCAAACAGCAGGGGCTACCAGTTGCGGTCTGACGGTAATTGTAGCCACATTACTATTGAAGGACCCACAAGCAGGTGTGCCTGTGCTGGTAGCCACTACCCTGTAATAGGTCGTAGAGGTTAGGTTTCCTGGTGAATAACTCAATCCGGACTGCCCTGTCAGATCTGTCCATGTATTATTATCAGTGCTGACCTGCCACTGGTATGTGAAGGTTCCCGAGCCACCTGTCGCATTAGTCCGTGTCAATGGAGAAGGTGCAGTATTATAGCATATCGTTTGACTTGAATTGACAGTCGGTGGCACAATCTGGGGAAGAATAGTTATCGTTACCGGGCTTGAAGGTAATGATTCACATGAAACCGAATTCAGAGTAGAAACTGCAATTCTGCGATACTGGGTAACCGCTGTGAGTGGTCCTGGCGGATCATAGGTGGCATCGTTCATGCCAGGAATCGTAGTCCACGTACCGCCACCAGAAGAAATTTCCCATCTATATGTAATATGTCCCGAACCAGATCCGTCCTGAGTGCTTGACAATGCTGAGGGATCACCATCATAACAGATTGTTTGGTTAGAAGCAATAATACCCGGTTGGACAACAGCCTGTACAGTTATGGTAACTGTATTAGTCGGAACTGAGAAACATTGGGTGCCGTTAAGTGTTGCTCTTGTAATCCGATGAAACAAAGTTGTTTGTGTCAGGGCAGGAGGAGAATATACTGCCGTGGTCGGGTCGCCTGGAACGGTTGTCCAACTGATTCCATCATAACTCTGTTCCCAGAGGTATGAAATGGTTGCACCAGGGTTACCAGTACCACTTATGACTGAGGTAAGCTGGCCTGGAACTGAATTGTTGCAGATGGTCTGATCTGTGGCAATTTGTCCGGCAGTTGGAACAGTCTGAACAATGATTGTGACAGCACTTGTCGCTGCCGATGTGCAAGATACCCCATTTAGTGTCGACATCGTACGACGTCTGTAAAGAGTAGTTTGAGTAAGAGCAGGAGGATCAAAGTATTCTGTAGCTGGATTTCCCGGGACAGTAAAATAAGTTGCACCTCCGTCTGTGCTATATTCCCATGTGTAAGAAATAACTGCCCCCGGACTCCCGGTGCCATCGGGAGACGAAATGATCCGGTCCGGGACTTCTCCGTCGCATATCGTCTGGTTGGAACTTATTCCACCTGGGGAGACTGTTCCCTGAACCATAACAGTTAAAATATTTGATTCAGAAGAACAAGACACTCCATTCAGGGTTGAAGTTGTTATTCGGCGGTATTTAACGGTCTGAACAAACGGTGGCGGTGGATTGGGATCATAACTCTCCTGATTGTTTGTCCCAGTGGCAGGCGACCAAACTGTAAAGGGAGAATAAGACATTTCCCATCTGTATGACAATAGTCCATCTCCGGATCCTGGCTGGGTGCTTGAGAATGGCAAAGGATCATCATTAAGACAGATGGTCTGATCTCCTGCAATAGTACCTGCCGTCACGTTGTTGACCGTCACCGTCAGTACATTGCTGATGGCTTCGCAGGCCACGTTGTTCAACGTGTTGATCGTTACTCTTCGGTACTGGGCATCAGCCGTCAGGGTTCCCGGGTTGTAGATATTTCCTGTAGCCCCTGAAATTGTACTCCATGAGGGTGTGGTCATGTTGGTGTTGATTTCCCAGCGGTAGGTTATCGTCCCATTACCGGCACCATCCGCGTTGCTGCTAAACGCGGCAGTACTGCTACCGGAGCAGATGGTCTGATCTCCTGCAATAGTACCTGCCGTCACGTTGTTGACCGTCACCGTCAGTACATTGCTGATGGCTTCGCAGGCCACGTTGTTCAACGTGTTGATCGTTACTCTTCGGTACTGGGCATCAGCCGTCAGGGTTCCCGGGTTGTAGATATTTCCTGTAGCCCCTGAAATTGTACTCCATGAGGGTGTGGTCATGTTGGTGTTGATTTCCCAGCGGTAGGTTACCGTCCCATTACCGGCACCATCCGCGTTGCTGCTAAACGCGGCAGTACTGCTACCGGAGCAGATGGTCTGATCTCCTGCAATAGTGCCTGCGGTCACATTGTTGATCGTCACCACAGCATTACCATTCATGAGGGTAGAACCATCTCTTATTGTATAGGTGCCTTCTGCAGTAACATGGTTGAAGGTCAAAGAAGAGCCTGTTCCCAGTAGAGAGTCTCCTGTTGAAATTCCATTCTTATAAAGGGTATAAGTATCTCCGCTTTGAGAACCGGACAAATAAATTGATACTCCACTTCCTCCCTGACAATAACTTCCACCACCCGATACATTATAAATGGGTTGCCCAAATGTTGAAAATGTAAAAATCAATAATAATACTGAAATGAGAAGCGACTTCTTAAATACAAACGGTTTTAAAAATTCAGCTGATATCTCTTTTCTCAATGTAGCAGCAATTTGCAATCTTCTTAATGACATTTTTAGTTCTTCAGTATCCCTGCTCATTTCTCTGCATTTAGTCCCTGTTTAAATTTCTGTTTCATATACAGGTCTTTTTCTGTTTCTGCCTGCCGGAAGGGGGGATCCTGCCGGGGGAGAGAACGTCGTATTTGACCACTATTTATACCTCTTTCGCCAGGGATAAGGCATTGCCTGAAAACATAAACACCTCTATGACAGAATTTTATTCACTGACGAGTTTGTGTATAATATTGAACTAAATTAAGATTTTTTTTTTACAAATTGCATATGCCGGATCGCAATTATTATAAAAATAGGGGAAAAGGGGATCCGATGAGAGTTTAAATGGTTTGAAGGCTTCGCCGTTCAAAGGTTTCGTGCTTCGCTCGACAAAGACCACTACTGCTGTATCGCTGCAATCCTTCATTTGCTCAGTTGGTCAAGGCAGGCTGTGTCCGACGAAGATGAGGTTCCAGGCACTTCGGACTTTGCCCAAAATAGTCAGGTGCGTCCGACGAATTTGGGTGTTCAAAAGTGGTTCAACCCTCCTTCGCCAACCTCGTACAACTATATCTTCAGTGCTTTGCCGCCGGGAAGCATTTGGCAGCCGATGGGTGATGCAGGCTACGGCGTACGAAGTGGTTTAATCCTCCTTCACCAAATGCGTACCGCAAAAACTTCAGTGACAGGGAACAAAAGGCTGTGAAAAAGAGAGACTGAAAGGCTGAAACAACATAATCCAGGGCAACGCCCGGTGATTGAAGCCGCCTTGTTATCTTACATGTGGTTTGAAAGCTGAGGCCGGATGTCTTTCCTGCATTTTAAGGTGGTACATCATCCTTTAGTGTTGGGGGTCTCCGTATAGGAGAAGGTTGTGGCCCTTCTGACGACTACCCTGGAGGGACTGCATGGTCCTTGCAGTCGGTGATGTCGGTAGGATGAGTGGCGATGGGCAGCGATGAGTAGCGATGGGCAGGGATGAGCTGGGATTAGTGGCGATGGGCAGCGCCTGGGGAATGGGTGCGGAATGCCAGGCACTAATATTTGCGGTGCACAGGACCCCAACGCCGGGGTTTTCACCTGCTTTTCGCTCCCTTCCACACGATATTGTACACCGCCCTCCTGAAGTAGCGGAAATCGGTCCGCAGCGGCGCCTTCTCATAGGCGTCGAGGTAGCGCATCTCAGAAGCCTGGATCTCCTCCAGCGTTTCCGGCAGGT
>Ga0255340_1004237_pt1 | contig 14121 bp, 6 predicted proteins | sample wastewater_treat_7_FD_192417 | JGI IMG/M metagenome (GOLD analysis project Ga0255340, IMG submission 192417) | Wastewater microbial communities from Lulu Island WWTP, Vancouver, Canada - plant10 | ecosystem: Engineered > WWTP > Wastewater > Unclassified | place: Canada: Vancouver, British... | reverse complement strand
GGTGAACTGCGCCGCCTGCCAGGGCATGGCGACGGAGGCCGTGGGGGTCATGGTCCACATGCCGATGTCGGCGTGACCGTAATAGAGATCATTGAAGTAGATGGCCATCTCCGGGAAGTAGGTGATTACGTTCAGGCCAACGGCCTTTGCGCTTTCCACCAGCGCCTCCAGGGTCAGGTTCCAGTCGGACCAGCCGGCCGGGCAGGAAGCCTTCCACTCAATCTTGCTGCCATCGGGCATCTCGCGCAGGCCGTCGCCGTCCACATCCAGGTAGCCGGCTTCATCCAGCAGGCGGTTGGCTTCGGCCACATTGCCGCTCAGGTCGGTTGTATCCCACATCAGGGCCTGCATCTCTTCATTGTCCCAGTCAATGTAGTCCTCAAAGAGATACGCGTTGATGTAAGCCATTTTCATGGGGGCAGTATAGCCGGACATGGCGTTGATGGCGATGGCCTCATAGTCCAGGCACAGCGCCAGCGCCTTGCGCACCACAGGATCAGACAGGCCGGGCTTGTTCAGGTTGATGACCATGGAGGGCATGCCCCAGCCCAGGTGATGCGGCGGCTCGTTGTAATAGGTATTGACCAGCGAGTTGCCGTTTTCATCCTTCATGCTGTTCATGTAGGTTTCCACGTTGGCCAGGAACTGCTGGTTGATGTCGATGCGGCCCTCGCCGAAGGCGATGGCGCCGGCGTCGTTGTTAGCCAGGATATCATGGGAGATGTACTTTGGCTTGGCCAGCTTGCCAAACATATTCTCCGCCTGTCCCCAGTAGGTGTCCACGCGGATCAGGATCTGACGGGCTGCGTCACTGGCAAAATGCTTGTAGGGACCGGTGGCCACGGTGTCCTCATTGAACAGCTTGGTCATAGCCGGGCCATGCTTCTCCCAGCGGGGCATCCAGACGGCCTCCGGCAGGATCGGGACGGTGGTCAGGTAGCTCGCGGCGAGGAGTGGGTTGTAGTTGTCCTGATTCAGGACAAACTCCAGCGTGTAGTCGTCCACCACCACCACTTCCTTGATATAGGTGAAGATGTCCGGGCTGGGGGTAACGATGTCCGCGAACTTGGTCGTGTCATGCACATCATAGGAGAACTTCACGTCCTTGGCCAGGCAGGGCGTGCCGTCGTTGAAGGTGACATTTTCCTTCAGCTTGACCGTGTAGCGCGTGCCGTCCTCGCTCAGCACAGCGGCGCTTTCTGCGATCAGGGGTTCATTTTCGTTGGTGAGCATGTTGTACATGTACAGTGACTCATACACCAGAAAGCGGCCGCCGCCGATGCCCATGCCGACATTGCCGCCGGCCTCCAGGGGGTTGTAGCTGGACGCGGTGCCCCAGGCCAGGCCGAAATAGGACAGGGTCTCATTGCGCGGCAGCTGCACCAGGTCTCCCTCGGCAAGGCCGGGCAGGATGCCTATTGCCAGGGTCAGGATGAGTAAGAATGACAGGATCTTTTTCATGGTTTCCTCCTTTATTTATTCTTTCCGTAATATTATCTTACGGAAAAATACAGGTTTACAGACGGGCGTCCCACTTGCCGCAGAAAGCGTCCACGGGGCTGAGCCCGACAAAGGGCGCGCGCCCCAAAAGGCGGTCAATCAGGGCAGTGATGTTGTCAGGAAGGGCGCTGTAAGTGTTGATCATCACAGGCACCCGGGGCACATCCACCAGGTGGTAGGGGTTGGCCAGGGACACAAAGACAGTGGGCACCACCGCGGAATAATTGGGGCAGTTGGCGCCCATGGGCTGGGCCCACTCGATGCGCACGGTGGTCTGGTTGGACTTGGTCATCAGGTTGGATACATACAGGAGCAGGTCGTAGTTCTCGGTGATGTCGGTGGTCCTGCTTGAGCGCCCCTCCATACCCTGGGGCGGGGTGAAGATGGTGACTTCAAAGCCCTCTTTTTCAAGTCGTTCTTTAAAAACCGCGCCGATGTCCTCCCCGGTCCCGCCATAGTAACTCTCTCCGGTCACGATGGGATAGAGCATGATCCGCTTGTGGGTTTCAGGAGAAATGGGCAGGATGCCGCCCTTGTCCTTCACCAGGGTAACGGACCGCTCCGCGCACCTGCGCGCCAGATCGCGGTGCTCCTTGCAGCCGACAATTTTATCCGCGTTTTTCAGGGTTGGCCGGTTGTCCCTTTGATGCAGCTTCAGCGCGGCTTTCAGCGCCAGGATGCGGGTCACGGCCTCGTCCAGGCGCCGGGGCGTGATGACCCCGTCTTCGTACCCCTTTCGCATGAAGGCGATGTCCTCCTCCATGTTCTTGGTAAACAGGAAGACGTCGCAGCCTGCGGCAATGCAGGCAGGCACGGCCTTCTCGCGCCCCAAGGGGATGCAGAAGCCGGCCATGGTGGTGGCGTCCGACACGATCAGCCCGTTGAAGCCCAGCTTGCCGCGCAGCAGGTCCTTGAGCAGCTCCGGCGCCAGGGTGGCGGGCATGATCTCCTCGTCCCTGATGCCCGGCCGGAGCCTCCTGGAGTAGGCGGGCTGCATGATGTGCCCAGCCATGACCGTCAGCGCGCCCGCGTCAATGCAGGCCTTGTAGGCCGCCCCATAGGTGCTGTCCCAGTCCTCGCAGGAGAGGTCATTGATGGAGGTGACCAGGTGCTGGTCCCGCTCATCGCAGCCATCGCCCGGAAAGTGTTTGACGGAGGCGGCGACGCCTTCCTTCTGGATGGCCTTCACATAGGCGACGCCCATCTCCAATACCCGCCTGGGGTCTGAACCAAAGGTGCGCACATTGGTGATGGGGTTGCGCCAGTTGAAATCGATGTCGATGATGGGCGCGAAGGACCAGTTGCCGCCGACAGCCGCGGCTTCCCGCCCGGCTACGCTGCCCAGCGCCTCCGCGAAAAAGACGTCATCCGTCGCCGCCACCTGCAGTGGTGTTCCAACCTGCGTGCCGTCACTGGCCAGGCCGTTGCCGCCGCGCTCCAGGTTGGCGGGCAGGAGCATGGGGATTTTGGAGTTTTCCTGCAGCAGCCTGGAAATCCTGACCGCGTCATCCTTGGGGAAGGGGCGGAACATCGCGCCGCAGGGCTGGATGTCCCTGGCCAGGCGCAGCAGGTATTCCTCCTGCGCATCATAGATAATCATGCAAAATAGCTGGCGCAGCTTCTCATCCTGCGTCATCCCGGAAAGAGTTTCCTCCACCCAGGCGATATCTTCATTCGTCAAATAGAACGGCTTTCCTTTTAAATCTATCATGTTGCACCTGCCAAATCTGGTTCAAATTATTCCAAATCGTCAAATATATGATAACATGTCAGCCTAACTAGAAAAGTTCAGATTTACTCATATTCGCGTCTTCTTTTTATACAAATATATTGTATACTACCTGAGCAAAATGTGCAAGGGAGTATCAACCTTAAGTTTTCATAGACTTATACGCTTCATATCGTCCATCTTTATACAATCTCTCTTCAACAACCGCGTATACCTGAAAACTGAACGGGTGATTGTTGGTTTGGAGAATTAAGAGGAATCAAAATCACCGATACTGGCCGGCGATTTTGATTCCCATTGCACGCGAATCAAGTAAAACTCTCTCGAACCCTGGCCATAAACAAACACTTTCGTGGATTTTTGTTATTTGATGATATCACCAAGCTGATTAACGTTGATGAGATGCTCACGGAAAATCCCGTCCAGCGGTGTGCTGGGGATCAGGTAGGGTTCGGCGTCAACAAACATGTACGCGCCGCTTTCACCACCTGTCCATTTGGGCAGTCCATATCCGTTGGGATCTCCGTTCTTAACGAAGTTGCTCCAAAAATTCATGGTAACCTCAGCCGTTACATCGTCCCAGATTGTCCAGGGACGCTCATATTTTCCCAGACGATAGGAACCAAATTGGTACCAGAGCTCCGCTGAGTGCCAGCTCCATTCATTGCTGGGTGGTATGCGGCCGAATGTGTAGGTAAAGAATTTACCATCGTTCTGAGCGGTCATGATCTCCCCATAAAGCCTGGTAGAGTAACTGGCGAACCAGCTCTTGATAGCTGTTTTGTAGTAGGGAACCATGCCATCTGTGATCTCTACAGCGTTTTCCAAATCATACTTGTTACAGAGCTCATCCCCGAACTGCGCCCGGATAGCGGCATACAGCTCTTTTGCGGTGGTGGCTTCATACGCGCCACTCTCGCCGAAAATATTGCCAGCCATCATGTTTTTCCCGTTCAAGGCGCCCGGGGTAAGGTAAAATTCCTTAGGAGACTTTGTGATAGCGAAATTGTCGATGACGATGCTTCCTTTGAATACTCCGTCATCCACAACTTTTTTCAAGTCGTCCACAGGCACGGCGCGCAATTGCTCAACGGTGCAGTCACGGGGCAAGCCCAGGGCGTCAAGGACCGCGTAACCCGCTTCATAACCATCCTCCTGAGACCTGTACGTGCCAAACGCGCCAAGGGAGGATTGGTTCAGTGTCCCTGTGACATACTGATTGGACAAGGGAGAAACAAGGGCTGCGGTGGTTTTGCTCGATCCACCTGATTGGCCGGATACCGTAATCCGCGAGGGATCGCCGCCAAAGGCCTTGATGTTGTTGAAAACCCACTCGATCGATTTGGCAATATCCGTCACAATCCAGTTGCCCGATCCGCCGTACCCATTAGCCTCTGTCAGCTGCGGCAGCGCCAGGAGGCCAAATACGTTCAGGCGATGTCCTACGGTAACAACAATGATTCCTTTGCTGGCAAGAGCCTGCGCATCAAACTCCAGCTCGTAGGAATATCCGTGATTGAGCCCGCCGCCGTGGTACCATATGTATACTGGCAGGTTTTCGTTTCCCTCAACGGCCGGGGTTGTGACGTTCAGGTAAAGACAGTCTTCACTTTCGGGATAGGTTTCCGGATAGAAGGCACCCCATGTTGGGGCATATTCCGGAATATCCGGTGAAAAATTTTTCAGGTAAGAGGGCTGGATTGCGGTGGGAGCGAAGCTGTCACACGCCCTTACGCCCTCCCAGGGAGCAGGGTCTTGCGCCGGAGCCCACCGCAGCTCGCCTACAGGCGGAGCTGCATATGGGATGCCTTTGTAGATTGTGACATCATAATCGTTACCTACCACGCCGGTAATTTTGCCGAAATTTGTGCTGATTTCACCCAAGCCGGTGAAGGCGCGCTCTCCGTCTTCCGCCTGAGCGGTATATGTGAACAGGAAGACCAGCAGTGTCAAGAAAACCAGCGCGCATTTGTTCTTGTTTTTCATGAAAAATGCTCCTTTCCTAAAAGTCATTTAACAGGGGGATTTCTGCTAAGGGTTTGATTCGACTCGTTACGCGTGTTGTGAGCACTTGCATGATAGAACGAACCGCCCGCGCGGGAGCCGTTCCGTATCCCGCGCAGGCATTGAAATCAATTACTTGGCAATCAAAGCCATCAGATCGGCATCATGGAAATACCCAACTCTGCTGTTGGCGTCAAAAATCATGGTGGCGCCTTCCTGGATTGTGAAGGCAGGCCAGGCCAAACTCTCAGTGCTGGGGTCGCCGGTTTTCATGAAGGCCACCAGCGCGTCAGCCATGGCCATGGAACATCTCTCGGCGTTTTCCTCATCGCCCATGATCCAGTAGTCCGCGACATTTTTTGTGTTGCGGAAGAAAAGGAAGATGTCCCCGCCTGTATGGATGGCCGTGATGCCGCCCAACAGAGGCTGGTTGTAGGCGATGACCGCCTGGTAGGCGGTTCCACCCATGTTGGTATAATCTGTGACAAAGTTATTGTTTCGGTTGGTGACATACAGGCCGTCCACCGCCTTGTGGTCCGGATAGGCTTTCAGGAACTCATCCATGACTTCCTGCCACTTGTCACCATATTTCTCCTGATACTTGGCGATGACAATCTCATCTGTCATGGCAGGGAAGTAGTTCTCGAGATAGACTTCCTTGCTTTCCCATACGGGACCGCCATAAAGCGGGCCGGCGTTGGATGTAAACTCAGAAAACACCGATGTGCGCATCAAAGGAACCTTGCCCGCGGAAAACGCCACGCTGCCGGTATAGAAATCCCCGTCAATGGTGGGGCCAGCAGAGTACTTGACTTCCCGGCATGCAGCCCGCAACTCATCATAAGGCATCTCTTGCAAGGTCTTGACGATTTCTTCTCCCGGCTTGCCTTCCAAGCCAAGATACTTGACCAGTTCGGCAGTCTGCGCCCTGGAAGTCTCAGAAGTGCGCGTGGAGCTGGCGGAACCGCCTGATTGAGCGACAGCGCGGTGGAAGAGCCCTTCTGCACGTGGGATGCCCATGAGTGTCGCTACCTTGCCGCCACCGCCGGATTGTCCGTCAATGGTCACGCAGTTGGGGTCCCCGCCATAAGCGGCGATGTTATCATGCACCCATTCCAGCGCGCAAAGGATGTCCACAAAAGACAGGTTTGCAGAATATTTGAATTCTTCACCATATTCTGATAAATCCAGGAATCCCAGGTAATTCAGGCGATGATTGAGGCTGACAAAAACCACATTCCCGTATTTGGCCAGGTTGTAGCCCTCATAAATACGGTGCTCAGCAGATGACCCGCTGGAATATCCTCCTCCGTGCAGCCATACCAGCACCGGCAGCTTTGCTTCCGGATCAACCGATGGCGTCCAAATATTGATAGACAGGCAGGTATCCTCCCCTTCAACAATGTAGTTGCACAGATTTTGAACCTCGTTGCGGTTAACCGCGCTGATTCCTTGCGGACAAATCTCGGTATAGCGGTTTGCTTGCCGGATTCCCTCCCAGGTGAAGGGTACCGGCTCCTTAAAACGTTCCGCTGTAGCGTAGGGGATTCCTTTGAACACGTTAACTCCGCCATAAGAAAGACCTACGGTTTCTCCTGCTGCGGACTTAACAAACACAGGAACAGTGGCGCCTTTCCTCACTTCGTAACTAAGCTCGCCGGCGGCCAAAGCTGAGATTGAGGAAAGCGTCATCATCAAGATGAGCATAAAAGCTAAAAACTTGCGCATATTTTTCTCCTTTAATCCGTAAAAACAATCATTATCAGTCGGTACAGTTAACGAGAAGACTTTTGAGAGAAGAAAGAAAGCCTTGCTGAATGCAGTCAACCCTCCTTTCGGCTGTGTGTCACAGCAGCTGCGTCCTGTCAGTTGTTCAGAAGCGGACATACTATACAATACTCTTTGCGTGAGATGCGTAAGGATACTATCGGTCAAAAAGCGGATACTGTTCAAAACAGATAGAATAACGATCAATTTCAACTGAATATATGATAGCAATAGGTCAATGAATTGAATACACATAAAATGTTGATATAATGGTGCTTATTTATTGATGCTATAGCCATCATGCTTAGCGGTACGGATCAGTTGCGTCTATGCCAAGCGCGTCATTGAGAGTTTATGCTATTGTTGGTTGTAAGAATTATAAAATCAATATCCATTGGTTTCAAGTTGTGGTATATTATAATACGAATCAACCCAGATTTGATATGTTAACAGGTTATAACAGGAGGTCTGTTTTGAACGAGCGTTATGAATTTATAGAGTACCTGGAAGGACTTCCAATCAGGGTATACCTTCATTCCGTTCGCTCCTTTCCCTTCCATTGGCACCAGGAGCTTGAGATTCTGATGTCCATCAAGGGCTCATTTTATGTGGAATACAAAGGCAAAATGATGCGGATCAAGGAAGGCGACCTTGTGGTGATTGGCCCGAATATCATCCATGCGACCAATCAAACAGAAGAGCCCAACCAGGTTATAGCCCTCCAGATAAACTGTGAGGAGATCAGCGTCCGGAAAATGTATGAGGCCTGCTTATCCAGTGATTTTGAATGCGTCGGAAATCCCGGGGACAATCCGGCGATTGATATCATCCGCAGGAGTCTCTGCTCCATTGCGCTTGAAGTTTACTATAAGAACACCGGATACTTGTACACTGTTTCCGCCCATGTGCAAATGATCTTGGGCGCATTGATGAGCCATTTTACCAAGGAGCCGGAGCCTGGTAAAATGGATGTGAGAAGCAGTTCCCCGGAGCGAATCCTAAGGATTCTGGATTATATCAACGAGAATTATACCCAGCGCATTACGCTTCAGAACCTGGCTTCCAGAGAATTCGTCGGTACCAACTACCTTTCAGCCTATATAAAGAAAAACCTTGGCATGACGCTAAGCGATTATCTCAACAGCATCAGGTTGAGAAAGTACCATGAATACCTGCAGACAGATTTTACAACTCCAATCAATGACATCGCATATAAAAGCGGTTTCTCGTCCCCGCAGTACGCGGCGTCCTTATTCAGCCGTAAATTCAACATTACACCAGGCAAATTCAGACGGGAAATTCAAAAACAGACCATGATCATGGAAGGCGCGCTGGAATCGATCAAGCACGGAAGTTATATGGACACTTTTCCTGAACTGGATGTCAGCCTGATTATGAAATACCTTCAAGTCCAGTCACAACCGGAGCTTCCTCGCACAGCGGCAGAATGCTTCTTCATCGAGGTTGATTGCGCTCAGGCAGCCAGCGCCCAGTATTTTGGCTCGACGGTGCGTGTGACCACAATCGGCAGGGCTTATGAGGGGCTCTTATCCCATGTACAGCGGCAATTGATGCAGCTGCAGGAAGAGATTGGTTTTTCTTATGTGCGTTTTCATGGGCTGATGAGCGATGACATGATGATGATCAAGGCGGATACAGACGGCGATATTCAGTACAATTTCTTTTTAGTGGATCAACTGCTGGATTTTCTGCTGTCCATCCGCCTGAAACCCTTTTTGGAGCTGACCTTCATGCCCAGCATTCTGGCTTCCGGTAACCAGACCGTATTTTCCTGGAGGGCGAACATTACGCCTCCCGCCTCCCTTGGCCAGTGGCGCGATCTGGTCAGAGCGCTGATGTCTCATCTTGTTTCCAGGTATGGAACGGAAGAAGTGAGCCAGTGGTACTTTGAAGTTTGGAATGAGCCAGATCTGACTGACATTTCCTGGACAGGCACACAGCAGGAGTTTTTCAGATTTTATGTGGAGACAGCCAAAACCATTGAATCCATATTGCCGCAGGCAAGGATTGTAGGCCCTTCCATCACGTCTGTTGGCATCAAGAGTAAAAAATGGGTCAGGGCTTTTATGAGATATTGTGAATTGCACCAAGCCCCGGTTCACGCTTTCAGCCTGCATCTGTACTCGGAAATCGTCAGGGAGGACAATCTTGCGCTCAATGTGCGCAGGATTGCCAAAAGCACTACTTTGCTGGAGCAAAGCCCCTCTTTAATGGAACGAGACTATGTAAAGAACCTGCTTGATAATTTGCGCGGCCAGTTAGGCCAGAAGTATCAGAAACTTCCCTTGATTGCAACGGAGTGGAACCTTTCCCTGTCCATGTTCAATCCCATCCACGACAGCGCCTTTGCCGGAACTTCACTGATTTACGATTCGTTGAAAAATGACAGCGACAAATTGCTGCTGCTTCACTGGACAGGCCTGGATTACCTGGAAGAAGCGATTCCCTTGCCGGTGCAGGAGTTTCATGGCGGTTTTGGTCTGCTAACGGTCAACGGGCTGCGCAAACCCACTTACTGGGCCATGTGGGCGCTGTCGAAATTGGGCAAGGAGGTACTGGAAAAAAACGATTATGGCATTCTGACCCGTAAAGGCGATGAGCTTGTGCTTCTCACCTGCCATCATCCTTTAACGGAGTTCGCTTATGACATTTCCTACGCCAAGCCGTTTAGCATTTCCTCGTCCCAGATGATGGAGATCCATGAATATCAATGGAAACTGATCCTTCAAGCGACAGACTTGAGAATCCAGCGGTATCACTTCATGCTTGACCACAGCGACAGCAAGAAAGTGATGGCCGATATGAAAGTCCAGGAACCGCTTGGCGTACAAAGCATCAATCAGATAAAAATGCGCGCTCAGCCTGAGTACAGCGAGGAAAATATCAGCTGCGAAAATGGACAGCTCAGCATCCGGTGCATGCTGCGTAAATGTGAGTTCGAGCTGATCATCATCAGCAGGCGGACAAATTGAGGGGGACAGGGCAGTTAAACCTGTTTGCCGAATAGTCAAAAGCGACCGGAAGCTTGCGCTTCCGGCCGCCTGCTCAGGCATTGCTGTCAATGATAGGGGTTATGAGCATTTTACTTCGCAGGTTCGTATGGAATTTCCTGTGCCTGGGAAAGCAACCAGTCACGGAATGCTTCATTGCTGTAGGTAGCGTTCCAGCTCAGATGTGGATAGAAGATGGTCGTTCCTTTGATATAGAAGGTGAGAATCATCTTGGCGCCGGTTTCCTCGATTTCATCAATCAGTTTCTGCGCCATAATGCGTGAGTCCTCGCCTCTGAGAAGACCGTTCCAGGTTCCATAAAGAACCTTGTGGCCTTTTTCCTCATAAGCAGCGACGGATTCTTTCGCATTGTTTACAGACCCTTCGCTCTCATCAGCAGCCATAATAATCCAGACTGACTTGTCCTTGATGGTGTCATACGCGTCGATTTTGAAGCTGCCGCCCGCGACGGGGACAGCAGCAGCAAACATCTCAGGGTATTTGGTCATCAGTGAGACGGTACCGCCGGAGCCATAGGACAGGCCGCTGAGGCTAATCCGGGCGCCGTCAACCGCGTCATACTCCCTCATGATGTTGTCAATCAATTCCTTGATGCCGTCTATCGGCCAACCGCCCTGTGGGCTTTGCGGGGCGAGGACGAAACAGGGATTGACCGCCTGGGAAGCGGGCTTGGCGAACTCAATCGGACTCGCGTTCGCGGAAACATGCATGAAACCGTCTTCGCCGATTTCACCGCCGCCATGCAGGAAGACAAACATCGGGTATTTTTTCCCTTCTTTGATCTCCGGCACGAACAGACGATATTTGAACGGACGATTCTCAGAGCCCGTAAAGGTGTCCAGCTTAAAGTCGTCAATCAGGTAGGAGACATCTTCAGTCGTTCTGATTGAGCCAGCTTTGATGACCTTATCGCTCCCAACAGGAATGTCTTCTTCCCAAGTGAGCTGAATGGAGGAATCAAGCCGGGTCTTGTTGGCCACAGCGGTGAGGGTGTCTGAGAAATCAACAATCAGATACTTTCCAGTTTCCTGGGCATCATACAGATCAAGGGAGTTGTTGACATAAGTGGAGGCTACAGCAAGATTTTTCATTTCGTAGGCGCCTTGGTCAAAACCCACCGCAGTAAAGGGTGATATGCCTATGAGAGGCCATGCTGTCCCTGCAGGGATCTCCTCCGGGAACTCTAGCGCCACAGCGGAGATGGCCTGTCCCAGTTCGAATACCTCTGAAATGGCAATGGCTTTGATCGGTGCAATCTCAACAAGTTCGACTGGCGTTTCTACGTTCTCAGCGATTGTCAGTCCCATCATGCTGACAAGCAAGACAGAACACAGCAACAGGTAGACGATTCTTTTCACAGCTTTTCTCCTTTTTATAGTTTCAAATGCCTGGGCAATATTATTATAAAAGGCAGATGGATAGATTGTCAGATGCAAATTGATGCTCTATTAGGCAGAATTTACTCATATTTACACATGTTTATGCGTTTTTCTGCGATTCAGGTCGTTTTGTGGTTTGACCATTAACGCTCTGTTTTACATAACATCCTTAAGAGATATTCATCACAATCCTCAGGAGATCTTTATCAAATCCGGTCTTGCGCTCCCGGGGAAAAGCGGCTATATTAGCGAAGTGGGATTTGTGAACTAATGGCAGTAAATATGGTGGTAAACAAAAGCCCAACTCATAGAAATCCTTCACAAGCTCCCGTAGCTCAGCTGGATAGAGTGTCAGACTCCGACTCTGAAGGCCGTGGGTTCGAATCCCGCCGGGTGCACCAAATCAAATACCATCTATTGATAAAAGGAATTTTGTCAGCAGGTGGTTTTTTGTTTGCCTGAAAGTGCTTGATTTACGCTGCTTTCGGACTTTGTGCTTTCTGTATTGTAGCAATAGTTGGTGTTGTAGAATAGCCGTTATCGGAGGATACTTGACACGAACCTGTGGCTGCCAATTGCTAATTTTTAACGATTAGACCTCAGGGGGTGTGCATCTTTTAACGATTTGCCTTGTAATCGTTAAAAGATACTGTTATGGCAAAATTCGGCTGCCCAAAGGCAAGCAGTAGATTTAACGGTCATCACTTCTTATTTTTATAAACTTGTTTTTCCCGAATTGAAGTACAAATGGCTCTTTCACAGATATTTTGAGCATCGGGTCTTCGATGGTCGCACCGTCAATTTTAACGCCCCGCCCAGCGATGTTCCTGCGAGCTTCACTGTTTGAGGCGGCGAACCCAACCTGCTTTAAGAGTTCACAGAGCATGATTTCAGGTTGGGATATTGTAAACTCCGCCATTTGGATAGGAGCGGCGCCGCCTGCTACCTGTAAATATCTTTGCTTGGCTCTTTCTGCAGATGGTTTGTCATGATACATTTCTGTAATCATGAATGCATATATAAAATGTGCCTCACGGATGTCACGGTTAATTATCGTCTCAGCCTCTGTTCTCAATGTGTCGGTGGTCAACACAAAATAGTCGAGAAGCAGATTGTCCGGTACTTTCATCGCCTTCTCAAATATGACAGCAGCGGGCTCATCAATGCCGATATAGTTGTCAAGCGACTTGCTCATTTTCTCTTTGCCGTCAAGCCCAACAAGCAGAGGGAAGGTGATGACCTCCTGAGGAATTTGCCCATAATCGGATTGCAACGAACGCCCGACAAGCAGGTTAAATGTCTGGTCGGTTCCGCCAACCTCGACATCGGCAATCAAAGCCACAGAGTCGTAACCCTGCACCAGCGGGTATAAAAGTTCATGCATGGATATGGGTTGATTCTGAGCAAGGCGATTTGAAAAATCATCACGCTCGAGTATCCTTGCGACAGTGTACTTGGAGCAAAGATTGATGACATCAGCAAAATTCATTTTAGAAAGCCACTCAGAGTTGTAAGTGATTTCGGTTTTTTCGGGGTCTAAGATTTTCGTTACCTGCTTAAAATAACTTTCGCCGCTTGCTCTTGTTTCCTCTAATGTGAGAGTAGGCCGAGTCTTGCTTTTTCCAGTCGGGTCGCCAATCATGCCAGTAAAGTCTCCGATAACAAATACAATCCTATGACCAAGCTCCTGAAACAATCTAAGTTTCCGCAACACGACCGAGTGTCCAAGGTGCAGGTCGGGTCTGCTCGGGTCGGCACCAAGTTTAATCGTCAGACGCTTGCCACTACTCAATCTGTCGGTCAAACCCTGCTCCGAATAAATCTGAACAGCCCCGTTCTTTATTAGTTCAATTTTCTCTGCATTGTTCATGCTTTTTGCTCTCCTTTCAAAATAAATAGCGGTCTGAAAGTTTTTGCTTTCAGACCGCTATATGTTCAATTCGGACGTTATCTCATCCTATTTTCGCATACAGATCGAAAGCCCGTTTCGATAATACGATACGAACGAATAGGAGTAAGAGTATAATTTTGTCATATTTACTTTCAGCACGAGCTTTCCTCCTTTTGAGATTCTAATTAGTCTACCACGATTAAGTAGTGTATGTCAATTCTGAATTCTATATTCGACGTCTTAATGTGCATTAACTCATTTGAATTATATGGTAATTTCCATACCGTTCCTGAACCTGAATACTATGGTGCCATCTCTGGCCACCGTGGCGGTATCGATGAGCGCCAGCCAAAGCTTTTCATCAAACTCAGCAATAACAAGAGGGCGACTCCCTATGTCCTTAATGAAGCCCTCTATGATTTTCGCCTTACCGAGTCGCTCCCGCTTGGCGGATTCCAACTCATCCACACGTTCTGAAGCTTTACGGTGGCGTTCGAGGTAGGCGTTGTTACGCTCCGTCCATTCCTTCTGGTCTACTGCCGATCGGGCATTTTCATAAATTGCCTTTCTGGAGAGTTCGGTGACAACCTCAATCTCACGGAACAATTCGGCAAGTTCTGTATCAATTGCCGTGGTGTCACAAAGGACATTTTGAGCAAGTCGGCAGTCTTCAATCAGCCCATTACGGTTATGCATTAGTTGATTGAATGCGGCTAAAAACCTTTCCTTGATCACTTCCTCGGTGATATGTGGCGTCTGGCATCCCTTTCCGGGGTTGCCGAGCCGTTTGTATTTATCATTACACTGCCAAACTTCTTT
>Ga0255340_1004220_pt1 | contig 14156 bp, 14 predicted proteins | sample wastewater_treat_7_FD_192417 | JGI IMG/M metagenome (GOLD analysis project Ga0255340, IMG submission 192417) | Wastewater microbial communities from Lulu Island WWTP, Vancouver, Canada - plant10 | ecosystem: Engineered > WWTP > Wastewater > Unclassified | place: Canada: Vancouver, British... | reverse complement strand
ATTTTGTGTATATACTTCCTGCGTTCGTTGACGTTCATGGGTTCTTCTTCGGACATCGTTGGCTCCAGTAACATTTTCTTTTGGCCGAACGATGTTATCTTAGTAACATTTTAGGTGAACTAACACGGCCAACTTGACAGCCGCTTAAAGTCGGATATACTGACAAAGACTTCGCGAGAAAAAAATGGCGCGGATGAAAATCTCAATCTGGGATATCCTGACGGTCGTGTTGCTGCTTACTGCTCTCGTGTTGCTGGTGGTGGTGATGGTGATTTTCATCCATCCTGATTCTCGCATCAACCCGTTCCCTTTTCCCTCGCTGCCGGCGACGATCGTAATCCCCACGCTTACCCCCACCCTGTTGCAAATGCCGCCCACCTGGACGCCCACACCCTTTTAAGAGTGAATCCAGGTTCTCACTCCTTCACCCTGAACGAGATTTCTTCTACCCGACGCAAAAAGAGAGAGTTGACCTATGAGCGAACAGATAACAAAAGAGGTTTTTGACCATCTGGTTGGATTAGCCGCGCTGCAACTTGAGATGGACCAGGCCGAATACCTGCGAAAGCAGTTAAACAACCAGTTAAAAGCCATTGCTGAACTGGAAGCCATCCCGCTGGAAAAGGATGTGCCCATCAGCCTGCACGGGGTGCCTTATGAAGCGTCGCTCAGCGCCCCGCCGCGCGCGGATGAGTGGAAACCCTATCCTGACCCGGCAGGCATTCTGGCTCAGGTGCCGCAGGTGGTGGATGGCTACATTGTGGTTCCTGATATCCCTCATACCGAGTTAAAGTAGGTCGTATGGAAATTTGTGATCTCAACGCACTTGATTTGGCGCGCCTGGTGCGCAGCCGGCAGACCTCCGCGGTGGAGGTGGTGAAATCCTGCCTTGAACGCGTCGCCCAGGTAGACGGAAGACCGGGTTCGCTGGAGCAAAAGCCGCTATCCGATGAAGATAAAAAACGCGTGCACGCCTTCATCACACTGGCGGGTGAAAACGCGCTGCGGCAGGCGCAGAGGGTGGACCGAATGCTTGCCGCTGGCGAAGACCCGGGCGTGCTCGCTGGTGTGCCTTTCACAGTAAAAGACATTTTTTGTGTACAGGATACCCTCACAACGGCGGCCTCAAAAATCCTGGCGAACTTTACGGCGCCCTACACCGCCACCCCGGTGCAGCGCATGCAGGATGCCGGCGCCATACTGCTGGGAAAGGTAAACCTGGATGAATTCACGTATGGTTCCTCTAATGAATCCTCCGCCTATCAACCCAGCCCGCGCAACCCCTGGAATACCGACCGCGTGCCTGGGGGTTCTTCGGGGGGCAGCGCCGCCAGCGTGGCCGCTGGTGAAGCGCCGCTCTCTTTGGGCACTGACACTGCCGGTTCTATCCGTCAACCCGCGGCGTTTTGCGGAGTGGTGGGAGTCAAACCAACCTATGGGCGGGTTTCGCGCTATGGGTTGATCGCTTTTGCCTCCTCGCTCGATTGCCCCGGGCCAGTGGCGCGCGATGTAAAAGATGCCGCTGCCATGCTGGCGGTCATTGCCGGCAGTGACGAGCGCGATTCCACCGCCGCGCGGCTGGCAGTGCCTGATTACCTGGAAGGCATTGAAGAGGGCGTGAAAGGGCTGCGCATTGGTCTGTCGCCGGATTATTTCCGTATTACCTACCCTGACCCGGCGAGCGGAGAGCTGCTCAGCCAGCCGCTGCCTGAAGAAATTGCCCGCGCAGTGACTGAAGCGGCTGAAAAACTGTCAGCGCTGGGAGCGGAAATTGTGGAGGGCGTACCCATGCCCAACACACGTTTTGGCATCCCGGCGTTCTTCGTTATCAGCCGTGTTGAAGCCGCTTCCAACCTGCACCGGTATGACGGGGTGAAGTACGGGCTGCGCAGTGAAGTGCCCACCGCAGACCTGAAAGAGATGTATAAAATAACGCGCAACCAGGGGTTTGGTCTGCAGCCCAAACTGCGCATCCTCATGGGAATGTTCGTGAGCGCCGCGCAGTATAGTGAACAATATTACCGTCGCGCGCTGCAGGTGCGCACGCTTATCCGCCAGGACTTTGAAGCGATATTTGACCCGGCGGGCGCGTACAGACTGGACGCGCTGCTGACACCCACCACGCCCACCACTGCTTTCAAGATGGGGGCGTTGTATGGAGATTCCGTGCTGATGCAGTACGCTGACCAGTTGACGGTGTCCGCCAACCACGCCGGTGTGCCGGGTATCTCGCTGCCCGCCGGGCTGGATGACGAGGGGTTGCCCATTGGCATCCAGCTGCTGGGCGCCGATTATGCAGAGAAAACGCTGTTCCGCGTAGCGCGGGCATATGAAATGGCCACGCAAGAGGCAGATTGGCGCAAACAAAAACCTGAAGTGCTGCGAGGGCGATCATGACAGATTACGAAGCCGTCATCGGGCTTGAAACCCACATTCAATTGAACACGGTCACCAAGGTGTTCTGCTCATGTAAAGCCGACTCATGGTTTGACCCGCCCAACTCCAATATTTGCCCGGTGTGCTGCGGGCTGCCCGGGGTGCTGCCAGTGCTCAATAAAGCGGTGGTGGAGAAAGGCGTGTTGCTGGCGCGGGCGATGAACGCCGAGATACGCCCGCTCTCTTTCTTCGACCGTAAAAACTATTTCTATCCTGATCTGCCCAAGGGCTACCAGATCTCGCAATTCGACCAGTCGCTGGCCAGGGGAGGATACCTGGACCTGCCAATCCCAGCCGCGGCCTCGCCTGACAAGCAGGCGTACACCAGGCACGTGACCATATGGAAATTGCATATAGAAGAAGACGCCGGCAAGACCAAGGTAAGCAACCAGCGGCGCCTGATTGACTTTAATCGCTGTGGCGTCCCGCTGGTTGAAATGGTCACCGGGCCTGACCTGCGCACTGCTGACGAAGCCGCGCAGTATCTCATTCGCCTGCGCCAGTTGTTACGCTGGCTGGGTATCTCCGAAGCCGATATGGAAAAAGCGCACCTGAGATGTGACGCCAATGTATCCATCCGTGTGCGGGGTGAAACCAAGCTGAACCCGAAAACGGAGATCAAGAACGTCAATTCCATTGACGCGGTCAGAGAGGCGATCGCGCGGGAAATTGAGCGCCAGATTCGCGAGGTAGAGGCAGGCAGGCAGATAGAAGCCTGGACGCTGGAATGGGACGAAGATAGCGGGACACTGAAAAAGATGCGTTCCAAAGAAACAGAAGCCGATTACCGCTATTTCCGTGAGCCTGACCTGCTGCCCATCCGCCTGGAAGAGGGATGGCAAAGACAGATTTTAGTGGACTTTCCTGAGCTGCCGCTGGAGCGGCGCGCGCGCTTTGTGGAGCAATATAATCTGCCTGAATATGATGCTGACATCCTCACCAGCGAGCGCAAACTCTCAGATTATTATGAAAACACGGTGAAATCATACGGTGGCGATCCCAAGAAGGTCTCTAACTGGTTGATGAACGATGTGCTGCGCATGATCAACGATCAGGGGTTGAACCCGCAAGAGATGCAACTGACCCCTGACGCGCTGGCGGAGATATTGAAACTGGTCGATGCGGGTACCATTAATATCAACACCGGGAAGGCATTGCTGCAAAAAGTGCAGGAGAGCGGTAAAAAACCCGGCGCTATTGTGGCGGAGGAGGGGTTGGGGCTGGTGAGCGATGACAGCACCATCCGCGCGGTGTGCCAGGCGGTACTGGCAGAAAGCCCCAACGAAGTCACAGCGTACCGCGCGGGGAAGGTAACGCTGATTGGCTGGTTTGTGGGCGGGGTGATGAAAAAGATGCGCGGCAAGGCGGACGCCTCCCTGGCGCGCCAAATTTTGGAAGAACTGTTAAACGAGAAAAACGGCTAAGAGAGCGAACACAAACGCCCATTCCCAAAAGGCCACTACTGGGCGAGGGTTTGTTCGCAGCGGTTTATGGCCAGCCAGCCGATACGCGCTTAAAGGTCACCTTCAACTCTTCTGGTAACACCCTGGTTTCACCCGTGGTGGACATAAAACTGGTGTCGCCGTTCCAGCGCGGGACGATGTGTATATGAGCGTGTTCGGCGATGCCTGCGCCTGCCGCCACGCCCATGTTAATGCCGATATTAAAGCCATCTGGCTGGTAGATCTTGCGCAGCACCAGAATGGCCTGGTTGACCATTTCAATCATTTCAAAACGCACCTCGGGGGTGAGCAGTTCAATACTGGAAACGTGCGCGAAGGGCACCACCATCAGGTGCCCGCTGGTGTAGGGGTAGCGATTGAGAATAGCGTAGACCTTTTGACCGCGGTGCACAATGAGGTTGGCAACGCTGTCTGCTTGCCCGGGCGCGCTGCAAAACACACACGCGCCGGAGTTATTTGCGTCGGTTACGTACTTCATACGCCAGGGAGACCAGAGGATGTCCATTTTTCCGCCTTCTTTCTTTTTCTGGCTTAATTCTACACGCGATATGAGCATTTTTTAAACCCGCTTAAAAACACGCCTGTTCTGTTGACAGGTGCTCAAGGTCAATGTTATCCTATTCCTATGTTGCAACCACCCCTGTTCCCGGTGAAGACGCTCAGCGTCAGCGAGATCACGCGTTACTTGCGTGCGCTCTTTGAGTCTGATGAGATCCTGAGCGATGTGTGGGTACAGGGAGAAGTGTCCAACCTTTCGCGACCCCCCTCAGGGCATATTTACTTTACGCTAAAAGATGCTTTTTCTTCAATAAAATGTGTTATCTGGAAACAAACCGCATGGCGGCTGCCTTTGACGCTTCAAAACGGTATGGCGGTGGAAGCGCATGGCGGAGTAGACATCTATGAGCGCGATGGGCTGTACCAGCTCTATGTGGATGCGCTGCGCCTGACCGGAGAAGGCGCACTTTACCAGGAATTTCTGCGGCTTAAAACCCGCCTAGAAGCCGAAGGACTATTCTCTCTTGAGAGAAAGCGCCCGTTACCTGAACAGCCGTCTGCTATTGGGCTGGTCACCTCTTCAAGCGGCGCGGCGCTGCAGGATATACTGAATACACTGAAGCGGCGTTTTCCGCTGGTTCAAGTTATTCTGGCGCCCTGCGCGGTGCAAGGGGAAGACGCTCCTCCGCAGATTGTGAAATCGCTGGCAGCCCTGAACGCGCAAAAGCAGGCCGATGTCATCATTGTGGCCAGAGGTGGGGGCTCCCTGGAGGATTTGTGGGCATTTAATGATGAAGGAGTCGTGCGCGCCATCGCGGATTCGCAAATTCCAGTGATCACTGGCATTGGGCATGAGACGGATTTTACCCTTGCTGATTTCGCTGCGGATGTACGCGCTGCCACCCCCACCGCCGCGGCAGAACAGGCGGTGCCCGATGCGGCTGAGATCAAGGCCAAATTGAGCGATATGGCCAACCTGCTGTCCGCCACCATCCGACAGATCTGCGGCGCACAGCGCGGACGCATTCAGGATAGCGCCAGGAGGCTGGAGCTGCAATCTCCGCTGTGGCGGGTGCGCAATGACCGTCAGCGGATTGATGAACTGCAGGCGAGGATCGCGAATAACCAGGCGCACAGGCTTGAGCTGCTGCGCAGCAGCCTGGTTCATTTGCAAAAGCGGCTGGTGAATCTCAGCCCGCAGGCGGTACTGCAGCGCGGCTACGCCATCATTAAAACAGCGGAGGGCGTACTGGTGAAGAGCGTACGCCAGGTTCACCGCGAGGATGTGCTCGATATCCGTGTTGCTGATGGCGCGATTCTTTCAAAAGTGCTAACCGAGCCCACAACAGAACATAACGGAGGGATTGCCGATGGTTAAATCAGCATCAACGCTTTCAGATTTGAGTTATGAACAGGCGTTCAGTGAACTTGAAACCATTGTCGCCGCGCTGGAAAGCGAACAAAAACCACTGGACGAGGCATTGCAACTTTACGAACGCGGGCAACTGCTGGTTCAATATTGCGTCGCCCTGCTCGACCAGGCTGACCTGCGCATTCAACAGCTTAACCCTAACAAAGAAATCACCGAGGACGCTGCGTGAGCATCCTGGTGGGTTACCCCGAACTGATCGCCTGTATCATGGGGTGGCTGGTCTCTTCCCTTTTAAAAATACCGACCTATTACTCTATACACCGGCGCATCAATCTGAAGCAAGCTTTTGGCACTGGCGGCATGCCCAGCTCTCACGCGGCGACGGTGACGGCGACCACACTGGCTATTGGCCTGTTCAGCGGGTTCGACCACCCGACTTTCGCGTTAGCGGTGGCGGTCTCGATGATCGTTATATACGATGCCGCAGGGGTGAGGCGCGAAGCCGGGTACCACGCGGTCATTATCAACCGCCTTATCGATGAATACGTGAAGGGTCCCGCGATCGACCAGAAAAAATTGAAGGAGATGATCGGTCATACCCCGCTGGAAGTAGTGGGCGGTGTCATTTCAGGGGCCCTGACGACGTTAATTCTCTGGCTCATCTGGCCCAAGTGACGCCTGCCGATGGCAGGGACTTCCGTGAAAACGCATCCACCTTTTTAATATGCTCTGCTCTTCGATCGCTCAAAAGCCAAGTTCTGAAAGGCTTTTTTCCACATCGGGTTTCGCGTTTTTCCCCTTCAGTTCCTCCCAGAACCGGTTGTCATAGCGGCGAGACCGCACGAGGATGGGCATGGGCACACCCCATCCCAGCAGGAGCACTTCCTCTTTGGGCTGCAGGCGCGCTAGCATACCGCGCAACGAGTCTCGCCCGGCCAAACCAGATAGCACAGCGGCGATGTCACTCTCATCTCCCAGCCAGCCGGAAACGCGCGTGCCTAACTGCGACATCACCTCATCGTAAATTTGCGAAGGGCGCTGATCGATGATGAGCAAGGTGACGTAGTATTTGCGCATTTCACGCGCGATGGTGCTGAAAGTGGTCTGTGAGGCCATCTCGCGGTTTAAGATTTTATGCGCTTCCTCCACAGCAATCACCAGCGGGCGCGGTTCGTTCTGCCCGCTGCTGCGAAAATCGTTGGTCATCTTTTCCCACGATTCACGAATCTTGCGTGTAAGCAGGTTGGAAACCAGCAGGTAATCCAGGTCTTTTTCAAAGTCTCCAAAGGAGAGCACGACGTGCTTACCAGCCTTGAGTGTATCGATGATGTTGTTTAACGAATTGACCGCGGTCTTGTCTGCGGGGTCGCGTTCGATGATATAAGGACGGTTAAAGACGTTGCGCAGCTTGCTGTGTAAGCCTTCTGCCGCCGCTACGTTCACCCCTTCCTGGTTGGCCCAAAAAGCCACGCTGCCAGGGGCGGGAACCTTTTTTCCTTCATCATCTACGATCATTGCCCCATTAGCCATATTCTTAAACTCGGTATACCAGCGGTTGGGTCCAAATGAGTGCACCAGCGCCTCAAGGGTGGTGGGGGTGGTCTCTCTGAGGTTTAATTCGCGGGCGAGCAGCTCGATATCTTCAGGCTGGATATCAGATTCATAGATCTCAAGGTGCAGGTCTGGGGTGCGCTTGCGGATAGTGGTTTCACGCCCCAGCCCGACCACCCTGACGCGCTCAGCGTATTTGCCTTTGAGCCCCGGAACCGCCTGCCCGGTATCAGAAGAAGTATCATCGAAACCGTACTCGTTATGCATATCCAGCACCAGCACAGAGGCGGCGTTGTGTTGAATGAGACCGGCCAGGATGATGCGCGTGAGGAAAGATTTCCCAGTTCCTGTGGCGCCAAAGATACCCGAACTGCGCTGCACAAACTTATCCAGGTTGATGCATACCGGGTGATCCTGTTCGCGCGTGCGCCCAATAATAAAGAAGCCCTTCGATTCCGGGTCACCGAAGATTTCAGCAACGTCGCCGGCGGATGCCAGCCTGGCAACCGCGTGGTGCGAGGGGACTGTCTTGATAGGCAGCGGACGGGGAGCATTTTCTCCCTGGTGTTCGCGCGCCCAGTCCTCGTATTCAGCAGTACCCGGCTCAGGCCCGCGCTCGAGCATTAAGGCGGGCATCACCTCGAGGTTGGTGTAAAGCGTTTGGCTGGCAAGCAGACGGGCGGCGGGTTGCGAAAGACGCGCGGCGTTCTGTAGTTCAGCGTAGCGCGGGTCAAGCGCGCCCAGCTGCAGGTCAGTGACCAGGCCGTAGAACTGCCAGTTACCGCTTTCGAGTACTACAAACCCTCCCTCCTGCACCTCCTGCGCGGGCAGGGTAAGCCGAACAAAGAGGTTGGCTTTGAGTCCGCCGCCAACCACGTAACCAATGGGGCGGTCTCCAGGGTCTGATGGGGAAAGCGTGCGGTTAAGATCAGCGGTTGTCATTTTTTTACCTCTTTCTATTCCATCACCACCGAGACTGCGATCAAAACGTCCATCAACTGAGGATAATCATCTTTGAGCAGAGCGATTACTTCGTTCAGGCAGTGGTTACGCCAACCCTCGGGGTCGGGGTGATGCGCCACTTTGAACACCTGCACGAGATGAGCGGTCACCAGGTCAGCGGCAGGTATTTCCTGGTTACGCAGCAGCCCGCGCATGTAACCCAGCCTGGGATTGCTGGTGAAGCGCAGGATATCCGCATCACTGCATAAGAATATTTCATCCAGCGTCAGCGGAGGGCGTGGCACGCGGGCATGAGAAACCCGACCGGCGCTATCCTCCCAGCCAATGAATACCAGGCTGATCTCGATGGGCACGTTGCGGTTCTGGCGGTTATCTTCCAGAACTTCCTCGGATACCTGCGCGCTGACCAGCTGGCGCACCAGACCGTCATCATCGATGTGAATGTCGTACACCAGGCCGTAAATGCGTGTACCATCGCTCAACGGAATGAGCACCATTGCTCCAAAAGGGGGAGTGCCAGACTGGCTGACACGGCAGCCCATCACACAACTGGTCGTGTTGGCTCGCAGTAAACGTCCAATAGGTATCGCTTTCATGGGTTGATCCTCGTTCTTCCTGGGTGGTCTTTGTGCACCTGCTTTTCAGACCTGCTGCTGGGCAGGATGCCCTGACGGGCAAGTTCGCTTTCAATCATCGTGGTCAATTGCTGCCGGTCGCTTAACTTTACGACAGCAATCTCGTGGGCGCGGATGAGCGGATAGGGGTAAGGCGCCTCGCCGCTCTGGGCGGATTGTTCCATCAGTGTGGCGTGCAGGGTTTGCACCGATTGCGGATTTTCCGCTACCCATTGGGGAATTTCCACGCGGGCGAAAGCAGGGCGAGAGGGGCTGCCCACGTTGAGGTAGAAAAAATGCAGCGCCTTACGGTCTTTATATTCATCCGCAGAGCGCGAGTGCAGGCGGAAAATTGCTGAGCGCTCGCCAGGCTGCAGGATGCCGTGGAAAAGGGCAATGTCGCTGATACCGCTGACAGCCGGTTGGTTGCTCTCATCGTTGAGCGTAAGCAGCCTGATCACCAGGTCGGCGCGCGGCCGGCTAACGTAGCCGGCGGTGATCACATCCGCAATTGCCAGGTCGTCCAGCGCGCGCAGGTAGTCTTCGAACTTCTCTTTAAAGGCAGCTTCAGTCCGCGGTTCGTGATACAGTTCGAGCGGTCCGTCGGTAAGGGTGATCACCGGCGGGGTAGCAAGGCGCGCTAATTGCGCCAGGGTACGGCGTTCCTGCACGTCGCGCAGCAGGGCTACCAGGTCTTCTGAAGCCATCCCACCGGAGGTATACAGTTCATCTCCAAACAAAAGATGCGATTCAGTCCGCTCCAGCGGTACACGCCCGCTGTGCGGTTGGATACAAAACACACCGATGTTGACCAGCCCATAAAGCACAGAATCATGCGGGTCAGGGTTGATTTGCGAACCGTCTGCCGCGAGAATGGTGCTGGCGAGCGCGGGCAGGCTGCAAGGAAAGTGCGCGTTGAGAGATTCGTTCAGCGGAACAGCGCAGCGCAGCCCTTTTGTTTTTGCCGCGGCTTCCTCCACCTGGCGCTGTAAACCCTTCAGGTTTTCAGCGTTTTCATTTAAACGGATAGATAACTGTTCAAGGCTTTGACGTATTTCTCCCGCGCGGGATAAAGCATCTCTGCCCATATCGCGTATCTGCTGACTGAGGAGAATGTAATTAACCGGCACGTAACCCCTTTAAATAATCGAACATTTGTTTGAATTATACATAATTCAATCACCACCGGCAAGCGGTTATGCGAATTCGAACCTTAAAAATTCGCGAACATTGGAGCAATGACAGTGATTACCATGCCATACAGCCATGCCTGGTTCCCCCATCCGGATGTATAATGCGCCTTCTGGAAACCACGCACATGAATAGTTGGGAAATTCTCTTGATTGCGTTAGGCCTGGCGATGGATTGTTTTGCGGTATCGCTGGGCATCGGCACAAATGGGATGAAAAAAACCGCCAGAATGGTATTGCGGCTGGCCTTCCATTTTGGCTTATTCCAGGGTGGTATGGCGTTCATCGGCTGGCTGGCTGGACGCCAGATCGCGGGCTTGATTTCCAGTTTTGACCATTGGCTGGCTTTCTTTTTGCTGTTATGGGTGGGCGGCAGGATGGTCATTGGCAGTATTAAACAGGAAGAGGAGTGCCCGAAAAACGACCCCACCAGGGGTGGCTCGCTGGTGGCCCTCTCCGTTGCCACCAGTATAGACGCGCTGGCAGTGGGTTTGAGCCTGGCGATTGTGGATGGCTCTATTTTCATCAGCAGTTCTATCATCGGGCTGACTTCATTTACGCTTTCTGTGTCTGGCTACCTGTTGGGCGACAAACTGGGTTGCCGGTTTGGCAAACGGATGGAGTTGTTGGGCGGCTTGCTGCTGATCGGAATTGGCATCAGGGTGCTGTTAAGCCATCTGTTGGGGATTTAAACAGGTGATGAGTCAGGAGCTGTTATTCACTCCAAGGGCTGAGAATAGCAGAGGGGTTGTCTAGGATCAGCGGTGGGACGTACGTAATTCTAGCATCAAGATGAGGCTCCAGTTTTCGTAATCGCGAGTGTTTTCTGACAGCGTTGTAATGGTACAAGAAATGAAAGGCTTCTTTAAGGGTTCTGGGGATGTAAACCTCATCATCACCAGCACGATGAGAGCGTTCAAGATGGGCGTTTTCTTCAGGATGTTTGAGAGGATTTTGGAGGAGCTTGTAACCGAAACCAGAAAGCAGTTTTCTGCGTTCTGTGATCTTGAACCATGATTTCTCTCCGAGCGAATATGGTCTGGTGTGAGACACCGTGGCTTCTAAGCCAGGAGATGATCTAGTAGATTTCCTCCAATACCTCTTTTAGTCAGAATGGCCCATAATTGGTTTATCTTTTCCGCAGTAACACCATGTCTTCGATTTCTTTTAGCGTCTTGGGCGTACGAGAAATGCCCTTCGCGTTCTCGCGAACATTCTCGCTGATTGACTTATGTTGCCTTTATTCGCCTTGTGTATCTGTAAGGTAGCCTGCCGAGTTGCCTTTGGGCTGATGGTTTGCTACTCTTGATAATCTAAAGGGGCGATATCGCTCATGCAAGTAGGTCACCAGTTGGCTGTACTTTATCCCAACCAATTCAAGGCTTGTATCCCTGTGCTTCTAATCACTCTTGTTCAAAAACTGTATACTATGTGCTGACCTCCCCACAACCCCCTCACTGAAAAAGTTTGATTCTTCTATTACAAAATAGTAAAATATCAAAGTCAATAAAAATTGGGAGGAGAATCCTTGGAGGGACAAACCTATGTCACAAACGATCAGGATGGATACAGAAAAAGTCCACGCTACAGCAAAGGTGATTCAAGACTATTCAATGAAATTCGATGAGATTGTGGATGATTTAGCCATCTCGAGCAGGAAACTGAATGCCGGTTGGGATGGCGGCGCCAGTGACGCCTTCTGCAGCCAGCTCAATTCTCTAAAAAGGCAGCTCGAAAAAAAAACCTGGGAATTATCTGTCCTTGCTCAACGCCTGCAACATGAAATCGATGAATGGGAAGCGGCCGACCGCACGCTGAAAGGTGAATCTGGCAAAAAAACTAGCGTAATGTTTACTTCAACCGCTCCTACAGGCGCAACCGTAACAGCAGGTCAGGTGCTGGGGGCTTCCACGACCAATTTAGGCCAATTAAACTGGAAGGAAAAATTTGATCTTGAAAGACGATTAGCGGAACAGATAAGCGAGATGGAAGGAAAATACCACTCGGAAGAAGGGATCAAAGAACGTAATGCACAAATTGAAAAAGAGATCGAAGCACTGGAAAAAGAACGTGCAGAAGCTCAACGCAAAGCAGGTAGTTTTTTAAATCAAATCATCCCTGATTTTCCGTTGCAAGCTGATAACGAGGATGGTGTTCCGTGGCGTGTGAAGGCCGATGACTATGAAGACCAGGTTAAAAGATGCGATGAACAACTGGCTGCTCTTAGAGCTGAGAAAGATTATCTAAGCCAATATGAAAACTTGAAGCAACAGCATCGAGAACTCAACGATATATTCCAAAACAGGTTAAAAGATGTAGATCCAAAAAAATATAGTTCATGTGCTTTATATGCTCAAAATCGGCGCCCGGATCTCGGTAGAACACAGCATAAGGATGGAAGTGCATACAATTACATAAATGTCTATAAAGACACTGCTTTCCAAATAAACCCAGGTGATGATTTAACAAAAAAAGTTGGAAAAGGATTTGCTGTCGTTTGGGAGCCCGGTGTTGCGGGAGGTGGCGAAGTACATGGCCACGTGGCAATCGTTGAGGAAGTTGGAAAGGATTACGTCATCGTCAGCCATGCTGGTTGGAGAGATGGAACTATAACGAAAATACCTATCTCAAAACTGCAAAAGTTATGGTTAATTCCATAACATAGAAAAAAATAGTTTAACACCAAATAATTTCATTAACAGCCGTTATATATAGACAATGAGGTTTGATGCAAAATTTGATCGGACAATCTATCGGACGCTATCGCATTCTTGAGCAGTTAGGCGAAGGAGGGATGGCTGTTGTCTATAAAGCCTACGACACTCGCCTTGATTGCGAAGTTGCTCTCAAGATTATTCGTACAGAAAAAATCACACCTGAAACAGCACCTATCATAGTCAAACGATTTGAAATCGAAGCCCAAAAGACCGCTAGTTTAACACACCCGAATATTGTCCCAGTTACCGATTATGGTGATTATGAAGGGACCCCCTATCTAGTTATGAAATACCTGCCTGGAGGTACGCTCAAGAGACTAATAGGTAAACCAATTCCCTATCAGAAATCCATTCAGATCATCCTTCCAATCGCAGAAGCCCTTGATTATGCACATAAAAATAGAATCATTCACCGCGATGTCAAACCTGCGAACATCCTGATCACAGACACTGGAATACCGATGCTTTCTGATTTCGGTATTGCCAAAATCATTGAGTTTCAGGAAGAGACTCTGGATCACCTTACCGTTACCGGCGTTGGTATCGGAACTCCTGAGTATATGTCTCCTGAACAAGCTATTGGAAAAAAGGTAGATGCCCGTTCAGACATATATGCTCTTGGGGTTGTCTTATACGAGCTTATTACGGGTAGGAAGCCCTTCATGGCTGATACCCCTATGGCTGTGATCATTAAACAAACTACTGATCCCTTGCCGAGTCCACGCAATTTTGTTCCTCAAATCCCTGTGCAGATGGAACAAATTCTTTATAAAGCTTTAGCAAAAAATCCCGATGACCGTTTTGCCAATATCAGCGAGTTAATTCAATGTTTACAGGATGTAGATAAACCAAATTCCGAGCATCTATTACCGTTAGTTGAGAAAAAACCTCAACCAAAAATAAACAAAAAGAAAAATCCCTGGTTATGGATGTTATTACCGCTTTTAGTCGCAATCAGCGTCGCTGCTTTTTTTTCTATTACCTCAGAAAAAAAAGACACAATTTTCCCAACCCCATCGCAAAGTTTACAAGTCTCCTCTCAAGTCTTTTCTACCACTCCGGAACCGACAATTTCATCAACACCAACGGAAGAACCCGCTCCCAATCAATCTATTCTCTTCACCAATCCTTATGCTGGTCCTGTACCGCCTGGAGCTGTATTCAGATTAGGAAAGGGTTCAATTATCGACGCTGATCTGTCCCCAGACGGAAAAACACTTGTGGTTGCGTAATGACTCAAAAGAAAAAGTTACTATAGGGGAAACGTTGCCTCAAATAAAAATGTTACCGAACGATTTTCCATAAAAGAGCTACTTTCGAATCAATACTGGATCTCAACGCCACAGGATTCA